>ENA-ORMX01001848-ORMX01001848.1-human-gut-metagenome-genome-assembly--contig:-NODE-1848-length-13090-cov-5.612351_pt1 | contig 13090 bp, 10 predicted proteins | sample MGYA00242108_ERZ509007 | MGnify/ENA primary metagenome ERZ509007 (study PRJEB26280, sample SAMEA2338745) | human gut metagenome | biome: human gut; feature: human-associated habitat; material: faeces...
CTGTAGTAACTCTTTCGATGAGCGCTCGCCGCGGCTCCGGCTGTGCCTGATGCGAAAAAGAGTGAACAGCGCAATTTATTAAAAATACGAATATCATTATTTGGTGTTTATAATAAATATAACGTAGGAAGAAAACCAATTGGAAAGTAGGAGAATTGTATGAGTGATATCCACAGCCTGTCCGGCGTGACGGAGGCGAAGGCAAAATCTGTCATCCGCCAGCACCGCAAGGCTTCGTTCTATGTCAAGAAGTACCTGATGATCTTTGTCGGTGCGCTGATCGCGGCAATCGGCCTCGAGCTTTTCCTGATCCCGAACAATGTCATCGACGGCGGCGTCGTCGGTATCTCGATCATGATGTCATCGATCACGGGACTGTCTCTCGGCGTCTTCCTCGTGCTCTTGAACATCCCGTTCCTCTATCTCGGGTACAAGCAGATCGGCAAGAACTTCGCGATTGCGACGACGATTGCCATCTGCATCCTGTCGGTCTGGTCGGCGGTATTTGCGCCGCTGCCGAAGGTCACGGATGACCCGTTCCTCGCAGCGATCTTCGGCGGCATCATCGACGGTCTCGGCGTCGGCCTGATCATCCGCGCGGGCGGCTCGCTCGACGGCACGGAGATCGTCGCCATCATCATGGACCGCAAGTCGGTCTTCTCGGTCGGCGAGGTCGTCATGTTCATCAACCTCTTCATCCTGTCGAGCGCGGGCCTTCTCTACGGCTGGGACAAGGCGATGTACTCGCTCGTCGCCTACTTCGTCATCTCGAAGATGATCGACGTCGTCATCAAGGGCCTCGACGAGTCGTACGCGGTCATGATCGTCACGAACGAGCACGATGAGATTACGTCGGCCCTCAACGACCGCCTGGGCCGCGGCGTCACCCTGCTGCACGGCCAGGGCGGCTACACCGGCGAGCCGAAGGAAGTGCTCTACTGCGTCGTCACGCGCCTTGAGGTCGACAAGCTCAAGGAAATCGTCCTCGAGAAAGACGAGAACGCCTTCGTCACCATCAACGCCGTCCACGACATCGTCGGCGGGCGCTTCAAGAAGAAGGCAATCCATTGAGATTGGCGGGCTAAGGGAAACTGGCAAGGGGAGGCGGCTTGTGGCCGAGGCACTGCCGACGCTGCGCTCGGCGATGGCCTAAAAATTTTTTCAGGCATTTAATCAAGCCTTGCCGGGAATCTAAACGCGCTTCGCTTGGACGACGATTCACGGCAAGGACAGCTTGTAGCCTGAAAAATTTTTCTTGACGGCCATTGCCAAAGCTCCGCTTACGTCAGCGCCTCGGCCACAGCCTTTGGCTTCGGTGCTCTCGGACATTTTCTTGACGGCCATCGCAAATGCTCCATTTACGGCAGTGGCCTCGCTCGGGCCTCAGGCTCCGTTGCTTTCAGACATACCCTCAGAGCGCATCTATTGCATCACCTACCTTGGCCGAGGAAATATCTCTGTCTAGGAAGGTAAGGTGAAACTCGTCCTATTTTGGGCGGGGGCAAGTGACAATCCAAAGGCCGCCCCCAAGGCAGAAGCCCGTGAGACGAGGCATACCGGGAGGGGTAGGGACAGGAGCGGAGTGTTCGCAGTTGGCGTCAAGAAAGATTTTTCAGCCCACACTACTTCCCTTGAAAAGAACGATCGTCCAAGCGAAGCGCGTTTTCGTTCCTTTTCAAGGATCAATTAAAGGCTGAAAAATCTTTTAGCCAGCTGTGTCACGGAGCGTTGTCCCTGCCCCTCCCGGCCGCACCAGCCCCCGCCTCCAACCCTCGATGTCAACTCATCCCATCCATCCACCAGACTATCATCAAAGGAGGTATTCCCATGCGAAACATCATCACTCGCTCGTGCATCGCCATGCTGCTCTTGCTCATCCTCGCGGTCCCGGCTCTGGCGGCGGAAAGACAGCCGCAGCGCATTGCGCAGTTCCCGCTTGTCATCGAGAGCTGGCAGCAGCCGGACGCTTCGGTGCAGGACCAGCTGGAGCGGAAGATCGACCGCGCGCTGCACGTGCCGCTTAACGCGACGCTCAAGGCCGTCACCTACATCCCTGAGAAGGACTGCCTCACCGCCTGGGATGAGGTAGAGGGGGATATGACTGGCAAGGTCCGCATCAAGGACATGGCAAAGCCTATTGCTGAGAAGCTCCAGGCTGATCTCGTCGTCATCCCTGTCGTCGCGGCGTATGAGCAGTACACGACGATGAGCTGGTACTGGGACCGCGGCATGATCCTGCACAGCCGCGCGGAGGTCCAGCTCATCGTCTATGATCGCGCGCAGGACAAGCTCGTTCACAAGAAGGCCTCTGACTTCTTCGATGACGAGTACTCATCTTCGGGTACGGCTTCGTACCTCGCGCTGAATTGCATGGACCGCGTCATCCGCGATGCTGACCTGCACGGTTTCCTCTGGCCGCTGGACAGGGGTTCAGCCGCTGCGGACAGCGCGAAAAAAGATGCGGCCAAGTCCTGATTTTTTCGCGATCTTAGCTTGACAAGTTACATGGTTACAACTATAATGTAAACATATTAATCAAGTATGTTTACGAGCAACAAGCTTTTTGAAAGGGGCCGGTTTTCATGAGTGAAGAGAGAAAGTATCATTTTGAGACGCTGCAGCTGCACGTTGGCCAGGAACAGGCTGATCCTGCTACGGATGCGCGCGCTGTGCCGATTTACCAGACGACGTCGTTCGTCTTCCACAATGCTCAGCATGCAGCGGACCGCTTCGCACTCAAGGATGCCGGCAACGTCTACGGCCGCCTGACGAACCCGACGGAGGATGTATTCTCCAAGCGTATCGCGGCACTCGAGGGCGGCGTCGCAGCTGTCTCCGTCGCTTCTGGCGCTGCGGCTGTCACGTATGCACTCGAGGCACTCGTCCACCACGGCCAGCACATCGTCGCGGCTACGACGATCTACGGCGGCACCTACAACCTCTTTGAGCACACCTTCCCGAACTACGGCATCGAGACGACGTTCGTCGACCCGACGAAGGGCGTCGAGGTCTTCGAGGAGGCTATCAAGGAGAACACGCGCGTCGTCTACATCGAGTCCATTGGCAATCCGAATGCCAACCTCATCGACATCCAGGCTGTCGCTGACATCGCGCACAAGCACAACATCCCGCTCGTCGTCGACAGCACGTTCGCGACGCCGTATCAGCTGCGCCCGTTCGAGTATGGCGCGGACATCGTCGTCCACTCGGCTACGAAGTTCATCGGCGGCCACGGCACGACGCTCGGCGGCGTCATCGTCGACGGCGGCAAGTTCGACTGGATTGCCTCGGGCAAGTTCCCGCAGTTCGTCGAGCCGAACCCGAGCTACCACGGCATCAGCTTTGCCAAGGATGTCGGCGCGGCAGCTTTTGCGACGTACATCCGCACGCTGATCCTGCGCGATGAGGGCGCTACGCTCTCGCCGTTCAATGCCTTCCTGCTGCTGCAGGGCACGGAGACGCTGTCGCTGCGCGTCGAGCGCCACGTCGAGAACGCACTCAAGGTCGTCGACTACCTCGCCAAGAACCCGCATGTCGAGAAGGTCAATCACCCGGCTATGCCGAACCATCCGGATCATGAGCTCTACAAGAAGTACTTCCCGAATGGCGGCATCTCGATTTTCACGTTCGAGATCAAGGGCGGCGCTGAGGCGGCCAAGAAGTTCATCGACCACCTGCAGGTCTTCAGCCTGCTGGCCAATGTCGCGGACGTCAAGTCGCTCGTCATCCATCCGGCTTCGACGACGCACTCCCAGATGAACGAGCAGGAGCTCGCCGCATCTGGCATCACGCCGTCGACGATTCGCCTGTCCATCGGCACGGAGCACATCGATGATATCATTTACGATCTCGACCAGGCCTTCAATCAGCTTAAATGAATCTCTCGCTTCTATAAGCGGGAATAAGAGCCTATATTGCGTGAGTGGGGGCGGAGCGAAGCGGTATCCCTTACCCGCAAGAAATCAATCTACGTGATATAGTTTGTTGTGCCCCTGAAAATGCCGACATGGATTGAAATAAGGCTCTGGACTGACCGTTTGATATACTTTTCTCTACCCAATGGGGCCGCGGAATCTTTCCGCGGCCTCTCTTTTTTTGACAAAGCCTCGGCTTTGTGTCATGATAGGGGTTGACGGTACGCACCATGGGGGTGCGACTGTACAAAGGAGGACAATTGAATGAACAACTACGAGAAGTACCGGCAGGTACGGAAGGAAGCAGCGGCCACGGGGCTGCTGCTGCTGATCCTGATTGTGGCGTGGATTGCCGCTGGCTTTGGGCTGGCGGGGTCTTCGGTGGAGCTCTTCCACCTGCCGCTCTGGGTATGGACGGCAACCATCGGCATCTGGCTCTTTGCCATCATCGGCGTCAAGGTACTCACGGCGACCGTATTCGTGGACATGAGCCTCGATGATGAGGATGGAAAAGGGGAGGTCCGCCATGACAAATGAAGGGAATCTCTCCGCACTGCTGCCATTGCTCGTCTTCATGGGCTTCATGGTGGCCATCGGCTTCTGGGTGCGCCGGCAGAATGCCGGCAAGAACTTCGTGCAGACGTATTTCATCGGCAATCACGACCTCGGCGGCTTTGTGCTCGCGATGACGACGGTGGCGACGTACAGTTCCGTCAGCTCGTTCGTCGGCGGGCCGGGCATGGCCTGGCAGATTGGTTTCGGCTGGGTCTACATGGCGGTCGTGCAGGTCACGGCCATCTTTCTCGTGCTCGGCATCTTCGGCAAGCGCGTGGCCATGCTCTCGCGCCGCTTCGATGCGGTCACGGTCGTCGACATCATCCGCGAACGCTTCCAGTCGGACGGACTGGCGACGCTTGCAGCCTTCATCATCGTGCTGTTCTTCTGCGGCACGATGACGGCGCAGTTCGTCGGCGGCGCGAAGCTCTTCGCGACGGTCACGGGCTACAGCTATGAGATGGGCCTCTTGCTCTTCGGTCTCGTTGTCGTGCTCTACACGAGCATCGGCGGTTTCCGCGCGGTGGCCATCACAGATACGTGCTGCGCCGTCATGATGATGATCGGCATCGCTCTCTTGCTCTACTACGTGCTCGAGGCGGGCGGCGGCTATGCGGCCATCATGGAGAACATCCATGCGAACCATCCGGAGATGCTCGAGCCGCTCTCGGGCGGCCACATGCCGGTGGGACTCTACCTGACGCAGTGGATCCTCGTCGGCATCTGCACGATTGCACTGCCGCAGTCGGTCGTGCGCGGCATCAGCTACAAGGACACGAAGAGCCTGCACAAGGCCATGCTCATCGGCACGGTCGTCGTCGGCTTCATGAATATCGGCATCAACTTCACGGGCATCCTCGCGCACGGCGTGCTGACAGGACCGCTTGCGAGCTACGGCGGCGTCGACTACATCATCCCGAAGACGATTGTCACGGCCCTGCCGCCCGCACTCGTCGGCCTCGCCATCATCGGGCCGCTCGCGGCGTCCATCTCGACGATTTCGGGCCTCTTGATTGTCGCTTCGTCGGCCATCGTCAAGGACGTCTACCTGCACCATGCTGAGAAGCATGGCCGCACCGTCACGGGCCGCCAGCTGCGCCGCCTCTCGACGCTGGCGACGGCCGTCATCGGCATCGCCGTTTTCTGCATCGCCCTGACGCCGCCGAGCCTCATCTGGCTCATCAACATGTTCGCCTTCGGCGGCCTCGAGACGGCCTTCTTCTGGACGCTGCTCCTCGGGCTCTTCTGGCGGCGGGCCAACAAGCTCGGCGCCGTGCTCTCCATGGGCGGCGGCACGATTGCCTACTGCCTGACGCAGGGGCTCGGCTTCAAGTTCATGGGGCTCCACCAGATCACCATCGGCATCACTGTCTCGCTTGCCTTCTTCCTGATCGGTGCCTACCTCGGCAAGCCGCAGGAGGAGAGGGTATTGAGGGCCTTTTTCCCCAGTGCCCCAGATCTGGAGGAGCTGGGAGATGGTCAGCAGGAACCGTGTCCTATCGGGGAAGGCAAAAATACTTGAGATAGTGACAGGAATTCATGGGAATGGTGGAGAATTCTATAATAGATTCATTATGGACAAATGTTTGGAAAGAATAATCTGTATCCATGAGATGCAGGCCGCAGTTATGTGAGAGCACTCTGGCTGACTCCGTACTGACAGGCAGGAAGGATCTTCGATGAAGCTGTTTTACTCACTGAAACGAAAAGTTTTGGCTGTGTGCTTGGCTGGCATGATCCTGATGGCTCTCTGTGTGGGAGGCATCAGCCTCTGGACCATCTCACACCTGACTTACGACTATGAAATCCAGAATATGACCCACCTCGTCGACACGAAGGCGACAATCATCGACGATGAGCTCCTGCGTTCCGAGAATATCGTCAATTATACGGCCAATGCCATCTCACGGAAGGTCGACGATCCTGCGCAGCTGCGCGACCTCTCCTTCCGGTAGCATCTGGCACAGTCGGTCGACCATGACTTCCAGGATGCCAGTACGAATCTCCACATCATCTGCTCGTACTATCTCTATTATCCATCCGAGAATATCTCGGCGCTCTGGAAGGCTTCCAATGGCCGCGACTCGACATTCTACGATGTCCTGGTCAAGCAGCAAGAGGAAATTGGTCACACGGCCCCGCGCCATGTGATCGCCTTTGCCTATCTGATGGACCAGGGCGAGGCCGCTTGGACGCAGCCGTACTACTCTTCTTATTTGAATCGCTACATCATCTCGTACCGCCGTCCCATCTACAAGGACGGCGTCATGGTCGCGATTGTCGGCATCGACATAGACTTCCAGGCCTTCATCGACAGGCTCTACGCCAACCCTCCCGAAGGTGAGCACGGCATGGTCATCCTCAGCGATACCACGGGTACCGTGGAGTATGCGCCGGACAAGCCCTTGGGGATACAGCTGGCGGATAAGGACATCCACATCAGGGATGTGGCCGACAAGGTCGCAGAGGCAGGGCAGACCGACAATATGATGGTCACCTACGACTGGGCGGGGCAGGAGAGCATCGCGGGCATCAAGGGACTGCGCAACGGCATGAACTTCATTGACCTGCGCCGGAAGCCGCAGATCTACAACCGCACGCACAAGGCTGTGATGCAGATGGTTTTGGGCCTCGTCGCGGTCTGCATCCTCGCGTCACTGCTGCCAATCTACATGATCAACCGCCTGTCGGAGCGCTTGCAGCGCGTCATCGAAGCGGCGAAAGAAGTCGGCGAGGGCAACTACGATATCAAGCTGCACGACACGCAGCGCGACGACATCGGCGAGCTCAGCCGCAACTTCCAGGCGATGGTCGGGAAGGTAGCGGCCTCGCAGGGCAATCTGACCTACATATCGCAGCACGATGTGCTGACGGGCCTGCTCAACCGCATGGGCCTCGACAAGGAGATCGCGGACTGGCTCCAGGCGCACCCTGATTCGCATGGCGCGCTCGTCAGCCTCGATCTCGACGGCTTCAAGCTCATCAATGACCTGCACGGCCACATGGCGGGCGACGAGGCCCTGCGCACTTTGGCCAGGGACCTCGTCGAGAGCTTTGGGCACGAGCAGATCATCGGCCGCAACGGCGGCGATGAGTTCGTCGTCTTCATGAAGGACGCGGAGCCGGAGGCGGCACAGGCCGCCGTCAAGGCGTTCTCCAACAAGAAGAAGGCGTTCACGTATGACGGTGAGACGCATTCGTTTTCCGTCTCCATCGGCTACACGCTCTACCGCGGCGATGGCATGTCGCTCTCGCGCCTCTTCCACCAGTCGGACACGGCGCTCTACGCCGTCAAGCTGCGCGGGCGCAATCATTATCGCATCTATGAGCCCTCGATGGAGAGCCTGAACCGCACGTCGCTCGGCTTCAATCTCGAGACAATCACGAAGAATCTGCCGACGGCATTGCTCGTCACGGAGGCTAAGAAGGACGGCAAGATCCTGTTCGTCAACAAGGCGATGCTCGACTTGCTGGAGTGTCAGAATGTCACGGAGTTCATGGCTTTCACGGAGGAGAATCAGAGCCACATCGTCTGTGCCTGCGAACGGGAGCGCGTGCGCCAGCTAATGGAACAGCAGCTGCTGGAGGATGCGGACAAGACGTATTCCGTGACGTACTGCATCCGCACAGCCAAGGGCTGGAGAAAGCACATCTTTTCGGTCTGGTGCATGGCGGACAATCCAAACTATGGGCGCGTCTTCTACGCGACGCTCGTGGAGCAGAAGTTCCTCTGGCCTTTTATATCGGAGCACCCGTCTGAGGATGATAATCTAGTTTGATCGAAACAAAAAATCGCTGCCGCGAATTTCTCGCGGCAGCGATTTTTTATCTCAGGGCTCAGAGCAGTGCGAGCTCACTGAGAAAGACGACGAAGCAGCAGACCGAGGCGACCTTGAAGAGGCTCGCGCCGTACCAGGCGAGGCCGATGCCGAAGACGAGGGCCAGCGCGCCGCTCACGGGCGTCTGCGTGGCCTCGGTGATGGCTGGGAAGGTCATGACGGCCAGCGTCACGTAGGGCACGTAGAAGAGGAAGGAGCGCAGGAAGCCGTTCTTGATCTGGCCGCGGATGAGCGTCAGCGGCACGATGCGTATTGCGAGCGTCACGGCACTCATCAAGAGCAGATAGATGTAGATGTCATGCTGCATGGCGGTCATCTCCTTCCTGGGAGCCGTCTTGTCCCTGTGGTTCGCGGATGGGGAAGAGTGCGGCGCCGATGCCCGCAATCAGGACAGTCAGGATGATCGTGCGCGTGCCGGAAGAGAGCGCAGAGAGCCATGACAGCACGGAGGCGAGGTAGCTCAGCGCGAAGCTCGCGAGCACGAGGCCGCCAACGATGCGGTTCTTCTTGGCTGGCGGGATGATGACCCAGAGGAACATGCCGTAGAGCGCGACGGAGAGGGCGCTGACGACGGCAGGCGGCAGGATGTTGCCTGCGACGACGCCGAGCGACGTGCCGACGGCCCAGCCCGGCAGTGCGAGCGCCATGGCCCCGTAGTTGTAGTAGGGGTTCAGCGGGCCCTTGCGCGCGATCGTGATGCCGAAGATCTCGTCGGTCACGTCGAAGCCGACGAAGATGCGATGCCAGATCGAGGTGCCCGGCTGGAACTTCTGCGAGAGGGCGCAGCTCATGAGCATGTAGCGCGCGTTGGCGACGAGCGTGATGAGGACGATCTCGAGGTAGGGCGCGTCCGCCTCGATGACCGTGAAGCCCGCGTACTCGCCGGCCGAGGCATTGTTGAAGAAGCTCGCGAGGAAGCCCTGCAGCGGGTCGAGCCCTGCATTGCGGGCGGCGATGCCGAGCGTGAACGAGACGACGAAGTAGCCGAGCGCGATCGGCATGCCGTCGTGGACGCCCTCGAGGAAGACCTCGCGCCTGGTCTTCGCGAGCGCTGATTCAAATGATTCCGTCATGTCCGTAGAGAAAACCCCTTTCTGTCGCATTTTCTCGATTCCTGCGTGGTGTTCTTATTATTTTATGACGGAACGGCGCCGCTGTAAAGGCATGCGCGCGAAAAAGCCGCCGCTCCAGTTAAGAGGAGTGGCGGCTTTTTGGTGACGCGTGTTTTATTTATCCGAAGAAGGCTGTGCGGCCTTCTTGTGGCGGTTCATGTACTTGTTCGTCTCAGCGACGATGACGCCGGAGAGGGCAATCAATGCGATGAGGTTCGGGATGGCCATGAGGCCGTTGACGATATCGGCGAGGATCCAGATGGCCTCGAGTTTGAGGAAGGCACCGGATGCGATCAGCGCGATGAAGATCAGGCGGTACGGCAGGACGCCCTTGCTGCCGAAGAGGTAGATGCAGGCGCGCTCGCCGTAGTAGTTCCAGCCGAGAATCGTTGTGAAGGCGAAGAGCACGAGCGCGATCGTCAGCAGCTGACTGCCGAAGAAGCCGTAGGCACTGGCGAAGGCAGCGCTCGTCATCGCCGCGCCGGCGGCATCGCCCTGCCAGACGCCCGTGAGCACGAGGGCGAGGCCCGTCATGGAGCAGATGATGATCGTGTCGATGAAGGTACCCGTCATCGAGATCAGGCCCTGCTCAGCCGGCCACTTCGTCTTGGCGGCAGCGGCGGCAATCGGCGCGGAGCCGAGGCCGGACTCGTTGGAGAAGACGCCGCGCGCGACGCCGTTCTGCATGGCCATCATGACGGTCGAGCCGGCGAAGCCGCCGGCAGCGGCGGCGCCCGTGAAGGCATCGTTGATGATCATGGCGATGGCAGCCGGGACCTGATCGAGGTTGAGGATGATGAGGCCGAGGCTGATGGCGACGTACGTCAGGGCCATGAACGGCACGATGCCGGAGGCGACCTTGGCGATGCTCTGCAGGCCGCCGAGCGTGATGGCGGCGATGAAGACGGTCAGGATGACGTCTGTCGCGATTTTCGGGAAGCCGAAGGAGATCTGCATGCTGTCGACGATGGCGTTGACCTGCGGGAAGGTGCCGATGCCGAAGTAGGCGACGCCGATGCAGGCGAGCGCGAAGAACGTCGCGAGCGGTTTCCACTTCTCGCCCATGCCGTTGCGGATGTAGAACATCGGGCCACCGGCAATCTCGCCCTTCTCGTCGATGGAGCGGAACTTGACGGCCAGGAGGCCTTCCGAGTACTTCGTGGCCATGCCGAAGAAGGCAGCGACCCACATCCAGAAGATGGCGCCAGGGCCGCCGACCTTGACAGCCGTGGCGACGCCGACGATGTTGCCCGTGCCGACCGTGGCGGCGAGGGCGACGCAGAGCGCCTTGAAGCTTGAGACATCACCGCGGCCGTTGTTCTGGGCCTTGAAGATCAGCTTGAGTGCTTTCGGCAGGCGGAAGACCTGCAGGAGCTTCAGGCGGATGGTCAGATAGATGCCCGTGCCGACGAGCAGCGTGATGAGCGGCGGACCCCACATGAAGGAGTCGATGGCATTGAGTATGGGGATGAATGATTCCATAATAGCCTCCTAGTCGTTTTATGTCCTTGATATGTGTACAGTTGTATGCAACAGACTCTATAATACCATAGAAAAGGACATTTGTCTCGTATTTTCGAGAAAAAATATATAGAACGAGGAAAAAATTTCAATAAAGTGCATACCGCATAATTTTTCTTAGCGTTCTGTCGCATTTGTGACAGAACACAGCGGTGCTCGTTCCTTATAATAAAGGCGAAGAAAAAAGTGACGGTCACTATTGAAAACGAATCTCATCCATGTTATACTGGATTTGTAAATGAGAACGAATATCAGGAGGTAATTCCCATGAAAGCATACTTACAGATCATGCAGGTCATCGGCCGTGAAATCATCGATTCGCGCGGCAATCCGACGGTCGAGGCGGAAGTCACGCTCGAGGACGGCTCCGTCGGCCGCGCCGCTGCTCCGTCGGGCGCTTCGACGGGCGAGTTCGAGGCGCTCGAGCTCCGCGACGGCGACAAGGCGAAGTTTGGCGGCAAAGGCGTCTCGAAAGCTGTCGCGAACATCAACGAGAAGATCGCCCCGGCTCTCATCGGTGCGGATGCGTCGGACATCTATGCAGTCGATGCCATCATGCTCAAGCTCGACGGCACGGAAGACAAGTCGAACCTCGGCGCGAACGCCATCCTCGCCGTCTCGCTCGCAGCGGCAAAGGCTGCGGCCGTATCGCTCGACCTCCCGCTCTACTGCTTCCTCGGCGGCATCAGCGGCAATCACCTGCCGGTGCCGATGATGAACATCTTGAACGGCGGCGCGCATGCGACGAACTCAGTCGACACGCAGGAGTTCATGATCATGCCGGCCGGCGCACCGTCCTTCCGCGAGGGACTGCGCTGGGCGACGGAGGTCTTCCATGCGCTGCAGGCGCTGCTCAAGAAGGAAGGGCAGACGACGGCTGTCGGCGATGAGGGCGGCTTTGCTCCGAACCTCAAGAGCGACGAGGACACGATCGAGCACATCCTGACGGCCATCCGCAATGCGGGTTACGAGCCGGGCCGCGACTTCGTGCTGGCGATGGATGCGGCTTCGTCGGAGTGGAAGAGCGAGAAGGGCAAGGGCTTCTACAAGCAGCCGAAGTCGGGCAAGGAGTTCACGTCGGATGAGCTCATCGCGCACTGGAAGAGCCTCATCGAGAAGTACCCGATCTACTCCATTGAGGACGGCCTCGATGAGGAGGACTGGGAAGGCTGGCAGAAGATGACGAAGGAGCTCGGCGACAAGGTACAGCTCGTCGGCGATGACCTCTTTGTCACGAACACGAAGCGCCTGAAGAAGGGCATCGAGCTCGGCTGCGGCAACAGCATCCTCATCAAGCTCAACCAGATCGGCACGCTGTCGGAGACGCTGGAGGCCATCAAGATGGCGCATGAGGCGGGGTACACGGCCATCGTCTCGCACCGCTCGGGCGAGACGGAGGACACGACAATCGCGGACCTCGCTGTCGCGCTCAACACGAACCAGATCAAGACGGGCGCCCCGTCCCGCTCGGAGCGCGTCGCCAAGTACAACCAGCTGCTGCGCATCGAGGAAGAGCTCGGCGCAAGTGCGGTCTATCCGGGCAAAGCAGCTTTTAGATTCCAGAAGTAAGGTGTAGTACTACTCGCACGAAGGGGCAGGGGGGACAGCGCTGCGCGGCGGCAATCTGCTAAATCGATTTTTTCCCTTTCAATGCATCCTGACAAAAGAGCGAAACGCGCTTCGCTTGGACGATGCTCTTTTGCCAGGGTCTTGGTGGGGAAAAATCGATTCTTCACGCAGATTGCCGAACGCTTCGCTTATGTCCACCCTGCCCCTTCGTGCGGAAGCTGCTATATCCAATCTTCGCGATGGCAAGTCACTGGAATGGCGGTTCGCAGGCAGTATCGTCTTGCGGCGCTGCTCTAGCGTTTGGGCGCAGGGAGGTATTTCGCCTGCAAGAGCGGAGCGATTTGCCCGAAGGGCTGTGCCCTAACCAAAAGCAGCTTAGCATGCGATGTCGGAACGCCGTGGCAGGCGGCGAGGCGGCCTCTATGGGAGGCCTGTCATAGGGCACATTCAGCGGAGCGATGAAGCCGAAATACCTCCCTGCGCGCTCATTTTTGCGAAAAAGCGGTAAGCCGCAAGTTCATAGATACTGATATGATACCCCTAGATAGGACAGTGAAAAAACAAACTGTCTTGTCTGGGG
>ENA-ORMX01001862-ORMX01001862.1-human-gut-metagenome-genome-assembly--contig:-NODE-1862-length-12999-cov-1.988489_pt1 | contig 12999 bp, 10 predicted proteins | sample MGYA00242108_ERZ509007 | MGnify/ENA primary metagenome ERZ509007 (study PRJEB26280, sample SAMEA2338745) | human gut metagenome | biome: human gut; feature: human-associated habitat; material: faeces...
GATTCTTAACTTCTTCATTATATAAATCATCCGCTGATTGGTAATTGAATAAGCGTCTGGGGTATGTATTTATCCAATGCTCAATATATATCACATTCCCACGAGTTCTATCATCAAAATTAACCCCTTTAGGAATATGTCTTCTTACTAATCTATTTTGATTTTCATTGCTGCCACGCTCCCAGCTTGAATAAGGATGGCAATAGTATATCTTTGTACGCTTGCCCTGAGTACGTTTCGATCGTTCCATGCCCTTACAATCCATAAATTCACAACCATTATCAACGGTGATCGTTTTAAATATTTTTCGGAAAGTCGGTGTTCCCATTTTTCGCTCTATCCGATCAAGTGTTTTAACAACCTCTAATGCTGTATGACTTTTTAATAAGAAGATAAATTCTTTTCGGGTTTTTCGTTCAGTTAATACAAGCAAAGATTTCTTAGACACCCCTTGTGCTCCAACTACTGTATCCATCTCCCAATGACCAAATTCTTCACGGGTAAGAATATCTTTTGGTCTTTTCTCTATACTATCTCCTCTGGAAGCTCGCTTCTGTATTGTAACCTTTCTTTTCTTTCTTTTCTTATTTCTTTTAACAGGTAAATTCTGAATTGTAATATTCAGAAATACGCCTTTTTCAATATAACTATATAATGTATTTACACAAACCGTAAATGTCATTCCCTCATTCTTAACCTGAGCCAAAGCTGCAGCAGGACTATATCCGTCATTTATTATGATCTCCTCAATGCGATCAGCAAATGCTTTCTCCCTATTAATTTTCAGATCGGGTCCTTTTGCTGCCAAAACATCGTTCATGTACGCTTGTGCAATTTCAGGGCTATATCGCATTTCTGTTGTATAGTCAGAATTTAAATGCTCATATTGTCCTCGTTTTATTTCCCTATAAATAGTTGCTCTGTGAAAATGTAAGATTCTGGCAATTTCATCTGCCTTATGACCAGCCAGCAATAACGCTTCTAATTTCAAACGATCAGCATACGTTAGATGATTAAAATTTCTTCCCATATTTATCCCCTTTGTTATTTTGAACGCATATTGTGTGTATTATAACCGACAAACTACTGTTTGCTCAACCAGGCAATTAAGAAAAAAATTAAATCCCATCCCTTTTTGCTTTAAAGTATATTATACCCCGCTCACTTTTGCAACTGAAAATAGTTGCATTTTCTATCTATTTTGTAACTGTTTTTAGTTGCAATCATAAGGCAAATATGTTATAATAAATACATAAGATAAAGAAAGGAACGGTACAGCCGGAAAGGTAAAAAATTATGAAAAACATCGAGGTAACAAATTTCAAAGGAAACAAATATGAAGGATCATGGAATGAGAAAACTTATTCATCTAATATCGCAGATCACCCTGATTTGTATAGAATATATGTAAATGATCAGGCTATTCACATCACCGAGAAAGAATATAACCGCCTTATTGCTGGCAATTTAAGTGAAAAGATGGATCGCAGAAGAAAAGAGATTGAAACCATGTCACTGTATGAAAAAGCCGATATTTTAATGACTATTTTCGCAACTGGTTTTGGGAATAAAAAGGATGGGCTTGGAGATGCTTTTTCTAGTACCGCTCTTGGTAGTAGTTACGTCAGATCTCTTGCAAAGCAGCTTGACAAAGATCCTGAACGCATTTCATCTGATATTACTAAATTTATAGAAAAGACAGCTGTCACACTGTACAAGGAAACCAAATCAAAAGAGTTGCAGGTGAAAGCTAATGAATCATTTGAAAATGTCGTTGAAAGACTTCTCAGATATCAGGATATGCCGGAAACATACTATGTTACTTTCAACGGAGTTAAGCTCGATTCTAAAGATGTATTTAGTGTTCGTGATGCTGTTAAAAAAGTGTTTGACATGGAGTATGACGAATGGAAAAAGCAGAATGAAAAATAATTTTCTATTGATCTTTAAAAATTGTAACCGAGCCGGAGCGGATTTCTCCGGTAGAAAAGGAGCGTGATTTTTATGATATATTGGAGCGGTCGATCAACTAGCGGAGCAAGTCACTGGAAAGCAACAACAGATAACTTTATACACCTTTATGAAGAATTAGAACATCAGGGTGTCATAAGTACAGAAGATGGAGATCCATATGATTTAGCAATACTAAAAAAATATAATAAATCATTTGAAGATGCAGAATTTTTAAATGAAGATGATGAAATAGATTACAACAAAGTTCAATCCTTTTTGAACAGTCACTCTCTTACGGATAAAGAAATATGGCAATTAATTGAGTCCGAAAATGGTAATGCATATTATCAAACCTTTGAACGAAAAACAGATGAAAACATATTTGAAATTTGTGACAAAGATTTTGATGATGATGGGGAATATCTCTACTATAAGTAATGGTATTCTCTTATGGTACTTTAATAGGATGTAATAAGCAAAATATGAAAGGAGTAAAAAAATGGAAGGTTATGAAGCAATTAAATATTTAGACAATTTAGAAGTTGGTATGTTCTGTACTGTTAATTTGCCAATATATAGTGGTCAAATAATTCCAGTTACAGCTATGTATATGGGAAAAGACGAAATGGGTAGATATACATTTAATGATACTAATATCTTTAAAATGTCAAAGGATTTTATACAAGAAAAAGGTATATCACTTCAAAAGAGTTTTAATGAAGATAAGGCATTAGAAATTTATGCAAAAGTTAGAAAGAATATAGAAAGAAAAATGAGTAAGGAGAGGTAATAACATGGAGAAAATGAAACATTTAAAATTTACAAGAGAAAACTTATTTAATAGTGAAACATTACAACAGTATGATGAAGAAGGACAAAAAATATTTTTGAGTTATATGTTATATAAAGGGTATGATTTTGAAATTAAGAAAAATGAAATTATATTTACTGGAATTGTATCTGAAAAACAAGTTGAAAGTGTGATAAAAAGATATAACAAAGAAAGTCAAATTAGTGATTTGAAAAATAAAAAATACATTGCAGATGAAATTGAAAATGTGGGAGTAAATGAGTATAAAAGAAATATTGATAAAAAATTAAAAGGTTTTGAAATAGATAGAGAAGCAAGATAGAACAAGTTAAAATAAACTTGTTCTTTTACATAGTCATTATTTAATAATGGCTAAATGTTAAGGAAGGAGGTTTTTATAATGTCAAAGTGTAAAGTAATTGCTATTGCAAATCAAAAGCGGTGGAGTTGCAAAGACAACAACAGTTGCCAATCTAGGAAATTGTTTAGTAAGAAATGGAAAGAAAGTTTTATTGATTGATTTTGATCCACAAGCAGATTTAACAAGTTCATTAGGATTTAAAAATGCAGATGGAATGGAACATACAATAAAGACTTTAATGGAAAAGATTATAACAAAACAACCAATAGATAAAAAGGAAGCAATCATAACTAATGAAGAAAATATTGATTTAGTACCATCAAATATTGAATTAGAAGCATTAGAAGCATCAATGATAAATTTTGAAAATAGAGAAAATATATTAAGAAATTATATTTCAAAAGTAAAAGATGATTATGATTATATTTTAATAGATTGTCGACCGTCTTTGGGTTTGCTTACAATAAATGCTTTGGCTAGTGCAGATAGTGTTGTAATACCAATTCAACCTCAATATTTGGCTTTAAAAGGAATGACACAGTTAGTACAAGCAGTTGATAAGGTAAGAGTTAATATTAATCCAAAATTGAAAATAGAAGGTATATTATTGACTCTAGCAGACATGAACACAAATCTTGCAAAAACTTGTGAAGAAACAGTTAGAAGAAATTACGGAGGAAGAATAAAAGTTTTTAAAACTGTTATACCAAGAGGAGTAAAAGCAGCAGAAAGCACTATTGATGGTAAAAGCATTTATGCTTATGATAAGAAAAGTAAACCAGCAATAGCTTACGAAGAATTTGCAAAGGAGGTGTTAAAAGATAGCAACAGGGAAAGATTTAGGACTTCCGAGTGTAGATGATTTATTTAAGTTTAGTACAGATAAAGGAAAAATGGAAAGCATTATAATGATTCCTATTAATCAAATAACGAGTTTTCCAAATCATCCATTTAAAGTTAGAGATGACGAAAAGATGATGGAAACTGTTGAAAGTGTAAAGAAAAGAGGAGTTATTTTTCCAGCAATAGTAAGAAAGAAAAAAGATGGCACTTATGAAATGGTAGCTGGACATAGAAGAAGGAGAGCTTGTCAGTTAGCACAATTATCTGAAATGCCATGTATTGTGAGAGAGCTTACAGATGATGAGGCAACAATTTTAATGGTAGATAGCAATGTGCAAAGAGAAGAAATATTACCTTCTGAAAGAGCTTGGGCTTTTAAAATGAAATTAGAAGCACTTAATAGACAAGGAAAAAGGGTTGATTTAACTTCTACACCATCGGTGCAGAAGTTGTCAGTAGAAATTGTAGCTGAAGAATTTGGAATAAGTAGAGAACAAGTAAGAAGATATGTTGCACTTACAAATTTAGATAGTGCTTTATTAAAAATGGTTGATGAAAATAAAATAGCATTAAGACCAGCAGTTCAAATTTCTTACATGAAAAAACAAGACCAAAAAGAATTATTAGATGCAATAGAATCCTTTGATGCTACACCATCAGAAAAACAAGCAAAGCTTTTAAGAGCTTTAAGTGAAAAGGGAATACTAGATAGAGATAAAATAGATGAGATTATGGCAGAAGAAAAGCCAAATCAAGTAGTACAATATAAAATAAAATATGAAAGATTTAGAAAGTATTTGCCTAAAAATGTTGAAACAGAGCAAGAAGTAGAAGATTTTTTGTTGATATGTATTAAAGAACATTATAATAGGGTTAAACAAAGAGAAATGGTTAGATAAGTATGTGGGAGTACAAAAATTATAATTTATACATTTGAAAATAATAAGGTCTTATAGTAAGATAAATAAAAAAAGGAGTGATTTTATTATGAGTAGAAAATTAAAAATTATAATTTTAATAATGGCAGTTATTTGTATTATTTTACTAGGAACATCAATTTACTTGCTAACAAAAAAGAAAAATCAAACTAATAATGGGGAAAATAATGAGATTTTAAACAATGCTATAACCGAAAATGCAGTTGAAGAAAATATAGAAAAGGATAATGTAATTAATACAGTAGAACAAAATGAAATTGTAGAACAGAGTAATGAAAAAATTAAACAGACAGAGCAACCAAAACAAACAGAAGTTGAAACTAAAAATACAATAAAAAATACAACAACTAAAGCAAATAATAAAACAGAAACACAAAAAGAAGTTCAAAAGCAAGAGAAACAGACAACAACAAAAGTTGAAGAAAAACAGGAAACTAAAGCTGAAGAACAAAAACCACAAGAAACTAAAAAAGAAGAAACCAAAGTAGTAAGATGTACTACAAATAATAATCATGGAATGAATATAGGAAATTCTAATAGATGGTTTGACACATATAATAGTGCAGTAGCATATTATGATAATCTTATTAGTAATTATGGAAGTAAACTTCGTGCTGAAGAAATTACAATAGAAGAATATGATAAAAAATGCCCATGCGGTTATGAAACATGGAGTTGTCCTTATTGTGGCAAATGGACTGTAAATTTTTATTATAGATAATTAAATAATATTTAGTAGGAACAAGTTATATTACTTGTTCTTTTTTTTGTTAAAAGGAGGGTTTAAACAAGATGCAAAAATCGAAATTAAAAAGATTTATAGCAAGTATTTTATTAATGATTACAATGATTAGCTCTACAACTCCTATTTTTGCTGCTTCAGGTAGTGGAAAATATGTTGGGGGACAATACGATTCAGGTATGTATACAACGGACAATCAGGGATCTAAAGTAGGAATATTAATAAGAAAATTAATAAATAATAGAACAGGAGAAAAACATACAGTATTTTGTGCAGAGCATGGTATTGATTTTAAGACAGGTGTTGTTTATAATGGACAATATTATACGCCAACAAATTCTGCAATGAGAAAAGCCTGCAAAATAGCTTATTTAGGTTGGTATAAAGACCAAGGAGATTATGTTATTGATGGAGGTATTCTTGCAGGAGATATGATATATGTAAAACAGGCTTATGTGTTTACTCAACAATACATTTGGGAAACATTAGGTCAATCAAATGCCACATTTATAAATACAGAAAATCAACAAGCTTATGAGAATTTTAAAGCTAATATAAATAGCCAACTAGATAATTTTGCAAAAAGACCAAGTTTTGATGCAACAACAATAACAGTACAAGCAGGAGAAAGTAAAACAATTACAGATATAAATGGGGTGTTAGCAAACTATCCAGCTATTGATAGAACAACAAACGGAATAAGAGTTGTTCATACAAGTGGAAGCAATCAAATGACTATCACACCTGATGAAAATATTTCAATAGAAAATTATACTATTGCAGATGATGAATTTAAGTCATGGGGAATGGTTAAAAATGAAACATCTGATAGAGATTCAATGGTTTATTTTGAATTTTCTTCTGGCATTCAAGACCAATTATATTCAATGGCTTATAATGATCCAATTACTTTAAGAATTAGTCTTAAAATTGATTTATATGGAAAATTAGAGCTACAAAAATTAGATACAACTGGTAAATTAGTAGATGGAGCAATTTATAATGTTTCTAGTTCTAATGGATACAACAATGATGTTGAAGTGAAAAACGGAAAAATAGTTATTGAAAAACTAAAAAAAGGAACATATACAGTTAAAGAAAAAAATGCACCAGCAGGTTATTTACTAGATAAGAAAGCTTACAATGTTGAAGTAAAGGCAAATGAAGTATCAACACAAGCTATAAAAAATACAGAACCTACTGGTTCGGTTAAAATAACTAAATCAGATATTGTTACTGGAAGAGATAACAGAATAGATAAAACAAGTCATCATGGAGATGCAACAATGAATGGTGCGACTTATGTATTAACTGCAAGTGAAGATATTTATAATAAAAGTAAATCATTAAAATATTTTTCAAAAAATGATGAAATTGCAATAGCAAAATTTAATGAATATGGAAAAGCAACTATAAGTATTACAGCTAAAAATTCAAACTTAAACTTAAAAGTAGAGAATGATTATATAACAGGATTACCACTTGGAAAATATAACTGGAAAGAAACAAATGCACCAATTGGTTATAAATTAGATACTAATATATATAATTTTGAATTTGAATATAAAGATCAAAACACAAATGTTATAAAAAAAGAAATTAATGTAACAGAGGATGTGCAAAGAGCAAGATTTGAGATAATTAAAATATCATCAAATGATAATACAACAGCTAATAAAATTGCTAATGCTGAATTTACAGTAATACTTTCAAAATATGTTGATTATTATGGAAGCTTTGAAGAAGCAGCAAAGCATTTGAATGAATATGCAGAAGATGAATATGATATTTTGAAAACAGATGGAAATGGTCATGCAACATCGAAATTACTAGCTTATGGAATATATGAAGGAAGAGAAACTAAAACACCATCTGATGAAATAGAAACTGTAGAACCTTTTTATATCAATATTGATAAAAATAGTGATGGAATTATAAAAGAATTTGTTGAAAATGATTTACCATTTACAAGTTATTTGAAACTTGTTAAAGTTGATAAGAAAACAGGTAAGAATGTAACATTTTCCAATACTACATTTAGTTTATCAAAATTAAATGAAAATACAAAACAATGGGAAAAAGTTAAGTGTAAAACTGGAATATTCTCACATGATAAATGGAAAACAGATAAAAATGCTATAGCATATACTGAAACTAAACTTGAAGCTGGAACATATAAAGCTGATGAAATACTTACACCTAATGGTTTTCTTGAATTAGAAGAACCTGTTGTTTTTAAAATAAATAGAAGTAATAAAACACTTGAATTTGATGAAGATTATGATGCGTATATTACTGTTACAATTGCTAATGAGCAACCAACAGGAAAATTAAATATAGATAAATCAGTTGTTTTGAATGATAATGTGGATTTATCATTAGTAGATACATCTGATTTAAGTAAAATCAAGTTTAGATTAAAAGCTAAAGAAAATATAATTGACTATGCAGATGGCAGTGTGATTTATGAAAAAGGAAAGAGTGTTAAAGAATTTAATTTAAGCAAAGATGGGAAATACACTATTGAAAATTTACCTATGGGAGTATATGAATTAGAAGAAATTGAAACATTACAAGGTTTAGTTTTAAATACAACACCAATTGAAGTCAAATTTGAAAAGAAAGATAATACAACTAAAGTTTACACTAAAGATATAAAAATAGAAAATAAACCTACAATTTTTGAATTTTCAAAAATAGATGTTACAGGAGATAAAGAACTTGTTGGGGCAGAACTTAAAGTGTTTGATGAAAATAAGAAAATAGTAGATTCATGGAAATCTAAAGAAACTACTCATAAGATAGAAGGATTAGAAGTTGGAAAAACTTATACTTTAGAAGAAAAAATTGCACCAAATGGATTTGTTAAAGCAACAAGCATTCAATTTAAAGTAGAAAGCAAAACTGAAATTCAAAAAGTAACAATGATTGATAAAATTGTTAGTGTTTCAAAGCAAAATATTGCAGGGGACGAAATTGAAGGAGCTAAATTACGAATTGAAAATGAAAATAGCGAAATAGTTGATAGTTGGACATCGACAAAAGAACCCCATATTGTAAATGGACTTGAAGAAGGTAAAAAATATATTCTATATGAAGATTATGCACCAGATGGATATGTTATATCAAATAAAATAGAATTTACAGTAAGCGAAGATAAAGAAACTCAAAAAATAACAATGGTTGATAAAATTGTTGAAATTTCAAAGACAGATTTAGTAACAGGCGAAGAAGTTGAGGGAGCAGAACTGGAAGTTCAAGATAAAGAAACAGAAAAAATAATAGATAAATGGACTTCAACAAAAGAAGCTCATAAAGTAACAGGACTAGAAGAAAATAGAACTTATATTTTAAGAGAAAAAACTGCACCTTATGGTTATGAAACAACAGAAGAAATAGAATTTGTAGTATCTGAAAATAAAGAAACTCAAAAAATAGAAATGAAAGATATGCCAATTTTACAAAATATAAAATTAGTAAAAATTGATGCAAATACTAAAGAAAGTATCAAAGAAAAATTCACATTTGGATTATATGAAGATGAAGAATGTAAAGATTTAATTAAAGAGTATGAATCAAATAAAGAAGAAGGAACAATAATATTTGAAGATTTAAGATATGGAACTTTCTTTGTAAAAGAAATTAAAGCTCCAAATGGATATGTGATTTCTGATAAAGTTATTAAAATTGAAATTAATGATAAGGGTGTATTTATTGATGATGTAAAAGTTGAAGGAGAAAATTCTTTATATACTTTTGAATTTGAAAATGCACCTATTGATACACCAAAAACAGGAGATGATAGTAAAACAACTATCTATGCTGGAGTATTAGGATTATCATTATTAACCTTAGTAGGTTTAGGAGTATACGAATATAAAAGAAAAAAATTAGTAAATAAAAAATAATATATGGGTGGCTAAAAAAAGCCACCTTAAATATTTTAGGAGGTAAATATGCCACAATATACTTTACAACAAAGTGTAAAGACATTAGAAAAAATATTTGAGAATAATATAGATACAGAGCAAAAAATAAAAAATTTAAAATGGGAAAATTTAAAACAATTTAGCCCAGTAGAAAAAAGTTTTATTATGGATTTAAAAGAAGCAGTTGCTAAAAGAAAAATTATTGAGTTTTTAGCAGGAAAGGAAGATAAAGAGTAGATAAACAATGATTGAATATTATAAAAAACCAACAGTAAAATTTATCGTAACCAAAGGTAATTTTAATAAATTAATGGGAATATTAACATTCCAAGAAGAAAATATTATAACTCAAGAGTGGAAAGAAAGTGCAACAAAATTAAAAGAATTATTATTAAGATATTCTTTACCACAAAAAGACGAAGAAGGAGAAATATCAATTATAGATATTGCATTATTCCAAAAGGAAGCAGCAGAGATGATTGTATTATTGCTTTCAGCATTAGATAGAGTACAAATTGATGAAGATTATACAAAATTAATGAAAAGACAATAGTTATAGGAGGTTGAGAGTTGGGAAAAATAAAGGAAACTAGGCAACTCTATAAAACTACTTTAAAAGAAATTTCAAGTTCACCGAGTAACTGGAGAACTTTTTTAGATAGTAGTGCTTGGAATTTTAAATATGATTTTGATGATCAAGTTCTAATATTTGCACAAAGACCAGATGCAAGAGCTTGTGCAACAATGGATGAATGGAATAGAAAATTAAAAAGATGGGTAAATAATAGGGCAGAAGCTATTTATGTGTATGACAAAAATCCTAATAGTGAATATCCATTTAAATTAGTATTTGACTTATCCGATACTCATAATTATAATAATACTGAATATAAATTATGGAATATAAAACAAGAGTATGAAAAAGATATTATTGAAGATTTAGAAGCAAATTTTGGAGATATGGATTTAAAGGAAGATTTATCGAAAGCTATAATTAGTGCAAGTTATAACATGGTTGTAGATGATATTGAAGATTATCTAACGGATATTATAAAAAATAAATCTAACACAATGTTAAATGATATATCAGATGATGAAATTAAAGATATATTAATAGGAATAACTTGGGCAAGTGTTAGTTATATGCTAATGATAAGATGTGGAATAAATGCTAGAGAAAACATTTCTGAAAATGAATTTGAATTTTTAAAATATTTTAATAGTCCAGAACTTTTTACAATATTAGGTGCAAGTGTTAGTGATATTGCAGAATCAGGTTTAAGAGAAATAGCAAAAACAGTTTCAACTCTACAAAAAAAGGAAAATTTAAAAAATCGTACATTTGCAAAAAATGAAAATGAGATATATTCTAATGATAATAATATAAATGAAGGAGGGGTTGAAAATGTTAGAGAAAATAGAGTACACGAAACAGGGAGATTACTTGATACCAAATCTAACAATGAAAAAGGAGAAAATTCCAGCAGGGAAATATTCGATGATGAGGTACAATTACCTATTGAACCACAAGAATCACGAACTAACAATATTGGTAATGAACAACGAATTAAACAGTCATTTACAGGAAATACAAGACCAAGCGAGCAAGAGAGTGGAAATGCTAGTGGAAGAGATGGCAAAGAAGGAGAATATAACAGAAGAATTGAAAGCTCAAGATCAAATGAAATGGGTTGGCTTGATGAACAATATCAAGATGACAGCAGAGGAGATAGTAGCAACAGAACTGATTTATCAATAGAAGAAAGTCAATTTAGAAGAACATTAACTGAAGAAGAAATGCGAAGTAAATTAGATTTTCTACAAGATGAATATGTAAGTGATATTTTAAATAATATAGATAATTTAAAAGTTACAAAAAAAGATATTAGAGAATTTTATCAAAATAATTTAATTGAAAATGATAGAGTTGAATTTATAAAAAAGGCATTTGGAGATGCTTATACTGAAATTGTAGTAAATGATACAAGGTTAGGTTATAAAGCTTACGAAAATGTTTTACATCTTTGGAAAGATGGTTATTTGAATAGAACAGCAGAAGTTTATTATAAATGGAATTATATTGCAGAATATATTGAAGGACTTATAATGGTAAATGAATTTAATGATTTGCATAAACCTATACCGAGTTATAATGAACAAATGCAAATTTTACAAGTAGAAGCAGAAAATGCTCCTACTTTTTCTTTTACACAGGAAATCATTGATTATACTTTACAGAAAGGAAGTAATTTCCATGAAAGTAAAATGCGAATATATAATCATTTTGAACAAAGCCTATCAACTCAAGAAAATATCAAGTTTTTAAAGCAGGAATATGGTTGGGGTGGTAGTAGCTCAATTCATATAGGAACTCAAATTGGTATTGATTATGATGGACAAGGAATAAAACTTCATAGAGGTTATGAAAATGATGCTCCAAAAATTACAATACCATGGAATAAAGTAGAAAAAAGAATAAGTGAACTGATAAAAGCAGATAGATACTTAAATTCTAAAGAAAAAGAAGCATATCCAAATTGGCTAAAAGAGCAAGAACAGAAAAAAGAGCTACAACAAGCAGAAGAAAAGTTAAAAAATCAAGCTGAACAACAAGAATATGAACTTGCAGAAAGAATATATACTTTTGTTAAGCCGTTTGAATTATATAATTATACAGATGATACTGTAGCACTAAATTCTGATGAAGATAATATTGAAATTGTAAAAGCAGATATTAATGACTCAAGGAATATAAGTGATTATATAAATGCTTTAAGAAAAGCAAAAGATGGTTTGGAAGAAACCGATGTCAATAGACATGAAATTGATGTATTAATAACAGTGTTAGAAAAAAGAGCTCCTCATTATGAATATCATTTAGGAGATACTGTATATATAGGTGCAGAAGAATATGAAATTGCAGGAATAACAGAAGATATAGTTACTTTATATGATCCAAAATTTCCACTATTTAATAAGCAAATGGGAATTGAGGAATTTGAAAAAAAAGTTCAAGAAAATTATTCAAATGATCATTTAAAGGTTGAAAATAGAGAAAAATCATCTCAAAATCAAAATTTTGTTAAAGAAAAATCAAAAGAAAATCAAGAGTTAATAAATTTACTTGAATTTATATTTAGAAAATATGAAATTATAGACAATGGAATTGATATAGATGACAATGGAAAAATTGCAGGAATTGGACTAAATGAAGAATATATGTCTGTAATTGGAACTTTGAAATATTTGATTGCTATGCTAGATGATTATGATGAAAAATTTGTTGGCAATGATAGAGAAAAATTATTAGAAGAATTAAATAAATTGAGAGCTGAAGAAAAGGAATATCTTTTAGGAAAACAAGTTGAAATAGAAAGCATAATTTATACAGTTATAGGTATGGACTATGAATCCGAAAGAGA
>ENA-ORMX01001869-ORMX01001869.1-human-gut-metagenome-genome-assembly--contig:-NODE-1869-length-12972-cov-167.694666_pt1 | contig 12972 bp, 10 predicted proteins | sample MGYA00242108_ERZ509007 | MGnify/ENA primary metagenome ERZ509007 (study PRJEB26280, sample SAMEA2338745) | human gut metagenome | biome: human gut; feature: human-associated habitat; material...
TGTTGCTCAGGTACTTATAAATAAAGTTAAATCAAAGTGTTGCGGAATTAAGGATGAATAAAAGGATTTTATTTGTGCTGTTGGCTTTCATCGGCTTCATAAGCCCAGCCATGGCACAAAAGGTGGCCGTAAAGACCAATCTGCTGTATGATGCAACAAGCACCATCAATCTTGGAACAGAATTTGGGCTATCACCCAAATGGACCCTTGACGTCTCTGCCAATTACAATCCTTGGACCTATTCTAATAATAAGAAATGGAAACATTGGTTAGTACAACCTGAGGCGAGATATTGGTTCTGTAATAAGATGATGGGACATTTTATAGGATTCCATGCCATTGCTGGTTCCTATAATATAGGTAACGTCAATGCAGACTTTAAGTTTCTGGGCACGGACTTTTCCAAGCTGAAAGATTATCGGTATGAAGGATGGTTTGTGGGAGCTGGCGTTGCTTACGGATATTCCTGGGTGCTGTCCAAGCACTGGAACCTCGAAGCAGAACTTGGTGTTGGATATACTTACAGTAAATCTGACAAGTTTGAATGTGCCAGTTGCGGAGAAAAGTTGGAGGATGACAAGACCCATCATTACGTGGGACCAACCAAAGCCGCACTCAACTTAGTGTATGTTTTCTAAATTCAACAATAGAACATTTAAAGGAAAGTACCTATGAAGATTTCATATCAGATAACAGAAAACTTACTCGGAGCCTTCATACTGATGCTTGCTTTGCCTGCCTCAGCAGACAACAGAAGCGCAAATGAGATTCAGGAAGGCAAGAATATCCAGGTAATCAATAAGGTAATCAAGAAAAAAGGCAACAAGGTTAGTGTACAGATGGACCTCAACCTTGACAAGGTGATGCTTGGCAGCAACAAGGGATTGGTTTATACACCGATGATTGTCAGTGGAGAGGATACGCTGAAGATGCCGGCGGTAGAAGTGATGGGACGCAAAAGATACATCTACTATCTGCGCAACCAGCAAACAGCAACCCCAAACCCACTCGTTGTGGCACAGCGCAACAACAAGAAGCCACAAACCATCCACTACGCTTACACCGTTCCTTACAGCAGCTGGATGAAGAACTCGCAGATGCTCGTGGCTCACGACGCCTGCGGTTGTAACCAGACACTGTTGGACGAAAGCATTCTCAACTCCTTGGGCAATGCACTCTCTACCCCAGATAAACTCTATCATGCCTATATAGAGCCAAAGGCAGAGCCTATCAAGAGAAGACAGGAAAACGGTTCAGCAAAACTGAACTTCCCTATCAACAAATGGGATATCGTTTACGACTTGGGCAACAATGCCTCTGAGCTTGAAACAATCCGCAAGACGATTGATCTCGTCAAGAATGATCCGGATGTTACAATTACATCTATTATTCTTCACGGCTATGCTTCACCAGACGGAAGATACGCCAACAACGAGAAACTGGCGCACAACCGTACACAGGCTCTCAGGAATTATCTGTTGAATACCTATCCTATTGATCAAAAACTGTTTGCGATAACAAGCACAGCTGAGGATTGGGAAGGAACCAGAATTTTTGTAGAAAACCATGACATGCCAGCCAAAGAGCAAGTGTTGAGCATCATGAACAGTAACCTGACTCCTGACGAAACAGAAAAGGCTATCGCTTCAAAAGCAGGAGAAGGTTTCCGCTATCTTGTGAAGAATGTATGGCCTGGACTGCGCCGTACGGACTACACCATCAAGTATGATGTAAAGGCCTTCAATCTGGAAGAAGCTCGCAAGGTCATCAAGACACGTCCTCAGAAGCTTTCGCTGCAGGAGATGTATATGGTGGCACAGAGTTATCCTAAGGGCAGCGATGAATTCAACAATGTCTTCGATGTTGCCGTAAGAATGTATCCGGAAGACAAGCTTGCCAATCTGAATGCAGCCTATGCTGCCATCGAACGTGGTGACAAGGTCAGCGCAGAGAAATATCTCAAGAAGGCAGGCAACGGTGCTGAAGCAGATAATGCCCGTGGTTGTCTTGCTGTCATGAATGAGGATTATGAGACGGCAAAGACTTTCTTTGAGAAAGCTTCTGCTGCAGGTCTCAAGGGCGCACAAGAAAACTTGGAGAAGATTCTTCCAAACTTGTAAGCATACTATCAGATTTGTTCATAAAAAGATATAAGTTATAGACAATAAGGATTGTTATTGGTTAAAAAACAGAACCCAACCATTTGTATGCGAAACATTTTTAGGAAATAAATAAGAATAAAATATTAATAACGTTTTAACAAATTAACAAGTAAAAGATTATGAAAAAAGTTAATTTGCTCGTAATGAGCTTAGTTTCAGCCGCAGCTTTGTCTTTCACAAGCTGCAGCGACAGTGAGGATTTGGCTGGTAACACTGGTCAGGACAAGACAAAAGATGTCTACATGACATTGAATATTCAAACTCCAAATGTTGATGGTACACGAACAACAAGCCAGAATAATCGCAAAACAGAAAACGCAAGCGATGAAGAAGCAGGAATTTCAACTGGAACCATCTACTTGTATGAGGGCACCAAGCTCATCTACACTAAAGCGATAACAGCGTCAGATTGGCTTCATGTTCCAAACAGTGCTAATCAGGGTAGAGGTACAACAAACCCTATCAAGATTGCCGTTAATGGTATTGAGACCGGTAAGACATACAATGTATATTTCCTTGCAGGTGACAAGACTTCAAATGCACCTACAACAGGAGAGTTGGATGGAACATACACTATCAATGAAACAGATCCAACTTCTATCAGTCTCGATTTGGCAAAAGCAAATTCATTCGTAATGTTCAACCAGAACGATATTCAGCGTCAGAATGGTGGCGAGAAGGCTACAGTAAAATTTGATGGGGACGAAACATACGATAACCCAGCATGGTGTCAGATGGTTTATTTGGATCGTGTTTCTGCACGTGTTGATGCACCTAATGCAAAAGACGCAAAATTTCAGACAAATGGAACTGGTAAAAATGAGCCAGCTACAAAGAATCTCGACCTCGTTGATGAAATTGCATATCAGAGCTATGCTATTTCCAACTTGAGCAATAAGACCAATATTATGCAGAAATGGGAAAATGAGTATGCAAAGTTCCTTATCCCATCAGTAGAATACACTCAGAACTACGCTACATTTGGAAATAAGTGGAACAACAATGGAAGTACCAAGTTCTTCGGAAACCAGAAGAATTACTATATTTTGGAGAACTGCACAGACAATGTTGATAATGCAACCGCTATCTATCTTTGCTACAAAGCTACATTGAAGAACACAGATGGGGCAGACTTCTCTGACGGTACATTCTATCGTTATGACTACAAGATTTACACATCTCTTGAGCAGATCAAGAATGACCCTAATGTAGAATGGTCATTCCGTAAGGCAGATGGTACTATTATGACAGTAGATGAGGCAAAAGCATTGTTCAGGAATACTGATGGCTCACTTAAGTCACAGGATGATTTGGAAATTGTAAGAAAGACTTATGGTCTTGATATCTATGAGAAGGGTATCATGTACTATCGTGTTGCTTTGGATGATCAGTATTATAAATTCGAAAACACATCTTCTTACGCTATTCTCCGTAACACAATTTACAAATTAAAAGTAGAGAACATATATGACCTCGGTAGAGATGTTCCTAATGGACCAACACCTGATGATAAGGACAAAAACTACTATATGACGTGTGACATCACTGTCAATCCATGGGTAGTAAGTTCACAGGAAGTGAGCTTGAAGTAATCAGCATCAAAGTATCACAAGCTAAAGAACATACATTCTTTACAGGAAGTAATACGCATAAAATAATTCTATCAATCTCTCGGGGATGGAAATCATCTCCGAGAGATTACCAAATAACAATCATCTAGGAAAAATATAGCCGTCGCAGAACTGAAGGAAGAACTCTATGATTGCTTTTATATATAATTAAGGTGAAACGACGGGAGCCCCTATTGTGCTTTTAAGCACCTCTTAAGTAGAAAAATAAGATGCCGGAAGACAAACTGCCGTGAGTCACAAGGCACACAACATATATAAGTATAAGTAAAAGAATTCATAATATATCAGACGATATGACACATTTCATCAAAAACTGTTGCAAAATGGTTTGTATCTTAGCCATTGCTCTGTCATCGCTTTCATCATGCATGAAAGATGATATCACGGGCTGCCCTACAGCTAAGTTGTCACTCAAATTTGACTACACTTACAATGTTAAGGAAGCCGATGCATTCTCAGCAGAAGTGAAAAACCTCAACGTTTATGTGTTCGACAAGAACGGCAAATTCGTTGATACCTATACAGAGTCAGCAGACAAGTTTGAGTTAGGTCATCAGATGGAAATCACAGACCTGCAGAAAGGCAAGTACACCTTCGTCTGCCTGGCTCGTGACAAGCAGCCTGCACTTGCCGGTACCAGAGCTGACGACGATGAGACTGAGTTTACATTCACACAGCTTACTCCTGGTATTTCAACCATTGAAGATCTGCAAGAGGAAATGGGTAAGAAGAACGGAGATGCTTCGGTCAACGACAAGCAGTTTACCGCTCTCTATACAGCCCAGGATACCGTCAGCTTCGATGGCACAAACGATGCACAGGGCAAACTGAGTCTGATGAAGTGTACCAAGACATACAGAGTAGTGATGCTTCCATTCGAACCCGACCAGAAAGGCTTTACCGCAGAAAACTTCGATGTAGAGATAAAAGGTTCTGCTGCCCTCCTCGACTATAAAGGCGACAAGGTAAAACCAAAGTCAATCACATATCTGCCATTCGACAAGAAACTGGTAGAAAACCACAGTGGCAAGACCGAGGTGGAAGGCGAAATCATAGAAAAAGCTTTGGTTTACGACCTCTCATCATCCCGTATGTTTGAGACCAAGGACGACAACAAGAGCCGTGGGGCTATTGGAACCAATGATTATGACGACAAGCGCATCGTCATTACAGACAAGCGAACAGGCAAGGTGATTTTCAACCACTCCCTGCCTTGGTTTCTCTCACTCTGTGCGAGCGACCGCTACGGCAAAGACTGGACCGACCAGCAATATCTGGACCGCCAGGACCACTACACTCTGGTGTTCTACGTACCTGCACCAAGCTCCAACTACAGCATGGATGCAAGAATCAAAGTTAACAACTGGGTTCTGAATCTTCAGAATGCCGACCTGGGAAAATAAGAAAAGATAAGTATAAGTAAAAGAAAGATAAGATGACTAGCAATAAAACTACTTTGACCAAGATGACCCGCCAGATTTGTACGGCACTCGCTGCTTTGCTCATGGTAGGCGCAATGGCATCTTGCTCAGAGAACGAAAATACAGAAACAGCTCTAAGCGACAATGCCTATCTGAGCCTCAGCTTCTCCAGCCATTCAGCTACTGGCACCCGAGTTGGAGAAAGCCATACGGAAGGTGTGCTCGCAGACAATGAAAGTAAAGCTGACCCAAACTCAGAGAGTGACATTCACAGCATCAAGGTATGGGTGTTTCAATCTGGCACAAACGAAGATGCCAATCCTATCGCATATAAGGAAGAAGCATTGAAAGATATTAATGGCAGCTACAATTTGCAGCTACGTTTCTTAAGAAAGATAGCAGGAAAAGAGGTAGGAAATATCGACCTCTACATCCTGGCTAATTCAGAAAGTACCAACATACAAGACAAGTTGAGTAGTAAGGATTTCAGCAGCATCACCCGTAAGGAGTTGCAGAATATCTGCTTTGACTCTACTTTTGGCATTCTGAAAAATGGCAATCCACAAAACACAAAAGTTCCTGAAACAGGTCTCCCTATCTCTCGTGCCATCACCAACATTTCTGTAGAGAATCATGTTGGAACAACCGAAGCAGAGGCAAAGACCAAAGGAATCAAGATTCCTCTGGTTCGCGCTGTTTCCAAGCTCCACTTCTACTTTGCCCGAAAAACGGGCATAGAAAATGTAAAGGTTACCAGTATCGAGGTGGAAGGAAACACCATTCCTACCGCCAGCTACATCTTCCCTGATGAGACTGAATACAAAGAAAATGATGACAACCAGGTTGTTACCAGCAACAAATACAATGTAAACAGTACCGGCTATGTACCAACTGTTTTGAAACTGAATGGTGTTGAGACTGATAACATCAAGGAAGTAGAAGATCCAGAGAAGTTCAAGAAGAACGAAACTCAAACTGCACAGGATTATCTGGATGCCTTTAAGAAAGCAGGAATTGCTTCCCACAACCTGTGCTATCTCCGTGAAACCACCAAGGCAATCAAAGGAAAGATTCATTATTCTTTAGGCACGGAAGAAAAAAGCGTTGACTTCAGTATCCCAACAGACGGTAAAGCCATCCGCAACCGCGAGCTGGTAGTTTACGGTTACTTCCTCAACGGACAGATGGGCATGCTCACCGTTACTCCTACCATTAAAGAATGGCAGGATGGAGGAACGTATGATTACAACGATGCATCAACAGAAGTGATATTTCCTGATGCCGACAAGACTGATTGGGGCTACAAGGTATATTATGGTCAGCCACAACGCGGTCCGATGATTACACTGAAGGACATCGACACCAAAGGAGCACCATGGATTCTCCAGACAGACAACCCATTGTTCGGATTCGTAGAATGTAATGCGGATGGAAGTTTCAAAGCAGGACAGTCTGCCGACAGCTACAAGATAGAAAGCTACATCATCAACAAGGAAGGTGCAAAGAAAACCCTCTACTTCTATGTAGTGCCCAAGAACCGACTGGATATGGCTCAGCCACACAACGTAAGAGCACATGTGTTCCTGACCAAGAATCCAAACGAAAGGTTTGTTATCAATCCTGATTTCAAACTGATGGGATGTACCACCGGAGAAGATGCGGGCAAAGACATTCACTTCGAACAAGTATTATAAAGACATAAGAAAACAATATTCATCATGAAGAAGTTATATAAAGACATAAGATTCACGAAAGGCATCTTGACCCTGACGGCAGGTTTGCTCATAGCTGGATGTTCAGCTGAAGACGAACTGGGAAACAACTCGTCTGCACAACAGCTGAACATGATTCCTATGGTCAACGACCTGCAGAAGTCAAGAGCAAATGATGAGGACGCGCTTCATGAGAAGACCTTGTCAAAGCTTGACTTCAAGATGTTCGAGCCAGCATTCAGCAAGTGCTGTGTCAATCACCAGAGTTCAAGTCCTGCAGAAAATCAGGCAGAAGTATTGGGCAAAGACAACTGGAAGGTGGATCTCAACCTACAGGAAGATCATTCCTACAACTACTATGCCGTAGCCAATGCCCAAGCCGATCTCAGCAAGAAGACTCTTAAAGAGTTGCAGGCAGCCACCCAGCAGGACAACGACATCTGGCTTCCCTATCCTCAGGCAAAAGACAAGAAGTTCCTGATGAGTGCCAAGGGGCAGTATATCATCAGCAAAGACCCTATACAGGATATTCCCGTAGAACTGGTGAGAGCGGCTGCCAAGATTAAGCTGAATCTCTCTTCATCAGTAAACGGCTACAATATCACAAACGTAAAGTGGAAGTTTCTCAACTACAACACCAATACTTCTGTATTTGCAGACCAGACAGCTAAGCCAAACATCATGAGCAACAACGCAGATAACATGGTGGATAAAATAGAAGCCAACAAGTGTTCTGTAACTACATACAGTTATTCCACCACCTGGACCAGCCAGGAGGATGCTCCGAAAATTGCCGTAAAGGTTGTTTTCGAAAGCAAAGATAACAAGAATGATACAAGGGAAAAAGAGCTGACCATCCCCGTTCGTGACCCAAAGGGAGAAAAGAAGCTGGAGCGCAACTACATCTATACGATAAATGCAGACATCAAGCGTCTCAAGGATAGTATAAACATTGATTACAATGAAGAATTAGGCTACCTGAAATGGGCCATCACCAAATGGACTACGGGAGAAGATACTAAAGTAGATGCTGATAAGGTAAGCTATCTGGTGGTATATCCTACCACGCTGGATATAAAGGGAGTAGAAAATGACAACCAGGCAGATAAAACCATCCAATGGTTTGCTTCAGAGACTTGCCTAATCAAGGATGCCAAAGCATACTATTACGACAGATATGGTAAAGAAAACGGATATGACTTCGGACAAATCCTGGTAGGATATGACGGTAGCTATACTGACAACAAGAGAGGCTGGATAGACCTTCATGCAGGACTACCTATAAACAACACTATCGTATATGGCTCGTTTAAGGTTTATGTACCTAATTCAGATAAGGAACAGGAAGTCTTTTTCAGAAAGTATCCTGCCATCTATTCGATGAATTTAAAAAGCAGCGGAACCACTGATGCAGAATGGCAATATGACAATCGTCTTTATACCGTACAATTTGCCAACAACAAGAAGGCAAATGACTATATCATAGCCAAGCCGATGGTTGATGAAAATCATAAATCCACAGACAACACGGTTTCACCTGCGTTTATCATTGCTTCAACCCAAAAGAGTAATAGCAATCAGGTAGGCAGTTATCAAGACGCTATAGATTACTGCAGTAAGTATAGCGAAAGTGCAACAACCCAGAACAACAAGACGCTTCAACTTAATGGTTGGCGACTTCCTACCAGAGAAGAAGTGAAGAGAATATACGAGTTGGCAACTGCTGACAAGGCGGTGGGACAACAAGTACTGAAGGGTGCGTACTATTGGACGTTAGACGGTAATAAGTCTGATTATAATAACTACAAGCAGCAAGATGGCACCTACGTGCGCTGTGTCCACGATTTGACTCAGGATGAAATTGAAGATATTGAGAATCAAGAATAAAGAAGGTTAGTAACATGAAAGAAATAAAATTATATATCGGAATCATAGCTGTGCTGTTAACAACCATGTTGACAGCCTGTTCCGATTCTATGGTTGACAACGAACCTTCGACAACCAGTGAAACAGAAGAAGGTTACTATAAAGCCAGTTTCAGAATAGCCATCCCCAGTTTCGAAGAGAACGCTACCCGAAGCACCGTGTTCCTCAACGAAGGTATCCGAAACAAAGACGCCCTAAAACTATTCTGCTTCGACAACAAGGGACAGTTTGTGGGATTCGGTAAAATACAGGATGATTTTACTGCGGTTCTTGGATTCAAAAGAGATAACGACGGAAACTATCATGAAGTTGACGAGAATGGCAATCACACTGGAAGCATCACCCATAACCCAGCAGAAGGTGTGAGTGGCGGAGGCATTGATGTCAACGGAAGCACAGAGCCAAAAGAATTTTCGGCAATGATTCCGAACAACACCTCACGTATCCATCTGGTGGCGAATACAAGCAGTGTTTACCAGACCATCAATGAAAGCGATCAGTGGAAATGGGCAGGCATGCATGAGAACCTGCTCATGACTACTTTCGAGACCAATCACACGGAAGACCAGTCTGTCATCATGCGCTACTGGGGATATATCAAAAAAGATAATCCTAAACAGCTGAAAGAATATCTGAGAAAAGATACACAAAAGAATGATTATATCATTCATCTCATAAGAGACAGGGCTAAGATTTCGGCAGAATGGAGTGCAGATGCAAAAGCAAAAAATCCCAATCTCGTAAACGACTTCAAATTGACCGTTGTCAACGGACTCTCCTACGGCACCTTGGCTCCATTCGACAGAAATCATCTGACATTTACACCCACAACGGGTAATTCATCCTGGATATGGGATGTAGATTATGTAACGCCACCACTTGACGGAAGCAGACTGAAGGGTGATAACACCCAGATGTTTAACCCTACAGGCGTATTCGAAGATGCCAACCTGCCATCAGCACCTTCAAAGGTTCTGTTGTTGCATAACGGAAAGTATTATCTGATATACTTGCAGGATAAAAACAACAAACCATACCAGATCAAACGAAACTATGAATATAAAATCATCATAGATAAGCTGGACGAAAGCTGGGGAACTGAAAACCATGAATATGCCTTGAAAAGTGCTCCTGTCAACAACCCTTGGATTACCATACAGCAAATCGTGCCTGGGGTTTCCAATGGCGATGAAGAGCTGAAAATTGAAGATGGAACCTATCAGTTTGTGCATTCGGGCGAAGGCACACAGCAGACAATCAGCTTTACCTACAAAGGTAATGACGCTGCCAGCAAGCAGGCTTCTGATTTCAAGGCAATATGGACCGAAAATCTGGCATACGCAGAAGATGCCCAGCCTGTGGTTGCAAGCTATTCATACTATAGTAACACCCAAACGGGTACTGGTACCATCACATACAACCTGGGAATCGTTGATGATAACTGGCGAGAAGGAACCATCCACCTCTATGATACGAAAAAGCATGGATTGAGCATCAATATCCATCTCTACAGCATCAACGAGGTGCAGTATCAGGTAAATGCTCCTGCCAACATCGGAACAAATGCAAATGCCGAGGCGGAATTTACCTTTACCGTTCCCGACAACTACCCGAAGGAGCTGCTGCCAGTAACCGTGAAGTTTGCATCGGGCGATGTAGTTCCAGAGGACTGTGACATAGAGTACAGTTCTACAAGTGAGATTCACAAGACCTGGGACTGCTGGTATGTATTCAAGGCTGGTGAAGCCGGCAAGACATATACCTTGAACTTGAAAAACGTTCATCAAAACGCTACTGGCAATGCTACCTACTACGTGAAGATGGACAATGCCAATCAAGGACAAGCAAAGGAGTATACTTTTACATATTAAAATAGACATATCGTTTAGGTTTATATAACCCCAAGAATATTAATAAAATAAATTATCATTTACTATAACAAATATTTTGCGGAGACATAAACTAGACTGGTCGTTGGAACTGTAGTTGCCGAGGTGATCTCACCCTCTATGGTTCCGCGACTTTTTTTATTACTTTTTCCTTGCCACATTCATTTATTTTTTGTAATTTTGCAACCGATTGAAAGCAATAAAAGCAAAAGAAAAGATGATTAAAAGATTTATCCTCCTGAGCTATCTAGTAATAGCCTGCGCCTTGACTCCTGCCAAGGCACAAAACAGTTTTCCTTATCCTACACTGCCAGATACCTTGCGCAGCGTAGAACTGCGTGCTGCTTATCTCAGCGAGCATTATTGGGATAACTTTAACTTTGCAGATACACTGGAACTCAGCAATAAGGAAATGGCAGAGCAGGGCTTTGTCAACTTCATTGATATTCTTTCACGCTTTAACCAGCAGATTGCCCAGAAGGGCATCGCTGCCTTTACGGCTAAAGCTTTCATACAGAAACCATCCAAGGAAAAATTCGAGACTCTCATTGAGCATTATTATGAAAATCCGGAATCACCCATGCGCAATGACAGAATCTACAGTCTCTTCCTGGAAGACATGGCGAAATCACCATACTTTGACGAAACAGAAAAGGAAAGACTCAACTTCAAGCTGAAGCAAGCCAGAAAGAATCTGCCTGGTACTACTGCCATAGACATCAGTTTTACACAAGAAGACGGTAAAACCTGTAAACTGAGTGAGTATAAAGAGAAGAAGATTATCCTATATTTCCATGACCCGGAATGCGAGAACTGCCACAAGGTGTCTGCATGGCTCAAGAAACAGGAAATCCCTGCTGACATACAGGTAATAAGAATTGTTGCAGATAATCGCATCAGCGCCATTTACGGGATCAAGGCTATGCCAACTATCTACCTGCTGGATAAAGGGAATAAGGTGATATTAAAAGACTGCACTCCAGAACAACTCATCGAAACGGTGCAGCAAAAATAAAAAGCAAACTAGACTGGTCGTTAGAAGCGACACTTATTTGTATTATAAACTAGTGTTATCATTTACTACTATATTTCTGTGTTATCAAATACTTACTATATGTAATTGCATTAATTATCTTTATTTGCGCGAGAAGAGTCATACTTCAAAGAGAACTCCTCACGTACGTGATCATTTCGCTTTACTACAATCACGTAGTCACCATCCTTAACTATTCCAACCTTGGCAACGAGTGTATAATAACCATACTGACCAGACTTTCCGTAATCACCTGTTTCGGTAATGATTAACTTATTGCCAACCAACTGAGTTGCAAACTTTACATTTGTGCCTTCGTCGAAGATTACATTCTTGTGTGTCAGCATTAACTGTCCAGCAGGAAGAATCTTGCAAACCAACTTCTCGTTGTTCTCAGCATTGCTGTTGGAAGCCTCGCTTACCGCAGAGCCCGCAGTCATTGTGTAGCTGAGCAAAGAGAAATCTGACTTATCTTTAGAAATAGTAGCCTGACTAACAGCTTCTCCTAATTCATCGTCAGATGCACTGCAACTTACAAATCCTATTGTCATCATTGTCATAGCGATGACCGTCATTAAAATCTTCTTCATAGTTATACCATTTACTAATTGTCATAATTATCATTTAAACCCGGCATCTTCCAAATCCATCCTTGCGGCAAGAAACTTCTGATGCCTTAAACAAACACCATCCGGTTTAAATCACCTTCTACAATTATACAAATGATATGTTTGGAGTATCATCACAAACTGTCCCCCAAAAAGTCTCTTATATTTCAAGTCGTATTCTTCTGGTATTTTAATTCAGGCCTGAACCATAAGTGTATTTCAATATATCAATTATCATTTACCACAGGTTATTTCACCTTTATATATATTATCTTTCTTATCATTTACTATTGGTCGTTAAACCTTTAAGATGAGACCATTTTTCTTTTTGGACAATGCAAATATAGGAAAAAGCCAAATAGATTCCAAGTTTTTTTAGTTAAAAAGTTTAAAAGAAACAATGTTGTCGCACACAATGCGCTACTATTACTTACCAATTGCACAAAAACCGTCCAATAGTCTAACAGATAGTAAGAACAAAAAAGCGGGAACCCTTTCGGATTCCCGCTCATATCTTTTGTTGTAAAATCTCGAAGATTAGTCGAGGTTAGCCAACTTGTTGTCAGAATGAAGAACATCCTTGATCTTGT
>ENA-ORMX01001880-ORMX01001880.1-human-gut-metagenome-genome-assembly--contig:-NODE-1880-length-12947-cov-2.941359_pt1 | contig 12947 bp, 10 predicted proteins | sample MGYA00242108_ERZ509007 | MGnify/ENA primary metagenome ERZ509007 (study PRJEB26280, sample SAMEA2338745) | human gut metagenome | biome: human gut; feature: human-associated habitat; material: faeces...
AACGTATGCGTAATTATACAATATTTTAAATTTATTCATTTATGATTTGTAAAATAAGGGTATGCCAGTAGTTAGAATTGCATATAGTTAGAGAAATTTATTAAGATAATTCATAACTGCCAGAAGTTAGATTTATAATAAAAATTATAGTATAAATTGGTATATATCGCTATATATCAGGCTGATATGTGTGTAATATATAAATTAACACTTGCAAAATTACCAAGTATATGGTATAAGCTTTAATAAGCATATGATAATCGGGTGCTGGTTATAATATTTTTATGTTGGCATTAAGGGATTATCAATAACATAATTATATATAATGCGATGATGGAAACAAGTAGGTATAGCAGTAAGCAACAGAAAGCAGCCGGTGGATGAGAGGAGCAGTGGATGGTTATTCTGAATACATTCCGTAGCAGCAAACTGAATGGCATATAAGGCTTAGTAGGGGCGACGTAGTGATACACGTTACAGTATCAAGGATCATCAGACCCGTTAAGGTGAGCAGCGTGAGCTGTTTATGAATAAAGGTGGTAACACGGAGCGTATGCTTTCGTCCTTTAATAAGGATGAAAGGTATGCTCTTTTTTATTATTAACAGGGGTTGATGATTAGTGGAAGTGTCGGAGAAAATATCGTTAATAACTCTGACAAAATATAATGTAATAGGAACAGGAGAACAAAAATGACAGTTTATGACGAGTTAGTTGCAAGAGGACTGATTGCACAGGTAACAGATGAAGAATTAATTAAGGATTTGATTAACAATGGAAAGGCTACATTTTATATTGGTTTTGACCCAACAGCAGACAGCCTTCATGTAGGTCACTTTATGGCACTCTGCTTTATGAAAAGACTTCAGATGGCAGGAAATAAGCCTATCGCATTAGTTGGTGGCGGAACAGGTATGATTGGTGACCCATCAGGTAAGACAGATATGAGAAAAATGCTTACACCAGAGCAGATTGAGCATAACTGCGAGTGTTTCAAAAAGCAGATGAGCAAGTTTATCGACTTTTCAGATGATAAGGCATTATTTGTAAATAACGCAGACTGGCTTTTAAAGCTTAACTATGTTGACCTTTTAAGAGAAGTTGGTGCATGCTTCTCAGTTAATAATATGTTAAGAGCTGAGTGCTATAAGCAGAGAATGGAAAGAGGACTTACATTCCTTGAATTCAACTACATGATTATGCAGAGCTACGATTTCTATATGTTATATCAGAAATATGGCTGCAATCTTCAGTTCGGTGGAGATGACCAGTGGAGTAATATGCTTGGTGGTACAGAACTTATCAGAAGAAAGCTCGGCAAGGACGCTTCAGCTATGACTATCACACTTCTTCTTAACTCAGAAGGCAAGAAGATGGGTAAGACAGTAAGTGGTGCTGTATGGCTTGACCCAGAGAAGACTTCTCCATATGAGTTCTACCAGTATTGGAGAAATGTAGCTGATGCCGATGTATTAAAGTGTATCCGTATGCTTACATTTTTACCACTTGAGCAGATTGATGAAATGGATAAGTGGGAAGGCGCACAGCTTAATAAGGCTAAGGAAATACTTGCATTTGAACTTACTAAGATGGTTCACGGTGAGGAAGAAGCAAAGAAGGCAGAGGAAACAGCTAAGGCTATATTTACATCAGGCGATGCTGCAAATATGGCAACAGTTAAGCTTGAAGATGACGCATTTACAGACGGAAGTATTGATATCGTGTCATTAATCCATGCAGCAGGTCTTGCAGCTACTAAGTCAGAGGCAAGAAGAGTTGTTACACAGGGTGGTGCTTCTGTTGCAGGTGAAAAGGTATCTGATATCGCTGCAAAGTTTGATAAGGAATTCTTCGCTGGTGACGGTGTAGTTGTCAAGAAGGGTAAGAAGTCATTTATAAAGGTACAGGCATAATAATTATGAAAAAGAGTGAAATTACCTTTATAAGGCTTATGAGTCTTATTGGTATTATGAGTCTTAATCTTATATTGCTGCTTGTATTTTCAGGAGAACATGTATTTCAGAATATACTTAACAGAATGAATAGTAATGTGTATGCAGGGGCATCGCTTGATACTTCGATATATAATTACTATTATTATGCAGGACTTGGCAGTATATACAAGATAATATTCCCAGTTACAATACTTCTGCTTGCAGTTGCGGTTGTGGCTGTATACAAGAAGGTGAGTATGGCGGGCAGGGTTTCACTGGCTGCTAATATATGCTCACTTGTAACAGGAGTGTATCTTTTGTTTGCAAGAATTGGCGAAGGTATTGAAGGCGTTATAAGATGGGTAAACAGCTTCTATATGGATAAGTCGGAGATAGGGCAGATTGAAAAGGTTCAGCTTATGAGCAAAGTGCCTGTGGTATATGTGCTTATTATAATTCTTTCGCTGCTTGGTCTTGCGATGGTAAAGAGCAGTACAATAAACCGTATTAAAGTATATAACGACAAGAGTGCTGTAAATAATGCGGTTGTGTATGTATTTCCGGCACTTGGCGGCTTTCTTGTGCTTGAGATAGTAAGAAATCTTGTAATATCAAGACTTGTGACGATATCAGCAGATGAAACACTTGGAACAGTTGCAGCATATGTTAATGATTATTATATCGGAAGCAAGATGTTTTTTAACTGGTCGTGGCTTATAATATTTACAATAGTGACTTGTGCAGCCATACTTTTAAGACCGGTTAATAAGATTAATGTGAAAAGCAAGATAGTACTTGAAGTGGCAGTTTTCTCAGTTGTTGTTTCGGTTGTGTCATTGATATACTGGATGAACCCACCGGCACTGTTTGGTTATCTTACAACAGATAATACGATATGTGATATGACAGAGGAAGCATTTGCATGGTACCTTATACGATATGTAGTTACACTTGTGCTTGTATTTGTGCTTATTGCACTTACAGTCAATGATAAGCTGGATATAAGGATAACTGGCATAGTTATGGCAGCAGCTTTTATTGCTGGACTCATATTTATTATTATTGCTTATAATGTAAAAGGTACACTTTCATTCATGTATGCAGCCTGCGTGCTTGCGGATGTTATTGGTGCTGTGGTTCTGGTGGCTTTACTGGCAGCAGGGGCATTCAAGGCTAAGGAAGATAGGTAGGATACATAGTCAAAAAGGTGTTTAAGTAATAAGGGTGATTATAATTATGAGATTATAAAAGCATCAGTTTTAAAATGGTATGACAAAGAGTTATCAGAATTAAAAATCAAAAATATAAGGCAGTAAACCATTGTTTTAGAAATTAGTAAATTTTTCAAAACAAATGGTTTACTGCCTTTTATACTGATGTGAGTAATGCATCAAAGCAACAAAACAATAAGAAGCTTATATAACGTGCTTTTTGTTTATTACTCAGAAACCAGCTTAATTCTTGATATATCTGCGATAGCTATAAGGGAATAGTTCGTGTAATAAACAACAAACCCCGGCTTGGCACCAGCAGGTTTCTTGACTTCCTTTTTTAATACATAGTCGACTTCAACTTTTTCAAGGTCACGGCCTTTAGAGTAGTAGGCTGCAAGTGCTGCTGCCTCTTCGTATGTCTTATCAGGAAGTTCTTTTCCGTCAGACTTTACAATAACGTGTGAACCCGGCATTTGTTTGGCGTGAAACCACCAGTCGCCGCCTGTCGCAAACTTAAAGGTAAGTTCGTCATTCTGTATATTATTTTTTCCAACATACATATCAAATCCGTCAGAAGAAATGTAATGCATAGGTTTATTGTGAGAATTACCTTTGTTTTTAGACTTGCCGCTCTTTTTGATGTAACCAGTTACAGCAAGTTCTTCTTTGATATTGTTAAGGTCGTTTTCTGTTGTTGCGATATCAAGAGCATTTATAATAGACTCAAGGTACATAATTTCGTCCTTAATCTCTGCAATAAGTCTTGTGCCAGCCTCGTAAGTCCTCTTGAGCTTATTATATCTTGCAAAGTACTTGTTGGCGTTCTCTATAGGTGTAAGAGTATTATCAAGAGGGATTGTTATCTCCTCATTAGTATAGTAGTTGAGCGCATTAAACTGCTTGGCACCGGCTTCAATTCCATAGCCATAAGTATTAATAAGCTCGCCATATACGCGGTACTTGTCACGTTTTTCAGTATCCTTAAGCTGCTTCTCCTGAATATCAAGCTTCTTATAAGAACGCTCAAGATGAGTTGTAACGATACGTCTTATATCAGTTGACTTCTGGTGTATACGTGTGCGGACTTCCTTTTCGTGATAGTAAGCGATAAGACACCTGCTTATAGAGTCGTAAGGTGTGCTGTTATCATACATAGTGAGCTGTACGGCGGCAAAGTCTGATGGATTACCATTGTCATAGACTATATTAGGAGAATACGTTTTATTCTTAACATCGCTAATAATGCCGTCAAATGCGTTATAAATGAGTCGGCTTTCTTCATCCGAAAGGCAGTTAGCAGGCTTATTGCTGTCTATACCTGAGCGGAAACATACTTCTTCTGCTATACATGTGCTTATTCCTGTGTAAGTCTGGCACAGAGCCTTTGAGAGAGGCTTAGGGCATACAAGAACCGATGAGCTGAAACGTTCATAATCGGTATCAAGTGGATTATGCTTATTGGCAGTGTTTGGTATAAAGTACTTTCTTCCGGGAAGAACTTCACGTACAGAGCTTATCTGTGCAGATACATGCTTTATGCTGTCAAGGATGTTATTGTCATCATCGCATAATATGATATTGCTGTGCTTACCCATAAATTCAGTGATAAGATGCCTTTTGCATAAGTCGCCTAATTCGTCAAGATGTTCAATCTCAATATCTATTATTCGCTCAAGCGAAGGCTGTGTTACAGAAATGATACGTCCGTTATTGATATGTTTTCTCAAGAGCATAACAAAGTTAGGTGCTGTCGCAGGACTTGGCTTATTGTCGTCAGTTATATATGCAAGCGGAAGAGAGGCATTGGCAGAAAGCACGACACGGTACTGTCCAGAGCTTGTCTTTACAGTAAGAAGCAGTTCGTCACTTTCGGGCTGTGCTATTTTATAAAGCCTTCCACCAAGTATTGTATTGTTAAGGTCATTTACTATATTTGATATTGTTATTCCATCAAATGCCATAATTAAATACTCCATTCTGTCTGTATTGTGATTATATAAAGATACCAGGGTCAAAAGACCTAAAACCACATGAGTCTGCTCATAGGTGGGTGAAAGACCTTGGGGGATTGTGGGAGTGCGCAGCACGGAACAATCCGTAGGTATCATAGTCGGGGGCTTTTGACCACCAACATAATATAAATACTAAAATATAAAACATTTTTATTTAAAACATTTACATCATATCATAACACGATTACATAATACTGTCGAGTGAGGCAGGAGGTGAATAGCTGCAAAATAGTTCTGAAGGTCTTCTGCAGGAATATTAAGCCGAAGAAAGTGGGATGTGAATAGTTGAAAATAGTTAATCTACTGACTTGTTTAGCATATGTAAAATTGGTATAATAATTAAGTATAATAAATGATAATGAGGGACTTAAGATGATTAAAAGTATGACAGGTTTCGGACGAAGCGAAATCGCCAGTGGAAACCGCAAGATAATGGTTGAGATGAAGTCGGTAAACCACAGATTTTTAGAAACAGGCATAAAGATGCCAAAGAAGCTTAACGTGTTTGAGGCAAGAATAAGAGATGTTGTTAAGAAGTACGCTTCAAGAGGAAAGATAGATATATTTATAACTTATGAAGACAATTCAGAGAATAACGTCAATATCAGGTATAATCCGGCGGTTGCAGAGGAATATATGGATATATTTTCACAGATGGAGGAAATGTTTTCAATAAGAAATGATATAACAGTCAGTGCGCTTTCAAGATATCCGGAGGTTATCACTATGGAGGAGGCAGCAGAGGATGAAGAGGAGCTGTGGAACTTCATACAGGAGGCTGTGAAGGAGGCTTGTGAAGGTTTTGTCAAGACAAGAATAACTGAGGGAGAGAACTTAAAGAAAGACCTTCTTCATAAGTTAGACCATATGGAAGAGCTTGTAGGCTTTATAGAGGAAAGAAGTCCAAAGATAGTAAGTGAGTACAGAAAGAAGCTTGAGGATAAGATGGCGGAAGTGCTTGCTGATACAAGCATAGATGAGAGCAGGATAGCAGCGGAGGTCATCTTATATGCTGACAAGATATGTGTCGATGAAGAAACAGTACGCTTAAGAAGCCATATAACACATGCCAGACAGTGCCTGTCAGAGGATGGCGGTATAGGAAGAAAGCTTGACTTTATCGCACAGGAGATGAACAGGGAAGCTAACACGACACTTTCTAAGGCTAATGATATAGAGATATCAAATGCAGCGATAGACTTAAAGACTGAGATTGAGAAGGTCAGGGAGCAGATACAGAATATAGAGTAGTTATCGCCGATATATGGAGTCGGTGCAGAATTTTATTTAAAAATATTTTAAAAGGCTTGCACGAAGTGAAAGATTTCTGTATAATAACTTGTACACTTTTACGTAAGTGCATACATTTATATTGGTTCCAGTAACATTTATACAGAAACAATATATTTAAGGGCTTATGATGTGAGTCACAGATAGGAGATTAGAGATGAAAGATAAAGGATTGTTACTTGTAATATCAGGATTCTCAGGTGCTGGTAAAGGAACAGTCGTTAAAAGACTTTTAGAACAGCATAACGACTATGCATTATCTATTTCAGCAACCACAAGGTCACCAAGAGAAGGTGAACAGAACGGAAGAGAATACTTCTTTAAGACGAAGGAAGAATTTGAAAAGATGATAGAAGCCTCAGAGCTTATAGAGTATGCCAGATGTAGACAATTACTATGGAACACCAAAGGCATATGTGGAGGAACAGCTTAAAGAAGGAAAGAATGTCATACTTGAGATAGAGATACAGGGAGCACTCAACATTAAGAAAATGTTTCCGGATGCAGTACTTCTGTTCATTATGCCACCTAGTGCCGAGGAACTTGAAAGAAGACTTGTAGGTCGTGGAACAGAGGATGAAGCTACTATCAGGGCAAGACTTTCAAGAGCCAGTGAGGAAGCACAGGGCGTAGAGAATTATAATTATATAGTTATCAATGATGATGTTGATGCCTGCGTTGAAACTATAAATTCTATAGTAAGCAGTGAGAAGAAAAAGGCAGTTAATAACATCGATTTAATCAATAATATAAAAGAAGAGCTTAAGGCTTATTCGAAAGGAGAATAATAATGATACATCCATCGTATTCAGAATTAATGGCAGTTGTTAATAGTGAGGTTGAAGAGGGCGAACAGCCATTAGTACAGAGCCGTTACTCAATCGTAAAGGCTACAGCAGCCAGAGCTAAGGAAATAATTGATGCAAGGTCAATCGAGGAGAGGGTTAGAAAGGCACGTATCGAGGCTGAGAACGCTCCTAAGGAAAAGGACAAGGATGGTAAGAAGGGTGAGCCAAAGCCACTCTTAACACCAGAGGAAGCAAGAAAGCTCCAGATTGGTACACCACTTGTAGATAATGCAGAGAATATGAAGCCACTTTCAATCGCTGTACAGGAACTTTACGAAGGTAAGGTAAAGATTGTTGGTAATGGCGATGATAGTGATGTTATGTAAGAGGATTGCATTACTTATAAATTAGTATATAATATTGTGACTTGTAGCTGCTCGAAAGGGCAGCTATAATTGTATGTAATGATGCCAGGGTTAAAAGGTCTAATCCCACATGAGCTTGCTCATAAGTGGGTGAAAGACCTTGGAACCCGCCCCAATATGAGCATAAAAATCTAGGCTTTTGACCACAACATCATATAATGAAGAGGAGGAAAGAATATGGCTAATGTATATGACGAAAAAAAACGTGTAATAAACTGTGAAAGTGCAGACAGATGCGGAAGCTGTGCATATGCAGGTATGAAGTATGATAATGAATTAAAAGTAAAGCAGAATTATATAGATAAGCTGTTTAAGGGAGTCTGTCCTGTAGATGAGATAACAGGGATGTACAGACCTGTGCATTACCGTAATAAGGTGCATGCAGTTGTAGGTGAGGATAAAAACGGCAATATAATAACAGGAACTTATGAGCAGAATAGCCACGTTATTGTGCCAGTGTCAGAGTGTCTGCTGGAGGACAGCCAGTGCAGCAGGATAATAGCTACGTTAAGGGAACTTTTTAAGTCATTTAAGTATAAGCCTTATAATGAGGATAAGGGTACTGGATTTATGAGACATATACTTTTAAGAAAAGGTTTTTCAACTAAGGAGATTATGCTTGTGCTTGTCACAAGTGAGGTTGCATTTCCATCTAAAACGCATTTTCTGAAAGCACTTAAAGAAAAGTATCCTGAGATTAATACTATCGTCCAGAATGTAAATGCTTACAACACAAGTATGGTGCTTGGTCCAAGGAATATTGTGCTTACAGGCAAAGGATACATAGAGGATGTGTTATGTGGATACAGGTTCAGAATAAGTCCATCATCCTTCTACCAGATTAATCACCAGCAGACAGAGAAGCTTTATAAGGCGGCAATCAGTATGGCGGAGATTACGAAAAAGGACACTGTCATAGATGCCTACTGCGGCATAGGAACTATTGGAATAGCGGCATCTGGAAAGGCTGGACAGGTTATAGGTGTTGAACTTAATAAGGATGCGGTTAAGGATGCAGAAGAAAACGCCAAGATAAATAATATTAAGAATATAAAGTTTGTAAATGCAGATGCGGGTGAATTCTTAGTAGAATATGCTGCAAAGAAAAAAGCAGATGTTGTTATTATGGACCCTCCAAGAAGTGGCAGCAGTGAAGATTTTCTTAATGCTATTCTTAAGATAAAGCCGGACAGGGTTGTATATGTTTCCTGCAATCCGGACACGCAGAGAAGAGATATAGAGGTGCTTATAAAGGGTGGTTATAAGGTTAAGGGATGTAAGCCTTTTGATATGTTTCCGTTTACGGATAATACAGAAAATGTGATAGCTTTGGTCAGACAGGTATAAACTTTCCCCCTCATATGACGATATACATATTGCTAGGATGGCGCTTTATTTCAACGGATTGATGTGAAATAAAGTGCCATTTTTGTATATTTTATAAGTATACAAAAAATATTAACTATTACGAAAGTACTGCTTGGACCTTTACAGGAGAGCAGCGTGGTTGTGAACGACTGAGCAATCACAGAAAGGATAAGGATGAAAGTAAACACAGGATATGCAGACAGTTATTATACGGGATACAGGGCTGCGACAGGGACAGTTAATGATGAAACATTTGCAGAGAGCATGGCAAAGGCAGGAAGCGGGGCTGTGACAGGAACTGGCGTGGATGAAGCTAAAGAAAATGCTTCTAAGTCACAGGAGAGTACTTCTTCAACAAATATCAGGGATATGAGCGATAAGGAATGGGATAAGCTTATAGAACACGTTGATAATTTTATTGAAGACTTCAAGGAAGCTGTCGAGTATGAGAAGGAAGTGAGCGAGGCTAATAAAGAAAAGTCAGAGGAAACTTCCAAAGACTTAGTAGAAATGCTTGCTGACAAGGTGACTGCTAACAGAGAGTTTACTAAGGTGCAGGAGCTTGCATTAACAGGAAGTACAGAGGAAGGCGTAAGCAGTGTAGATGGCACAACAGAATGTGCCTCTGTCGAAAATATCGGTGAAGCTAAGACAACATGGACAGTTACAGCCTTTAGCGAGGATGGCATCATATGTAAGCAGTTTAAAGATGGCGAAGAAACAGAGCTTTGGAGAATGAGCTATAAGCATGAGGGTGATTATAAGAAGATAACAGACTTTCTTAACACTTTTGATAAAAAAGCTGATTTTAAGTTTGCAAGTTCTAAGAGCTTCTGGGAAGACTTTCTTGATGGCAAGATAAGCGATGCAGAACTCAAGAAGTTACATGAGGTATAATGATATAAGTATCTTTAATATGTATTAAACTATAAAAAGGCAAATATAGAAAATCACAAAGATTAAGTTATTTTTGTTATTGTTCCGCTATACTTAAATAAATCATAAAATACGGTTCTAAACATTACTTGGGGGTAATTTTAGAACCTAAAATGTGTCCGGAACATGTACAAGGTTATACAATATATCATATTTGCTTATTTATAGCATTTATATTGCCATAAGTAATAACGGGATAACAGTGGATTTTCCTAGCGAATTCACTGTTATCCCGTTTTGTTAAGTATTATTAAATGTCTACTTGCTTAAGTCAAATTTCTTGATAAGGTCACTAAGAACTGCTGCCTGTGCTGCAAGTTCTTCTGATGTAGCAGAGCCTTCCTGTGCTGTGGCGGAGGTATCCTGAACAGCCTGAGCGATGTTGTCAATTCCTGACTGCATCTGCTTCATATTCTCCTCCTGCTCAACAGAAAGTTCAGCGGTGTGCGTAACCATATTACTTAAGTTGTCGATGTTATTAACGACTGTCTGAAGAATATCAGTTACTTCATTGGCTATGTCAACACCTTTGGCAATCTCATCTATAGATACGCCTATAAGCTCCTTGGAGGTTGTTGCTGCATCCGAACTCTGTGCGGCAAGTGAACTTATCTCAGAAGCGACAACAGCGAAGCCACGGCCTGCCTCACCAGCTCTTGCGGCCTCAATAGAAGCATTAAGAGAAAGAAGATTAGTCTGGTCGGCAATTTCTTCTATAGTATGTATAATACTGACTACTTTGTTAGAAGTTTCGCTAATCATTGCCATGGCATCAATCATTGCCTGCATCTGTTTCTTGCTGTTATTGGCAAGAGTAGAAACGCTCTTTGCTTCCGCTGCACAGTTTAAGGCATCTTCTTTACTGTTCTGAAGTTCTGTTACGATATTGTCAGTTGTAGCAACAAGCTCTTCAACGGATGCAGCCTGAGTTGTAGCACCTTCAGCAAGAGTCTGGGCTGCCTTTGCGAGGTCGTCTGAACCGGCAGAAACCTGATTAGAACTTTCACTTATGCCAGTCATAATCTCTGTCATAGATGCTGAGATATTAAGAAGAGCATCTTTAATTCTGCTGAAATCACCAGTGTATTCCTGCTTTAAGTGAATGGCGAGAGTACCATCTGCCATCTTTGCAAGAACATCTGCCACTTCATCTATGTAGGCAATATATACCTTAAGTCTTTGGACAGTGAGCTGAATAGAACGGCCAAGAGTTCCTATTTCATCGTTGGTTGTGACTTCAAGCTGTACATCGAGGTTGCCATCTGCAAGCTCTTTGGCTGCAACGTCAAGAGACTCTATAGGTTTTGTTATGGAACCAGATACACGGACTATAGCAGTAAATATAATTACAATGCCTATAACAAATATAACTATCATTATAATAATCATTCTTACTAAGCTCTGTGAGTATTCACCAGATGATAAGCTGCTAAATACAACATAACCTGTATTATCAATGGCTGTTACATAGCCATACTTTGTTGAACCGCTTACCTTGAACTTAACAAAGCCATTTTTATCAGAAGTTACAAGATTAGTGACATTAGAAGAAATGTCAATGTTTTTTAAAGACTTCTGTATAAGGGATGAGTCGGGATGATATATAATAGTGCCATCAGTTGCTGTCATTACAATATAACCGGTATCGCCGATAGTACACTGACTGAGAAATTCATTTACATGCTCTAATGATAAGTCAAGACCTGCAACACCGATAACCTTTCCTGAAGCATCAGTTACAGGGGCAGCAGCACTTACAATATTTGTACCCGTACTTGCATCTACATATGGTTTTGTAAGCATAACAGACTTTGTCTGTGTGACAGAATACCATTCACGCGCAGTTATCTGGAAGTCCCTGCCGCTTGTGTAGCCGTCAGACTGTGTAAGAACATTGGCATCAATCGAAGCAATCCATACAGCCATGATATTGGCTGAGTCCTCCTGCTGCATACTTAACATATACTGGAAGACAGAAGGATAATCAGATGTCTGTGTTATAGGGGTATCTGCACTGGCAGAGGCAATAGTGTTCTTAACCTGAGGGTTTACAGCAAGATGGCTTACTGACTTCATATACTGCTGGAAAAGTGTGTTCAGCTCGTTAGCTGCTGACTGTGACTCAAGAGTAAGTTCACGCTCATTAGAAGTGTCAAGCTGTACTTTGACTACAACTGCCATTACCACAGCCACAATAAGGAATATAATACAGGTTGGTGTACCAATCCGGTTGGCAATTTTCTTAGCTATCTTTTCCTGCTTTACATTGGCTGTGCCTGTAGCGGGGGTGTCCGTAGAAGGGACAGGCTTCTTATCTTGTGTTTTTTTCATATTAAACCTCATTTCCGCACACTTTTTTTGTGCATAACGAGTTTGTGTCAAGTGTGCGTAGACACAAATTCCGCGTGTGAAAAATTTGTTTTCACACTAGCCTATGTTCTTGCGCCTGATGTGCGCAATATAAATGTGTACACTTTTTAGAATTCAGAATAACGGGATTGTGCTACACGTGCACAGGCACATATCCTGCGAAGAAAACTCAGGGGTAATGTTTACAGAGCTTTCAGAAAGTTTAATGTAGCTTATATATGAATATTAGAATGTTAAGCCAGTTCTTTATGATAATATAATATATCTGGCTTATTAAAATATTCAGACAAAAATACATTAAACATATTTTAGCATAGTTTAATAAAATAAAAAAGTGCAATTTTTACAAAATATTTATAATTATTTAATAGATGTTGCTGCTAATAAAAAGCAATCACCTATTGACACAGTAGGCGAATGGGTATATTATCTTTTTACGCTTTATTGAGAATTATTTATTACAAAGCTATTATGTAGTGAAAGGAATATTAAGTTATGGTTATTTCTTCTAAAGGCAGGTACGCCTTAAGAGTTATGGTGTATCTGGCTGTTAATCACAGTGACGATTATATTCCTCTTAAAGAAATATCGCAGAAGGAGGATTTGTCGCA
>ENA-ORMX01001890-ORMX01001890.1-human-gut-metagenome-genome-assembly--contig:-NODE-1890-length-12905-cov-3.858444_pt1 | contig 12905 bp, 15 predicted proteins | sample MGYA00242108_ERZ509007 | MGnify/ENA primary metagenome ERZ509007 (study PRJEB26280, sample SAMEA2338745) | human gut metagenome | biome: human gut; feature: human-associated habitat; material: faeces...
CAGAGAAGGCATAGATTAAGTAATGTGTATTGTATTATTTATTTGAATATATTATTTATATGTTTTCTACAAGTTCAGATGTTCAGGACTGTATGTGATACATTTTATATTTTTATTAATATATGTATATACAGACCGGCATAATCTTAAACATTATGTTTTGATGTGTTATCAGATTTCCACAGTAGTTATATAAACGGATAATTGTCGCATAGATATGTACAGACAATGATTAATGGCAGAGTGTGTTATTAAAGTTCATTGTTTATGCATATTTATTATGATAGTGTCTTATATAAAAAGTCTTTAGGCAGAAAGAAATGACTATTTATATTTATGGCACTTATATCAGAGTGTGAAAATGGATTTTTTACATGTGGGACTTGTGTCTGTGTACACTTGACACAAACCCGTTATGCGCAAAAAAGTGTGCGCATAAATTAAGATGATGTATGAAAATCAGGAAAGGTAGTTAGGACATATGTGGAATTCAATTAATCAGGTTCTTACAGCGATTGACGATTTTGTCTGGGGTGTGCCTCTTATGGTGTTTATCATAGCAGGCGGTATTCTTCTTACCGTGCGCCTTGGTTTACTCCAGATAAGAAAGCTCCCACTTGCATTAAAGTGGATGGTAAAGAATGAAGAAGAGGGCGAGGGTGAAATATCCAGCTTTGCGGCTCTGTGTACAGCGTTAAGTGCTACTATAGGTACAGGTAATATAGTTGGTGTGGCAACTGCTGTATGCGCAGGTGGTCCGGGAGCGTTATTCTGGATGGTTGTCACAGCATTTTTTGGAATGGCAACAAAGTACTCTGAGGGACTTTTAGCAGTCAAGTACCGTGTCGTTTCAGAAGATGGACATAGTCTGGGTGGACCATTTTACTATATAGAGCAGGGCATGGGAAAGAAGTGGAAATGGCTTGCTAAAATATTTGCATTTTTTGGTGTATGTGTAGGTCTTTTTGGTATAGGAACATTCAGTCAGGTAAATGGTATATCAAGTGCTGTTAATGGTTTCTTTGATGCAGATAATTCGCATTGTGTGAAAATCATCCCATTTCTAGGAGAATATTCATGGTCAGTTGTTATAGCTTCTCTTGTGCTTGCAGTATGTGTAGCTCTTGTTCTTATAGGTGGAGTTAAGAGAATAGCAAGTGTGAGTCAGGTTGTTGTACCATTTATGGCTGTATTATATGTGTTGTTTGTTGGAGTTCTTGTTATAACTAACATAACAAAGGTTCCAGCAGCATTTAAGATTATAGTTGAGGCAGCTTTCTCACCTAAGGCTGTAACTGGTGGTCTTGTCGGAAGTATGCTTGTAGCCATGCAGAAGGGTGTTGCGAGAGGTATCTTCTCTAATGAGGCAGGACTTGGTAGTGCGCCTATAGCAGCGGCAGCAGCACAGACAAAGGAACCTGTACGTCAGGGACTTGTAAGTATGACAGGTACATTTATAGACACAATAGTTATATGTACACTTACAGGACTTTCTATAGTTATAACAGGAGCATGGCAGGTAGAAGGACTTCAGGGTGTTCAGGTTACTACATATGCATTCCAGAACGGACTTCCATTCCCAGCACAGGTATCATCTTTTGTGCTTATGCTGTGTCTTGTATTCTTTGCGTTTACAACTATTCTTGGATGGGATTACTACAGCGAAAGATGTCTTGAATACTTAAGCGGCGGTAATATGAAGCACGTTAAGATATTCCGCTGGATATACATTTTCGCCGTATTTATCGGACCATATATGACTGTAAGTGCAGTATGGACAATAGCTGATATATTTAACGGACTTATGGCACTGCCTAATATGATTGCGCTGTTTGCGTTAAGCGGGGTTGTTGTGGCAGAGACTAAGAAGTTTTTTGAGAAGCATAATGCATCAAAGTAGATATTGGTGTTTAGAATATATTTGATTGATATACGGATAAATGTACGGACGAACGGACGACATAACATAAGCGGATGCCTATAGCGCAGACGGTGTTCGATGCCAGAAGCTTTAACCGGCTGACTCTAAGACTTTTCATATATATATTGATAACGGACGCCACCACTCAGACGCGCCATCCGTGGCGCGGCTTCGTTGCTTCGTACATCCTTGTACGAAGCTGGCTGGTTGTTTAGGAAAAGTCTAAGACTCAGCACAGTTAAACTTCAAGTGCATCTCACACTGTCCGCACTACAGGCATCCGCTTATGTTATGTCTGTTAGTGGCAGACGGACATACAATATAAGATTTTTCCAATAATCCCCCTAACGATATACTTGATATGTCAAGAATAGAGGCAGGAAAGGTTGAACTTGAAGATATGACTATAGATGATGTTGTAGGTGATGAGTTAGGAATAAGTCAGGTTATTATCAACTTTCTTTCCAATGCAGTCAAGTTTACAAGCGAAGGTGAAGTAAGCGCTACATTCAGACAGATGTTTTGGAGGTCGTAGGAAACGGTCAGGAAGCCGTTGAAAGCTTTAAAAATCATGAGCCTGGTTATTTTGCCTAATGCCAGCTACGGTGGGGATAACAGTGGAATGTTGGACTGGCTTAATGATAGGTCAGAATAATAAAAATATATAGATGCTGGGGTAAAAAGCCCAGACTTTATGCCTGCGAATTGTTCCGTGCTACGAACTTCCACAATTCTCCCCAATATTTGTATATCGCGGGTCCAAAGGTCTTTCACCCACTTATGAGCAAGCTCATGTGAGATTAGACCTTTTGCCCCTGGCATCATAGAAAATATTATAATATCAAATAGTCATAGTGCCTGTATGGTAAGACTTTTGAAGTTATAAATTTGATATTAATAGATTAAGCTATATTATTTGCTGCCATATATTCGCCAATTTTCTTGTCGGCACCGAGAATATGGTTAGATAACCATGTTACAAGGAAGTTGACAAGGTCTAAAAGATACTGCTGCTGGTTGTCGTCCATGGCATCTAAGTCGTGGATATCTATATTGACAAGCTTTTCTATGAAAGCAGAGTGAGCTTTCTTCTGTGAATTGATATCCGGATATCCGATACGCTCCATAAGCTCCTCCTCATCATTGAAGTGGAATTCTGTATAGTCCTTAAGCTGTTCAAGTAAATGCATTATCTGGTCATACTTATCATGTGCGAAGTCGTCATGGATAAGAGTATATGTCTGGTCTATTATTTCAAAAAGACGTCTGTGTTCATCATCTACAAGCTCAATTCCTGTTTTATATTTATCTGTAAATGCAAATAAGCTGTTTTCTGTTTCCTCTGTTGACTCTGCTGATACAGGACACATCTTGCCAATCATCATATCGTTGCTTAAGATATGGCGGTATAACCAGCGTACAAGATAGGAAATACAATTGTTAAATGAAGCTTTGGCAGCTTCATTAGATGAGTTATCAAGCTGGAATTCATTTACTTTTTTAGTAAATGCTGCATGCTCCTTTTTCTGGAGTGCAAGTTCCGGGTCGTTGATACTCTCCATATAAGCCTCTTCGTGGGCAAAGTGTGTTGCAGCATAATCCTTAAGGTTAGCTATAAGGTTGTTAGCAACAGGAGTTATATCATCAAGCTCATTGCTCATGGCAATAGCATCATTAACCATTTTAAATAATCTTGCGTGTTCATCGTCAATTTCTTTGATGCCGATAAGGCAGTCATTAGTGAATTCGTACATATGTATACCTCTTTCTTTCCTTATGTTTTAGTGGGTTCATGTTTTAGCGGGTTTCAAGTTCAAAAGCTTTATCATGCAAGCATGAACAGCTTTTGAGTTGTGAACCCGGTAGTAAAGATGCCAACGAATTGCTCCGCTGCAAGGCAGCTCCCGCAATTCTGAAAACATTCGGAATACGCAGATTTACTACGTAAATCGCTCCTTCCTCATGTTTTAGCGGGTCGCAAATTACAAAAAGTCTTATCATGCAAGCATGAACGCCTTTTTGTAATTTTCGACCCTTGGCATCATCATATCATTAGCAAAAGCATTTAACAAGTTCTATCAGGGTATTTACTACCATATCCATGCCTTCAACGGTTATGTGCTCGTAAGGACCATGGTAGGCGTGGCCGGCGGTACCAAGGTTAGGGCATGGGAGTCCCTTGTAGCTTAGAAGACAGCCGTCTGTACCGCCGCGGATAGGGAGTATAAGCGGCTTTACGCCAGCTTTAAGGCAAGCTTCTTTGGCTTTGTCTATAAGCTGCATACAGTCTTTTATAATGGATGCCATATTGTAGTACTGGTCGGTCATTGTAAGAGTGGCTGTGCCAGCACCCCATTTTTCATTTATTATTTTCTCGATATGTTGTAATGTCTTTTTTCTTGCCTCAAATACAGTTATATCATGGTCACGTATGATGTATGAAAGGTGGGCTTTGGAGACATCGCCTGACATGCTTATAAGGTGGTAGAAGCCCTCGTAATCCTCAGTGTCGCGTGGAGTTTCCATAGCTGGAAGTGCATTGTTTATTTCCATGGCGACAAGGCTTGCGTTAATCATGGTGTCTTTTGCAGAGCCGGGATGTACGTTAAAGCCTTTGATAGTGAACTCAGCTTTTGCAGCGTTGAAGTTCTCATACTGTATCTCGCCTTCTGTATCACCGTCAACAGTGTATGCATAGTCGGCGCCAAACTGTGACAGATTGAAGTGTTCTGCGCCCATTCCTATCTCTTCATCAGGCGTAAATGCTATGCACAAAGGACCGTGTTCTACATTTTCTAAGATAATATATTCAACCATTGTAAGAATTTCGGCAATGCCGGCTTTGTCGTCAGCACCAAGTATGGTTGTTCCGTCTGAGGTTATAAGAGTTCTTCCCTTTAAGCTCTCAAGATGTGGAAAGTCCTTAGGACTAAGAGTGAGTCCGCTATTTCCTAGCTTAAGTTCGCCGCCATCATAATTCTTTGTTATAACAGGCGTTATAGTGCCAGAAGAAAAGTCGGACACAGTATCCATATGTGCGATAAAGCCGATGGCAGGCACATTTTCATAGCCGGCGGTTGCAGGAAGCTTTCCGTACAGATAACATTTGTCATCTAATACAACATCGGATAAACCAAGCTGTATCATCTCTTCCTTGAGCTTTACGGCAAGGTCAAACTGGCAGGCAGAGGACGGAGTTGTCATACTTTCCTCATCACTTGGGGTTTTTATTACGACATAGTTAAGTAATCGTTCATAAGCTTTCATAATAATCCTCATTTCCGAGTATAAACTCTATGATTAATATGGTAGATACTATATCACACAATTGCAGAATATGGTATACTACTAGCAGTGCCGCCAGTGGAATTATGAGGCGGCGAGGGAGGTTTTAAATATGAAGTCAGTTAATATCAAAAAGTTATCAATAGCAGGAATACTGTGCGCAGCTGCAGTTGTGGGAAGTCTTTTTTCATTCCCGGTGTTTGGAAGTAAATGTGCTCCGGTGCAGCATATGGTGAATATATTCTGTGCTGTGCTTTTAGGACCAGGTTACGGAGTTATGACTGCATTTGTTGCATCGCTTATAAGAAATCTTCTGGGAATGGGAAGTCTTATGGCGTTTCCGGGAAGTATGTTCGGTGCATTTATATGCGGTCTTGTATACAAGAAGTTTCACAATATATTAGCAACGATGGTCGGCGAAGTCGCAGGAACCTCCATACTTGGCGGTCTGTGCGCATATCCGGTAGCAATATTCCTTATGGGAAAAAATGCGGCTAATCTTGCATTTTATGTATATGTATTTCCATTTTTTGTATCAACATTTGCAGGGGCAGTTATATCGGGAGTGATAGTGTTAAGCCTCAAGCGTTCGGGAATACTTTCTAAGATGCAGCAGAGTATAGAATAGTAAGGTGTGGGAAAATGTTTGATAATATTATTGCAAATGTGCATAAAACAAAGCCACTTATTCACAGCATAACGAATTATGTCAGTATGAATGACTGTGCCAATATACTGCTTGCGAGCGGCGGTGCGGCTATTATGGCAGAGGATGTGTGTGAGGTGGAGGAGATAACGTCACTGTGTGACGGACTTAATATCAATATAGGTATGCTTATTGAAAGCAAGCTTGAAGCTATGCTTGCTGCCGGTAAGAAGGCGGTCAGCCTTAATCATCCGGTCATACTTGACCCTGTCGGTGCGGGTGCATCAAAGTTCCGTACAGACAGCGCCTTAAGGCTTATAAAAGAGCTGGATATAACTGTAATACGTGGCAATATATCAGAGATTAAGGCACTTTCAGCTGCATTTGCAAGTGAGGACAGTGCATTTCACTATGCTTCAAAGGGTGTTGAAGCAAATGATATAGACAGGGTAAGTGAAGATAATCTGCCGGAGGCGGTGCAGTTTGCAAGAGTATTTGCACATAAGACAGGTATGGTAGTGTGTATAACAGGTGCAATAGATATAGTTACAGATGGAAGTGTTGTATATTGTATAAGAAACGGACATCCTATGATGAGCAGGGTGACGGGCGCAGGCTGCCAGCTATCGGCGCTCACGGCGGCATATGTGGCAGCAGGTTATAAGGCTGCCAATGTAAATTCAGCTTCAGGTATCTCTTCACCGGACACTAAAATAATAGCTGAATATGCAGCTGCAGCGGTGAGTGTTATGGGCATAAGCGGTGAAACAGCATATAAAAGAATGGGCAGTCTTGACGGCAATGCATCGTACAGAAATTATATCATTGATGCTGTATACAATATGACAGATGAGCTTCTTAGCGATATGTGTAAGGTTGAGGTTATGAATTATGAGTAGTTATTTTTATTTTACAAGACACGGACAGACGATATGGAATGTTGAGAATAAAATATGTGGTGCAACGGATATTGCACTTACAGAGCTTGGACGTAATCAGGCGCGCGAACTTGGAAAAAGGATAAATGAGGAGAATATTCATATAGATGAAATTCTTTATTCTCCACTTATAAGGGCGGCAGATACAGCGAAGTATATATCAGAGGTTACTGGAATACCATGCAGGGAGGAGTTACGCTTAAAGGAGCAGAACTTTGGAAAGTATGAGTCAACAGCAAGGGATGGCAAAGAATTTGCAAAGGCAAAGATGAACTTTGTGGATGACTTTGATGGTGGAGAAACTATGCTTCATCTGTGCCAGAGAATATATAATCTCATTGATGATATAAAAAATGACAGTGAAGATAAGGTGTATCTTCTTGTCGCTCATAACGGCATATCAAGGGTGGTGCAGTCATACTTTAACAATATGACTAATGAGGAATTCTCGGCATTTGGTATAAAAAACTGTGAATTGAAGAAGTATATATTTTAGTAATATTTTTATCTTAATATTTAATTTGCAGGAGGCGGGGAGTGTAAAAAGAGATATTTAAAACGCGGGATTTGTGTCTGCGAATATTTGACACAAACCCGTTATGTGCGAAAAAATGTGCGCAGAAATGAGGTGTACTATGGAACAGCAGGTATCAGAAAATAATATATCAGCAGGACAGACCTCCATAAAGAAGCAGGCTTCTATGGACTACAAGCTGCTTATAGACACAGCCGCGCTTGCAGGAACTCTTATGCTTGAAAATGGAGCTGAGATATACAGGGTAGAGGAAACTATCGACTATATGTTAAAGACTTCAGGACTTAAGACAAGTGAAGCATTTGTTGTGTCAACAGGTATTATGATATCGCTTGATGACCCGTCAATAGATGCGCTCACTGTTATAAGGCGTGTAAACAGAGGTGCAACCAATCTTAATGTAGTTGCTCAGGTTAATGATATATCAAGAAAGTTCTATAAAAGAGTTATATCGTTAGAGGAAGCATTTTCACAGTTAAAGCACCTTGATAAGACACAGTATCCGTGGTGGCTTAAAGACATATGTACAATATTCGTTGTTGCCTCATTTGCAGGTATGTATGGCGGCAACGGATATGATATGTTAGCTACTGCGATAGTCGGCATATTTCTTGCGGCGTGGCTTCATGCGGGCAAGAAGATAGGGCTTAATTCGCTTATAAAAGACCTGACGGCTTCGGTTGTGATATCAGTTATGGCATCGGTGATGGTGCACATAGGAGTAGGTATGCATATCGACAGGATTATCATAGGTGCGATTATGGTGTTAGTGCCGGGTGCTGCGATAACGAATGCGATAAGGGATACGCTTCACGGTGATTATACATCGGGTAATGCCAATATATTACAGGCATTTGCTGAGGCGGCGATGATTGCACTCGGAGTATATGTGGGATTGCTGCTTTTATGAGATTCTGGCGGATATAGTAAAGATTACGTGAATAGGATATGGCATATAAGGAGGACGCTTATGTTATTGCAGAGTATATTTGCCTTTTGTGCAATAATAGGTTTTTCAGTGTTGATAGAGGCACCGAAAAGGTGTCTTGTTGTTAATGGAATACTTGGTATGGCAGGCTGGGCTATATATCTGTATACAGAAAAGTATACATCAATGCTTATGGCAACATTTATGTCAGGACTTGTGCTTGCGATTATATCACACATTCTCGCAAGAATTATGAAAACGCCGGTCACGACCACACTTATACCGGCAATACTTACGATAGTGCCGGGAGCAGGAATGTATGAAACGGTATATTATCTTTTCACAGCCGATACACAGCAGGCGCTTTCAAGTCTGGTGTTTACTATAGGTGCGGCAGGGGCTATAGCACTTGCTATATTTATAGTGGATGCGTTTGTGGCGGTCATTAAGAAGGTTGGAAGATAAAGAATACAGACAGTAAAAAATGGAGGTAACATTATGAGAATAGAGAGCAGTTATAATTCAGACTTAAGTGAAGCCCAGATAAAGGCTATGAAAAGGTCAGGACAGATGGAATGTGAAACCTGCAAGAACAGGAAGTATAAAGATGGTTCGGATGAAGCTAATGTGTCTTATAAGGGGGTAACACATATAGACCCGTCAGGAGCAGCTTCTAAGGTTATGGCACATGAGCAGGAGCATGTTTTAAATGCATACAGGAAAGCTTCTTCTAAGGATGGTGAAGTTATCAATGCCACAGTTACAGTTAAGACAGCTGTATGTCCGGAATGTGGCAGGTCATATGTATCGGGCGGCGTTACCAATACTGCGATAAAGTATCCGGCAACACAGTACGGACAGAACCAGAAGAAGGCGGATTATGCGGATATTGCTGGGCATAATGTTGATTATGTGGCGTAGGGAGCAGCGAATATTAATTTTCTTAATGGTAACATAAGCAGGGCAGTATTTTGGGAGTATGCTAGATTTAAACATCCAACACACCAGATAAGAAGTGTTCATATGAAGCGGGAAAGTTACTGGATTGTGAATATAATATTATTACTCCCAATTTTTTGTTTTTCTCCCCCAATATATTATAATTGGGAGAAAACAGTAATGTTTTGGAGAAAGGTTTGGTATAAAGTATTTATCATTAGATGAGGGTGTTAAGTATAGAGAGCTTCAGTAAATATGGCATAATTTGATTTAAGGATATTTTAAGGTGCAGAGAATTTTGTAAATGAAATTCTTTGCACCTATTTTTATTATAATATAAAAAATAAGTTGACACACCACCCCAATAATGATAATATGCAAAATGCAAACGATTTGCAAATTGAATCAAAGCTGCAAATTTGTTATAGTAAGTCTTTTATGAAAGGACATGTCATGCAAAAAAGTTATAAAACAAAGGTAACCCAGGAGATACAGCAGTATCTTAAGCTGCAGAACCAGAAGAGCTTTAGTGCGGCTGATGTATATCACTATCTTGAAAGTAACAACATAGATGTGAACCAATCGACAGTGTACAGAACGCTTGACAGAATGATAGAGCACAATATTCTTGTGCGTTTTAAGACGGCGAACAGTGGCAATTATTATTACAGAATATCAGACGAACATCATAATTGTGATGAACATCTTCATATGCAGTGCAGAAAATGTGGTAAAGTTATGCACCTCGACTGTGATTTTATGAATGATATAAGGGAGCTTCTTATGAAGCAGTATGACTTTACACTTGAGTGTAATGGTTCGACACTCTGTGGACTATGTGCCGACTGTAAAAAGAAAGAAAAATAACAAAGAAGGGAAAATATAAAACCATATGAAAAGATTATCAAATATAAAAATAAAGCTTAAGACATTGTTTTTATGTGCATTTTTAGGGGTTGGACTTTTAGCATTTACAGGATGTTCGGGTTCAGGTGAGGCAGTAAATAATGGAAAGCTTAATATAGTATGTACAACATATCCGCAGTATAACTGGATACAGAATATTATCGGGGAAGACTCAGAAAAGTTCAATCTTACGCTGCTTATAGACGGTGGTGTTGACCTTCACAGTTATCAGCCATCTGCTAAGGATATGGCTAAAATATCGTCAGCGGATATGTTTGTGTATGTTGGCGGCTCATCGGATGCGTGGGTGCTGGATGCAGTAAGAGAAACAGCTAACAAGAATATTAAAAAGGTTAATATGATGGAGCTTCTTGGTGACAGGGCCAAGGAGGAAGAGGTTGTCGAGGGCATGCAGAGCGATGAACACGGTCACAGCCACACAGGTGATGATGACAGTGAACATAGTGATGCATCAGATGAAGATACAGAGTATGACGAACATATCTGGCTGTCACTTAAGAATGCAAAGGTTCTTACACAGCAGCTTGCCAATGTAATAAAAGAGCTTGATAGTGAAAATGCAGATGAATACCAGAGCAATGCAGATGCATATATAAAGCAGCTCTCAGACCTTGATAAAGAATATGAAACAGTTATCAGTTCATCAAGACTTGATACAGTAGTATTTGGCGACAGGTTCCCATTCAGATATCTTGTGGATGATTATAATCTTGACTATTATGCCGCATTTGCAGGATGCAGCGCAGAAACAGAAGCCAGCTTTAAGACAGTAACATTTCTTGCAGGAAAGGTTGACGAAATAGGAACTAAGGTAATACTTGCTATAGATGGCTCGGATGAAAAGATTGCAAATACAATAAAAGACAACACAAAGGATAAAAATCAGGAGATATTAGTACTTGATTCAATGCAGTCCGCTAAAACAACAGAGTCAGATGATTATAACTATATAAATGTGATGGTTAAAAATCTCACGGTGTTAAAGCAGGCACTTGCATAATCGCTTTAAATTACTTGGATAAAGTGTACTATATTAAATGAGTAAATTCAAAATATTGCACAAATATGTCCGTTTCAGAAAGACATATTTGCGTGATTTATTGAAATTAAATAATGTGTAATGAAACTATACTTGAACATAAAACAATAAGCATAAAAATACAGGAAAGCGGGGTGACACATATGTCATATATTGAGTGTAACAACCTGTCATTGGGATATGACGGAAAGGCAGTGGTTGAAGGGCTGAACTTTAAGATAGGCAAGGGTGACTATCTGTGCGTGTTAGGAGAGAATGGCGCTGGTAAGAGTACACTTATAAAGACAATATTAGGTCTTATAGATAAAGTGTCAGGTGATATTATATACGCGGACGGACTTAAGGCATATGAGATAGGTTATCTGCCACAGCAGACAGTTGTACAGAAAGATTTTCCGGCAACTGTGTGGGAGGTTGTACTGTCAGGAACACTTGCGGCAAGCGGTTTTAAGCCTTTCTATGGAAAGAGGGAGAAGGAACTTGCAAGACAGAAAATGGAAGAACTTGATATATGGGAGCTTAAGAAAAAGTGTTACCGCAACCTTTCTGGTGGACAACAGCAGAGAGTACTGCTTGCAAGGGCATTATGTGCAACCTCAAAGGTTATCCTTTTAGACGAGCCGGTTACAGGACTTGACCCAAAGGTGACAGCAGACTTTTATGAGCTTTTGAAGCAGCTTAATGATAAAGGAATAACAGTAATTATGGTATCGCACGACCTTCATGCGGTATCGTATGCAACACACATCCTTTATATAGACAGCGATGACAGCTTCTATGGAACTAAGAAAGAATTCTTAAACAGTGACAAGGCGGACGTGTTAGGTAAGATAAAAGGAGATGATAAGTAATGTCAGGTTTGATACAGGAATTTCAGTTTTATATGTCATATCCATTTGTAAGATATGCACTTATAGTTGGCGTGCTTATCGCCTTATGTTCTTCACTTCTTGGTGTTACTCTCGTGCTTAAGAGATTTTCATTCATAGGTGATGGACTTTCACACGTTGCATTCGGCGCACTTGCAATAGCAACAGTGCTAAAGATTGCCAATGTTAATCTTTTTATTATGCCAGTTACCATAGTATGCGCTGTGCTTTTACTTAGAACAGGAAATAACACAAGGCTTAAAGGAGATGCGGCTATAGCTATGCTTTCAGTAGGTTCAATGGCAGTCGGATACCTTATACTTAATGTATTTTCGGTTTCATCCAATGTGTCAGGTGATGTGTGCTCAACACTTTTTGGTTCGACTTCCATACTTACACTTACAAGCTCAGAGGTTATTATGTGTATAGTGGCATCGGTCATAGTCGTGGCGTTTTTTATAATATTCTATAACAGAATATTTTCAGTAACATTTGATGAGAACTTCACACGTTCTATGGGAAAAAATGCAGGTATGTATAATCTTATGATAGCGGTTATAACAGCTGTTATCATAGTGCTTGCGATGAACCTTGTAGGTTCACTGCTCATAACAGCACTTCTTGTATTTCCGGCGTTGTCAGCGATGCGCATAATGAAAAGCTTCAAGTCAGTTATAATATATGCAGCAGTTCTTTCTGTGTTTGGTGCAGTCGCAGGAATAATAATATCGATATTTGCATCAACACCGGTTGGCTCGACAATCGTTACAATATATATTGTTATATATATAATTAATAGTGTGATAGGCAGAGTGTTGAAAATATAATTTGTGATAATGAACAAAATTGTGTGATTTTTCAAAATTTCTTATTTACGG
>ENA-ORMX01001891-ORMX01001891.1-human-gut-metagenome-genome-assembly--contig:-NODE-1891-length-12902-cov-3.711995_pt1 | contig 12902 bp, 11 predicted proteins | sample MGYA00242108_ERZ509007 | MGnify/ENA primary metagenome ERZ509007 (study PRJEB26280, sample SAMEA2338745) | human gut metagenome | biome: human gut; feature: human-associated habitat; material: faeces...
TCAGCGTTCCGGTGTCCGAAATGCCGGAGGAGGCAAGTTTTTCTCTTATGTATACTTCAAGCACCGCGTCGCCTACATAGGCATATACGGCAGCGGAACAATCCTGGTTATTCAAGCGGTTTTTCCTCCGATTTGCGTTTTTTGAAAACAAGCAGCTTGCTTATTATATAATTGCAGATAATGACAACTACGGCTGCCACTACTTTTGAAAGTATTTCGGCAAGGTTGCGCTCTTTTCCGAGCAGGAATACCGCAACAAGCGACGGAAAAAGCTTTGCCGCAATGTCATACATTGGAAGTCCCATACAACTGTAAAGTTCTTCCTCTGTCACTTCCTTTTTCTCAATATTTTCATGCTTCTGTAATACCAGTCCCCACGCTTCACTGATTGCCTTAGCCGAACTCCAAAGTGTTCCGTCTAAATCAAATATAATACTGTCAATTTTACTCATCATTTTCTCCCTTACTTCATGTTCTTTTTGCCCAAAAAAATTCTGTTAATTTACTCTTCTGACCCTGAAATCGCAGCTTCCAGTTCATTCAGCATTTTTTCTGCGGCTGCGTCCTGCGTAATGTCATAAACGATTGAATAACAATCCTTTGCAAGCTTGTAATCGCCGTCCTTTAATAAAATTTCACCGACCTTATATACAATGCCAATCGTCTGGGAATCCGGTCCCGGCTCAATCTGTTTTTCGTCAAACAGCTTCTGAATCGCACGGATATCCGTCTGTGGTGTTTCCTGCTGAATTGCCTCGGAAATATACTTTAACTCGCTGTCCGCATTTTCCGTGTGGTAATACACGTTGCTGTACTGGTAGCATGCACGCGCCGTTTCCGGCTCATAACCGGACAGATAATAAAATGCCATATTGCGGTAGTAGCGTGCCATGGTTGCGCGTGTACAGCAGTAACGGTATGCCTGCTTTGTAACCGTCAGATATTTTTCCCGCTGATTCTGATACTTATACACCTCTGCCAGTCCCAGATAGGCGTCCAAATCGACCGGATTCCACGCAATCGCACGCTCATATGCCTTTTTTGCCCCATTGTACTTCTGCATAGAAAGTGCAAGCTGTCCGTATGTGCGGTAATATTCCCCATACGGTATGTCGGTACAGCGCACCTCTGTAGCCGGCTGAAAGTAATACGCAAAAATATAATACTCCATGACGTGATTTAAGCTCATATAAAGCGGCTGACTTTCGCCTGTTCCGTCTTCTGCTGATTTTTCTGCCGCCGGTTTTCCTGCCTGGATTTCCGATGACAGTGTAACATTTCCGTCTTTATCAATCTGCGCCGCCCTTCTTGAGGTATCCGCTTCTTCCAGCGCATCTAAAAGCTCCAGCAGTTTTTCCAGTGCCTTTTCCTTATTTCCGGTTTCAAACTCCTGCTGAAAGCCGGAAAATTCCTGTTTAATCTGTTCTAAATTATGAATGTCCATTTTCTTCACCTGTTTTTCGATTTGTTTTCTTGTTATTTTCTTTCTTTTTCCTCAACCCTGTTAAAACAGCGATACAGCGCGGCTTTACATGTACGGTTTTTCCATCTTTTCCAAGCACGGCACTTCCTTTATCACCGGAGCAGAGTGCCACCTGCCAGTCACATTCGTTATATCCGATTGGCAGTGCCAGTTCGTGTTCTTCCCAGTGCATATTGTATGCAATATAAAGAAATGTATCCGCGTCTGCATTCCCCTGCTGGCATAAATCCTCAATATATGCATACCTGCCGTAATACATCATGCCAATATGACGGTTGTAGCTTTCCATGGTATTATACCATGCACTGCTGCCGTGGCAGGAAATATCGGGATACCCACACGATAAGCTGTCATAGGATAAAAGCTGCTTTGGCATATGCAGAATCTTGTACTGTTTTCTGAATGCAATCAGTTCTTTTGCAAATGCTGTCATTTCCGCCGCCATGCCGCGGCTGTTCCAGCTGACCCACGAAAGTTCGCTGTCCACGCAGTACGGATTGTTATTGCCCGCCTGTGAATTACAGCACTCATCGCCTGCAAGCAGTAACGGTGTGCCTTGCGATAACAGCACCAGCATCAGTGCATTTTTCATCTGCCTAAGGCGCAGATGCTGTATCTTTTTTTTCTTTGAAGGTCCTTCCGTTCCGCAGTTCCAGCTATTGTTAAAATTTTCACCGTCCGCATTTCCCTCGCCGTTTGCCTCGTTGTGCTTTCTGTCGTAGCTGACCAGATCAAACAGCGTAAATCCGTCATGGCTTGTAATATAATTAATATTGGCACTCTGCACCGGATTATAGCGGCTGACATTAACAAAATCGCCAAGCTGGTTTTCATCGCCCTTTAAAAATTTACGTGCCACGTTCATAAATCCGGCATTGTAATTTGCCATGTTTTTATAATGCTTTTTTTCACCGTTCCAGAATACCGTAATCAGCTTTGTCTTTGCCAACAGTGCATCCCTTGCCGCTGCACTTAACGCCGCCTCACCGGCAAACAGATGTATTCCGTCAATGTGGTATTCCGTCACCCAGTAGTGCAGGCAGTCTAAAATAAAATCGACCGGCTCGTCCTGAAAATGCATTTCCATAAGAACTTCCATGCCCTCTTTGTGAAATGCTTTTACCATGTCCTTCATCTCTGCCGTATAGTCCGCTTTCTTTCGTCCCGTCCACGCAAACGAAGCCTTCGGCGCAAAATAAAATCCTTTGGTATATCCCCAGTAATTGATTCTGCCCGCTATCGGACCGGATGCATATTTTCCGTATCCGTTGTCATAAAGCTGCGGAAACTTTCCGATTTCGTCAAATTCATACAGCGGCATAAAAAGCACCGCTGTAATGCCCAGTTCTTTTAAATACGGCAGTTTTTCCACCACGCCCGAAAATGTTCCCTTATGGCGCACCTTTGACGTTTTTGAAGCGGTCAGTCCGCGGACACTGCATTTATAAAAAACGCTGTCATGATACGGTATTTCCGGTGCCGTATCGTCTTCCCAGTCATATTTTGAAAGACATACCCGGCTTAAATGCTGCTTGTTTTCATCTTTGCCAAAAACTTCACAGCCTGTAATCGTCTTTGCATACGGATCAATGATTTTCCTCCCGTCCGCCTCATAGCAATACAGATACCTGTCCAGATAAATGCCGCTGATATGCACCGAAAAGACATCACCCGTCTTATAGGCTTCTGTCAGTTCAATCCGGTACTCCGGCTCGTCCGCTTTTGGCGCATACAACAGCAGATCAATTATTTCCGCCGCCGATGCAATCGCAAAATTATAGCCGTCTTTTTGTTTTGTACTCCCCTTTTGCAGCGGATTTCCTTTTTTTATGTTCATAGCTCTCCTCATTTCTACTCTTTCTGCCCCTTTTTTGTATACAATATGCTCATCGCCTTTTTATCCAGCCGGTAAAACCGCATAATAAAAATTGTGACAAACCAGCCAAGAATCGGTATAACACAGTAAAAGAACACGGTCATATATTTTAACTGCGGTGTCAGCGCATCGCCGACCTGCGGAAATACTTTTGCATAACCTGTCATGGAAAGTGCAATGCCCACAAAACCTGTTCCAAGCGCAGAGAAGGATTTATCAATAAAAGAAAATAACGCACCCATAATGCCCGGAACAAAATGTCCGCTGAGCGTGTATTCATAATCCGTGCAGTCCGCAATCATCGGCACAACAATATTATTGGTAATGGATTTTACGCCGTTTAACAGGGCAAATACCAGTAAAAATGCTATGGTAATCCCGTTAATTTCCGCAAGTGAAACCTTTGTCAGATCGGTGAATAACATCATATACATCATGACCGCCTGAAATGCAATGGCAAACCATGTGGATACCACCATTGCTTTTTTCTGCCCCACTTTTTTCGCATAACGGATACCCAGATAAATAATGCCTAGATTAGGAATTCCCACAATAACACCGATAATGCCCGCCAACGGGTAATTGTTCATTAAAATGCCAAACAGCATGACAAGCACCGTGGAGTTGCTGTATACCATGGATGCAAATTTATTGGAGGCCGCTGCAATGACCAGCATACGGATTGGCTTGTTGTGTTTCATAATCTGCCAGTAGTCGCGGAAATGAATATTATTTTTCTTTTCCTTATCAAGCTGGAAATATCGGCTGTTGTCCTTGCCCCATATCCCGATAACCGCCAGTGCCGTGCAGATACCGGAAAGCACAACCACGGTAATCACAAATTCCTCGAAAAGCGCCCGGCTGTTGAAGTTGCCGTATTTGCGAATCAGGTAGACCGACACATAAAATGCCGTCAGTCCGTGTGCCAGCATAATAAAGGTCGAATCAAAAAATGTAATCATCGGGCGCTGTTTCACATCATTGGTAATAACCGACTGCCCCGACTTTACAACCGCCGTCTGAAACGTATATCCGATAATGTATACAGAATACACGGCAATAAAATACGGAATTCTAAAGAACGCAGGCACCAGATGAGTCGTAAAAAACAGCACCAGCGAACTGCCCGCAAGCAGGACATATCCTGAAATCATAAATGGACGGAACTTTCCGAAACGTCCGTTGGTTTTATCAATCACATAACCGATAACCGGGTCTGTAACACCGTCAAAGATTCTCATTCCGGTCAGAATAAAAGAAATTACCACAACAGACAGCCCCGCAATTCCGTTTGCATAATATGACACGTAGCCCATCATGGCAAGATACAGATTCGTAGACGTATTATTTAATGAAAATAATGCAATCTGCCACAAATGTGCACGGTTTAATTCAATTACTGCATTTTCTGACTGCATATCCTGCATACTTTATCCTCACATCACTTATTCTGCCACAAAGCTTCTTAATTAACAGTATCCCCTATCTTTGCGGCAGTTTCAAGCATTTTTATAAATTTTTAAGACTTCTGTTTTTATTCCAGACCCTCACCCGAAAATTCGGGGATAAAGCTTTCCTTTGCCGTACCGCCCTCCTGAATAAAGCCATTTACCACGCCTAAACCAATCGCATAATCCACGGCTTTGTCGTATTCCCTGTGGGTAACTTTCCGGTTTAATTCGGGGATATTTTCCACAAACGGCATCGGTGTATACTGGTTCATAATGCTGATATAAATACTGTCACCATATGTTTCATATAAATACCGTATTACTGCTTTTGTATCCTTTAACAGCCCCGGCAGCATCAGGTGCCGCACAATCACGCCGCCTGTCATGATTCCTTCTTCAATTCCGCGCACCGCCGCTTCCTGCTTATCTGCAAACTGCGGTGCCGGGTGCTGGCGCACCATTTCCGCAAGCGCCGCTTTGGTTACGTCAAAATAATCGGGTGCATTGGAATAGCGTTTTGCATATGTAGTATCTGTATATTTAAAATCTGGCAGATATACATCCACAATCCCTTCAAGATTTTTCAGCGTTTCCACGCGCTCATAACCGCTTGTATTGTACACCACGGGAATTTTTAATCCCTGCGCTTTTGCTTTTTTAACTGCCGCAATAATTGGCAGAACATACTGTGTGGGTGTCACCAGATTAATATTATTGGCTTTCTGCTGCTGCAATTTTAAAAAAATCTCCGCCAGATGCGATTCATCAATCTTCTGTCCACGTTTTCCCGCGGCAATTTCGTGATTCTGGCAGAATACGCACCGCAGGGTGCAGCCCGTAAAAAATACGGCACCTGAACCGTTTTCTCCCGAAATGCACGGTTCTTCCCACATATGCAGAGCCGCCCTTGCCGCGTAAATATCCCACGGCATCCGGCAGACTCCTTCCTGTTTTTCCCTGTCCGCATTACATTTGCGCGGACACAAATTACATTTCATCTTTTCTCCGTTTTACATTAAATTTTCGCATTAAAATTAAAAAAGTTTCAATCAGCCATTAGCGACCTTAATTTCTCAAGCGCCGCGCTGATTCCGCCGACTTCGTCAATCAACCCCTGCCGGACCGCTTCTTTCCCGACCAGAATCGTTCCTAAATCCTTGGTAAGCATTCCGGTATTTATCATCATCTGTTCCAGTTTTTCCTTTTCGACACGTGAATGTCCGGCTATAAAATGCACAATTCTGTCCTGAACCAGCTGAAAATAGTCGAATGTCTGCGGCGCACCGATAATCGTTCCGTTCATGCGCACCGGATGGACAATCATCGTTGCCGTCGGCGCAATAAAGGAATAATCTGTGCTGACTGCAAGCGGCACTCCGATACTGTGTGAATCGCCAAGCACCAGTGAAACGCTCGGTGTCTTCATAGATGCAATCATCTCCGCAAGTGCCAGTCCTGCACTCACGTCCCCGCCAACCGTATTGATTAAAAACAGTACACCGCCGATTTTGGCACTGTCTTCAATTGATGCAAGCTGCGGTAAAATATGCTCGTACTTTGTCGTTTTGCTCGCCGCCGGAAGGACGTCATGCCCTTCAATCTCGCCGATAATCGTCATCAGCTGGATTTTACCGTTGTGTTCGTCTTCTCCTAAAAGTACCTGTCCATAGCTTTCTATTTTTTTATCCTTCTGCTCCTCTTTTTCCTGTTTTTCCGCCATAATTCCTCGTTTCCGCTGTGTTACAGCTTTTTTATTTCTTATTTTGTAACGGACAGCGAAATTTATTTATAGCGATTTTTGGGAATTAGGCTTGACAGCAAAATCATTTTGTACTATAGTAACAAGGTAAATGCTTCTGTGGCTCAGTTGGTAGAGCAACGCATTCGTAATGCGTGGGTCGTGGGTTCGAGTCCCATCGGAAGCTTTTTTATTTTACCCATTTTCAATTTTTTGAAGAAATCTTTTCTTCATTTCTTTTAAAAGTCCCTCAGCCCTTTGTTCAACCGGCTGATTTTCCACTGAAACGGCATGATTGATATCTGTACTGCTGCTATTGGCATCACTGTTCTGTGGTATATTCCCGAATGGAATAAATCCACCTGCCATATGCTCATGCCCGCCGCCGTTTCCAATGCCTTTTAATGCTTCATTAGTAAGCTTACCCGCATTGCACCACGGCGCACTGCTTCTCACTGACAGCTTTATGCCATCCTCCCGGTAAGACGATACAATAACCACATCGACTTCATCCAGCGCCAATATAAAATCCGAAATGGATGCTGTCAGTGCCTCATGGCAGTCTACACCGGTATTGGCAAAGCAGACACGGTTCACATTTTCAATCGTATCTATTGCATTGGCATAGGCGCGCAAATCCTTCATGTGCAGGACACTCGTATCCAGCTTTTGCAAAAGTGCATGCTCCGCTAACGGAAAGAGCCGGTAAAACATTTCCAGATCCAGCGGACTCACCCCTCTTGTCATATTGGCAGTATCCACCTTTATTCCGTATAACAGTGCCGTAGCCGTGCGTTTATCAACCGGTATCCCACTTTCCATAAAGTATCCGGCGATAATAGATGCACACGCACCAACCTCCACACGGATATCCGAATAACGATAATCCTGATTTTCATAGGTCGGATGATGGTCAATGCAGAGAACTTCGTTGCCCTGCATATCTATGACATTCGCGTTGCCCTTTTGGGAATCCACCAGAATAATCTCGGATTCTGCGGACATATCCGTAATTTCCTCCTGCTCAACAATGTCAATTGCAAGTAGCTGTGCCATCTTTGCCGTAATCGTATCGTCAATTCTTCCTTTATAACAAATCGTTGCCCCAATTCCCTTTTTTTCAAGCAGTACCTTTAACCCGTATGCACTTGCAATCGCATCGGGGTCCGGGAAGTTATGTGTCTGTATAAAAATGTGTTTATCATGAATACATTCTAAAATGTGTTCCAAATGCTGCATATTTTATCCCTCATATTTCTCTTTATTTTATTCGTTCTATCGTAAATATGATTTTCCTTATATAGTATATCTATTCTTTGCGCGATTTGCAATTGCATTTGACACCGTATGCCCTATTTTACCATAAAATATATCAAAAGGATTGGAGGCTGCTTTATGAATCCAGTTTTAACCCTTGACCATGTATCTTATTCATACCATACGCCCTCCGGGGAAACACCTGCATTAAAAGATGTTTCTTTTTCTGTCCGGCCCGGCAGCTTCACCTCGATTGCCGGTCCTTCCGGCTGCGGAAAATCCACACTGCTTTCCTTAATTGCCGGATTAATCGCACCCGAAAAGGGCTGTATCCGCTTTTATAAAAGTGATGCAATGCCTGCCGCTGCCCGGATTGGCTATATGCTCCAGCACGATACTCTTTTAGAGTGGCGTACCATTTATAAAAATATTCTGCTTGGTCTTGAAGTAACCCACCAGTGTACGGAACAGAAAAAAAGACTTGCCGCCGATATGATGCATGACTACGGACTTGCTTCCTTTAAAAATGCCCATCCTTCTGAGCTTTCCGGCGGCATGCGCCAGCGGGCGGCACTGATCCGCACCCTTGTTTTAGAACCGGACATTCTGCTTTTAGACGAACCGTTTTCCGCATTGGATTATCAGACAAGACTGGAAGTAAGCGACGATATTTTCCGCATTATCAAGGAGCAGGAAAAAACGGCACTTTTAGTCACGCATGACATTTCCGAAGCGATTGCCATGGGTGAACAGGTGATTGTTTTATCCAGCCGTCCTGCCGGTATCAAAAATGTTTTTGACATTCACCTCTCCGTGGATAAGCGCACACCGTTTTCCTCACGGACTGCCCCTGAATTTTCTGCTTATTTTCATCAAATCTGGAAGGAGTTGTCATAATGTCTGCCATTCAAATGCATTATCTTAAACAAATGAAACGGTTAAAATACAAAATTACTTTAGCAAGGATTCTGCTTTTTGCCGGTTTTATCACACTTTGGGAAGTGGCTGCATACGCAAGCTGGATTGATGATTTTATTTTCAGCAGTCCGTCCCGCATTATAAAAACCCTGTTTGCAATGATTTCTGACGGCAGTATTTTTTACCACACTGCCGTTACCGTAGCCGAAACCGGTATCAGTTTTGCACTAATTGTACTGCTCGGTGTCGGCACTGCCATTTTACTCTGGAGCAGCAAAACGATATCTGCCGTATTAGAACCGTATCTTGTGCTGCTGAACAGCCTTCCAAAATCTGCCCTTGCGCCTATGATTATCGTGTGGCTCGGCAATAATGCCAAAGCCATTATTGTCACCGCCATTTCCGTCGGCGTATTCGGAACAATTTTAAATATTTACACCAGCTTTGCAGAAACCGATTCCGACAAAATCCTGCTGATTCAGACTTTGGGCGGCTCAAGAAAAAACATTTTAACCAAAGTCGTCCTGCCCTCTTCATTAAAGACAATTATCAGCAACATGAAGGTCAACATCGGTCTGTCGCTTGTGGGTGTGATTATCGGTGAATTTCTCGCTGCCAAAGCCGGACTTGGCTACTTAATTATTTACGGCAGCCAGGTTTTTAAAATGGACTGGGTCGCAATGTCTATCGTCATTTTGTGTATCCTGTCCGTGATTCTTTTTAAAATCGTTGACTTCATTGAAAAAATTGTTTTATAATAGTTAAAATACAATATCAAAAACGGAGGAATTATGCTCTCACTTACTATAAAAGATACGAAAAATTTTATGTCACAGCTGCTTATTAAAGAAGCATTTGACGGGCTGTTTTTATCCGAAGCCGTGATAAAAACAGCCAATTCCTATACCATCAGCGGTGAACTCAACAAAGATTTCTTTTCCGAAGAAGAATGGAATGAACTTCCCGAAAAGTCCTATTCGCGATGGTCTTCTGTCAAGCCATTCTGCTTCCAGCTCATCAAAGGCAGTAAGGTCCCTTCCTATATGAAAATGGTCTTTCTGCTCCCGCCGGAACAGGTTACAAAGCTGCTGTCCGACAATCAGACTGCACTGACACCCGATGACATTAACGGACTGTTTTTAAATATCAAATATCAGGACGGTGCCGTTTCCGTCGTTACCGGCACGTCTATCAAAGTTTTTTCACTTGATAAAACCCTTGAACACAGCTTTGATGCCTTTGCAAAGGACTTTTTATTTTCCCATGGCATGGACTTTGAAGAAGTCTGAACCCGCCAGTTCATGATTTTTTTAGAATTAGCGCAAATGCACTGATTTTGCGGGCTTCCGCTATTATTGTTAGCACTCAAAATGAATGAGTGCTAATTTCTTCTTGACTTTCCATTTTGCTTGTATTAAATTACATCTTAACAGATTATTTTATGAATGAAATGAAAAGAGGTAATGATACAATGGCAAATGAACATGGTAGTTTATCAATTAACAGTCAGAATATTTTCCCAATCATTAAAAAATGGATGTATTCCGACCACGATATTTTTTACAGAGAATTAATTTCAAACGGCTGTGATGCCATTACTAAATTAAAGAAACTGGATTTAATCGGCGAATATGAAGCACCGGACGATATTGAATATAAGATTCAGGTCAAGGTAAGCCCTGAAAAGAAGACAATTCAGATTATTGATAACGGTATCGGTATGACAAAGGAAGAAGTCAACGAATATATCAATCAGATTGCTTTTTCCGGCGCAGAAGCATTTCTTGAAAAATACAAGGATAAGACCAACGAAGACCAGATCATCGGTCACTTCGGTCTTGGCTTCTACTCTGCTTTCATGGTTGCCGACAAAGTAACGATTGATACGCTTTCTTTCAAGGACGGCGCTTCTGCTGTTCACTGGGAATGTGACGGCGGCACGGAATATGATATGCAGGATACCACTAAGGAAGAACCAGGTACTGCTATCACTTTATATCTAAACGAAGACAGCTATGAATTTGCAAATGAATACAAGGCACGCGAAGTCATCGAAAAGTACTGCTCATTTATGCCAATTCCGATTTTCCTTGAAAATGAAGATGCCGGCGAGCAGACCGAGGAAATCCCGGAAGAAGAAGTAACAGAAAAAGATAAGGTGCTTGATACCTTTATCAAAGATGCCGTTACCGAAGAAGTGGAAAAAGAAGACGGTACAAAAGAAACCGTTGAAAAAGTTCCCGCAAAGAAAATGGCAAAAATCGTAAAACGCCCTGTTGCATTAAACGATATTCATCCGCTTTGGACAAAGCATCCAAACGAATGTACCGATGAGGAATACAAGGAATTTTACCGCACTGTATTTAAGGATTACAAGGAACCGCTGTTCTGGATTCATCTGAATATGGATTACCCGTTTAACTTAAAAGGTATCCTCTACTTCCCGAAAATCAATACGGAGTATGAAAGTATCGAAGGTACTATTAAGCTGTACAACAATCAGGTATTCGTTGCCGATAATATCAAAGAGGTCATTCCTGAATTCTTACTGCTGTTAAAGGGTGTTATTGACTGCCCTGACCTGCCATTAAATGTATCCAGAAGTGCCTTACAGAATGACGGTTTTGTTAAAAAGATTTCAGAATACATTACAAAGAAGGTCGGCGATAAGCTGTCCGGCATGTATAAGACCGACAAGGAAAATTACGAAAAATACTGGGATGACATCAACCCATTTATTAAATTCGGCTGCTTAAAGGACGAAAAATTCTATGAAAAGATGAAGGATTTCATCATTTTCAAGAACTTAGACGGCAAGTACCTTACACTTCAGGAATGTCTGGACGAAAACAAGGAACACCACGAAAATACAGTCTTCTACGTTACAGATGAAACCGAACAGAGCCAGTATATCAATATGTTTAAGGAAGAAGGCATTGACGCTGTTATCCTGACACACAATATTGACCAGCCGTTTGTTACACACTTGGAGGGCAAGAACGAAAACTTAAAATTCCAGCGTATAGATGCAGACCTTTCTGACAGCTTTAAGGAAGAAACAAGCGAAGACGAATTAAAAGAGCTTACAGAAACACTTTCCGATGTCTTTAAGAAGGCTTTAAACAACGATAAGTTAAATATCAAGGTCGAAAAGCTCAAAAACGCTTCTATTTCTTCCATGATTACGCTCTCCGAACAGGACAGACGTATGCAGGATATGATGAAGATGTACAATATGTACGGCATGGATCCGTCTATGTTCGGTGCAAACGGACAGACACTCGTATTAAATGCCAACAATGATCTGGTTAAATATATCGTTGACCATAAAGACGGTGAGAACACTCCTGTTTTCTGTGAACAGCTCTACGACTTAGCATTACTGAGCCACGCACCGCTGACACCGGAGCAGATGACAAACTTCATCGCAAGAAGCAACAAAATTATGGAACTGCTTGCCAAATAATATATTTTGAAGTATTATTATAGGTAATCAGGTAAATTGCCGCATTCGGATTTTCCCGATGCGGCAGTTTTTCTGTAATCCATTGCAATTGAGGAGGAAAATATGTCATCATACGATAATAGATACAATGACATCGATGACGAACCGGATTTTGATTACGTCAATGATGATTACGGCTTTGATATGGACGATGATAAAGAACCGTCTGCCCGTACTTCTACCGGAGCTTCCAAAAATCACAAAAAGAAAAAGTCTTCAAAACCGGTAACAATCTGGTCAGAAATTTTCAGTTATATTAAAATTTTAGCTGCTGCTGTGATTATTGCATTTGTATTTACGCAGTATATTATTGTCAACGCAGAAGTTCCTACCGGTTCTATGAAAAATACAATTATGGAGCATGACCGTTTAATCGGTTTTCGTCTTGCCTATTTATTTGATGAGCCGGAACGCGGCGATGTCGTGATTTTTAAGTATCCTGATAATGAAGAACAAAATTATGTCAAAAGAATTATCGGCACACCCGGTGATGTTGTCCAGATTAAAAGCGGACATGTTTATGTAAACGGTGAAGAACTTTCAGAAGACTATTTAAAAGAACCGATGGCAGAATCTGAAACGGAAGAAACGTATGTTGTCCCGGAAGGCCACTATTTTATGATGGGCGACAACCGCAACTCCTCTCTTGATTCGCGCTACTGGAAAAACACTTA
>ENA-ORMX01001900-ORMX01001900.1-human-gut-metagenome-genome-assembly--contig:-NODE-1900-length-12877-cov-24.548120_pt1 | contig 12877 bp, 6 predicted proteins | sample MGYA00242108_ERZ509007 | MGnify/ENA primary metagenome ERZ509007 (study PRJEB26280, sample SAMEA2338745) | human gut metagenome | biome: human gut; feature: human-associated habitat; material: faeces...
TAAGGCTTACCAATATTCCGATAAGCCCACAAAATAAGAGGGTACGAACTGCGGCACAGGCAGCTGTTGAGGAATAATAGCAAATATTTGAATCTCAATAAATTAAGTGGAGAGTCTTTGTAACAGAGGACTTTCCACTTAATTCGTTTTTAGTGGAAGTTCCACTGAAATGCTACAAATAATGATGGGTGTCTTATATGTGTTTTGCAATTTCCGGAGATATATTTCACATATGTTGTCATAGAGCTAAATACAATGGTGTTTATTGAATCAAATCATTAGTATCCCGTTATGTCATTCAATCATTATAAGAATATTGAAGTATAACGACAGGCACCTTCCATTTTATGATTTGCATTGTTTTAACGATGTATTAAAATGATGCAGTTTGATTAAAACGAAAGAATACACAAAATACAAACGCCTAATTAATAAGTGCTTGCATTTTGTGTATTGTGGAGTATGCTTTATTTTATAATACCATTATCCGTGTCACGCAGGTTTATCTTCTTTTCTGCTGACTTATGTTTGTTGCCTCGGCTCAGTTGCCAAGATATATTCAACGTAACGAGATTGCCGCTATCCTTAGAATAACCAATAGTGTGCTTATACAGATTACGGTTGAGCAATTCGTTCTCGTATGACTTGTATTTTTTATTGAAGGGATTTGCCCATGACAATGAGAACTGCAAGTCGCGCCACATGTAAGAGGCTTTTAGAACCGAATAAGCACCGCTGAAGCCTTTCGATTCGCCTTCAAAAAATCGGTTGCCGTTATCTATGTATCCTTGCAACGTGAAGTGGCCGAGATAAGCCGTGATGCTACCTACATAAAACCACGATGTATAGCAATGTGTATAGTCTTTGCCGAAATTAAAGCATCTGTTCATTCCTCCATAGGCTGCAATCTGAAGTTTTTCGGGCAAGAGCCAATAGCCAGCATACGCCATAGCGTTCAGCACAGAAATTTCCTTTTGATTAATCTGAGTATAAATGAATTTATTGTCGTCAGTTCGCTCATAATGAGCCATGTTGGGCTTGAAACATTGTTTGTAATAACCTTCAACAAAGGTCTGCAGGCGATTGGTATTATATGAAAACTGTAATCGGTGCTCCATATCGCGCGAAGGTTTCAAATCTGGATTACCAATAGTCCATTCCATGCTATTGGTGCGAATCATAGCATCACTTGTCATGGCTATACGGGATACCCTGTCCCACATCTGATAGGTATAGCTCAACTGCATATTGTTATTGATGCTGTATGTCAGCGAGGCTTTTGGACGGAATGTCCAGAAGTTATATCTGTGACCATTCTGAGTGTAATGGATATAGCTTGCGCCTGCACCTAATGTGTAACGCAACCGTCGGAACAGACCCTTAATTTCTGCAAAGGCATATAGGCGGTTGTTGTTAGTCTTGGTCAAAGCGGAAGCGTCGCCAAGATAGTCGTTCTTTGTGTGTTTATAGCTATAGTTCAAGCCTGTTGAGAGTGTAAAGGGCTTGAGTCTGTTCTCATAAATCACCTCAGTAAGGAGAGATGCTGTCTTGCCATCCACATCATATTTATAAGGCGTACCCTCGTCATAATAGCTGCTTGTCTGTGTGGATATATAGGTACCTACGGCATTGGCTGTGATGGATTGGCGTGGGGTGAGCTGACGAAAGAAATAAATATCCAATACAGGCGAAAGGCTCTTGTTCTTTTCTCGGCTTGTAGCCTGATATTGTCGAGAGCCATCCGTGATGTCCTTAATATTATAGTTGTCTGGAGTGTTGTTGAATGCTCCACTCAAGGAAGTTTGAAAGACGGTTGCTGTGGAGTCAGACCAGTTATAGGTTAGTTTTGCGTCATGCGCAATGGATTTACCAAGCGACTCCACATCGTTTCGCTCAATAGTGTAGATACTGCCGTCTGTCAAGGTATATTCTGCCAACTGCTTGCTCTTTGAACCTTTTGTTTTGTATCCACTCACATCATACGAAAGCGATAATTCACTTTTGTCCTTATTCCATTTACCATACACCATACCATCGCCTTGCAACGTCGTAAGTGCCGAGGTAAGGTCCGTACCAATAGTATAACCGCTCTCGCTCCTGCGTATAACTATATCAATCACATAGCCAATGCTTTCGCCATAACGAACGCCGGGGTTGTTTATAAAGTTTATCTTGACAATATCCTTTGGGTTGAGAGCCAACATCTCCTGTTTGCCTACAACAATGCCATTTACTCGAAGTTGAACGCTACCTCTGTTATCAATAGCAGTAATAGTATGGCTGATGTTGTCAATACGAATATTGGCAAGTGTGAGTTTCTCAAGAATGCTGTAACCATTGTTCGAAGTCTGCTTCTGTACATCGGTAGGATAGATTATCATACCGTCGGCCTTGTTCACTACCTTAGAGGCTTTTACCGTTACTTCATCAAGCGTGATTGTCTTGTCCACATTCTGAGCATTAGCGCAGAATGCAGAAGTCATAATAATTGAAATTGTAAATAATCGTTTCATTTTGCACCATGTTTTTATTTTATGGTGCAAATTTATTTTCTCCTTGCACGAAAGCCAATTATTCAGGCTGACATCTCCCTGACAATTGACCAACAAAAGCCTATCTATCTGATTTTCAGACTATAGCTCTTACCCCGATCCGATTCGATTTTCAGAATGCTATGTGTTTCTATGATAGGTTTTATACGTCTGATTAGCGTATAAAGCGTATCGCTTGCATTAGGTTTCTTAGGCCATAGCCGGTCGCAAATCTCCTGTTTCGATAGCGTATGAGAATCTGTCGTTATGAACATTTCGAGCAAGGAGTGTTGCATAGGAGTAAGACGTATCTCCTCACCCGATATGGTCATGAATTTATCATCATGGAACACAATACCACCGTATGCCAAACCTTGAACTATCAACTCCGGCTTATTCCTTCTTACATACCACAAACTACTTAACAGCCATAGCATTCCGATAAACAAAAGAGAGCCTGAAGCCTTTTGGTCGGACATCATGAAAGTCGTAGCAAAGTTGCAATTTGCCTCTGCCACCAACTTTGTTTCCCAACGTCCACCTCTGCGCACGGTACGCATGGCGATACCTGCCGTATCTTTCAATTCGGCTATAGTGAGGCAGTTGCGATAACAACGTATGGTGTCTGTAGTAACCACATTGTCTGGCATTTTCAGAAGAACTTGCTTCAATGCCTGATTAACATCCTGGGCTATCATGTATTCTGTTCTGTGATAGCTGTTAATGCCTGTGCACAACGCACAAAGCATAAGAAAGCTGAACACTATGTATGGAAGGATCTTCATAATTTATCCAATATAATACGTGAAATACTTTATTAATGACACAAAGGTACATTTTTCAGCTGAAAACACACATTACTTTGTTGGAACAGTGCGTAATTTACAGAAAAATCATTACTTTTGAAGAAGTAAGTGTAATAAGGAAAATATAGCGTCAAGCCTCAACGAAGCTACTTTGTGGTCAAAAACGGAAGAAAAATTAAAATCATTCTCTTTTATGCAGATGCACTGCATAGATAGATATAACTTTGCGACAATAATAGAATCCTATATATGAACAAGCAACAGCTGGCAAACAGAATATGGGCATCGGCGAACAATATGCGCAACAAGATTGATGCCAATGAGTATAAGGACTACATTTTGGGACTTATCTTCTACAAGTTCTTGTCCGACACAGAGGTGAAATACTTCATCGAGGACTGCGAATGGGAAGAAGATGAGCTGGTGGAACTCGTAGAGAACTACGAGGATATGAATATGAAGAACGCCATCGCCGAGTGTCAGGAACACATCGGCTTCTTCATCGAATATAAGTATCTGTTCAATACTTGGCTTACAGATACCGAGTTCAGCGTCGCAACGCTCAGCGAGGCACTCAGTAACTTCGAGCGTCTGATGAGTGAAAACTTCGCATCGGTGTATGCCGGCATCTTCAAAACCCTGCGCGAGGGTCTGAGCAAACTGGGTGACAATCCTTCGGCACAGACCAAGGCTTTGAAAGGACTCATCAAACTCATCAAGGATATACCGACAGATGGCTCGCAAGACTACGACGTGTTGGGCTATATCTATGAGTTCCTTATCAGCAACTTTGCCGCCCATGCTGGCAAAAAGGCAGGTGAGTTCTATACACCCCACGAGGTTGCTATGGTGATGTCGGAGATTGTGGCCGAGCACCATAAGCAGAAGGAGTCGCTCGAAATATATGACCCCACCAGTGGTTCCGGTTCGCTGCTCATCACCATCGGCAAGGCCGTGAGCAAACACATCAGGGGTAAGAACAAGGTGAAGTACTACGCCCAGGAACTTAAGGAGAACACCTATAACCTTACCCGTATGAACCTCGTAATGCGAGGCATCATTCCGCAGAATATTGTCACCCGCTGTGCTGATACATTGGAGGAGGACTGGCCTATCCACGAGGAAGGTTCTGATATAGACAAGCCCCTGGCTGTTGATGCTGTGGTGAGCAACCCGCCTTATTCGCAGCATTGGGATCCAACCAACAAGGAAATGGACGCCCGCTTTGCCCAGTATGGACTGGCACCGAAAACCAAGGCCGACTATGCTTTCCTGCTCCATGAACTGCATCACCTTAAGTCGGACGGCATTCTTACTATTGTGCTGCCACATGGCGTACTATTCCGTGGCAAGGCACCAAAGAGGTTCGACAAGGACGGCAATCTGTTGCCCATCGAAGAGCGTGAAGAAGGTCAGGCTGAAGGCCAAATTCGTGCAAACCTCGTCGAGAAGAACAATATCGATGCCATTATCGGTTTGCCAGCTAATATATTCTTTGGCACCGGCATTCCCACACTCATTATGGTACTGAAAAAGAACCGTGGCGACGAGGGTGTGCTCATCATCGATGCCAGCAAAGGCTTCATCAAGGACGGCAAACAGAACAAGCTCCGTGCCTCAGATGTGAAGAAAATTGCCGACACCTATCGCGAGCGGAAGAATATTCCTGGTTACTCCCGTGTGGTAAGTCGTGACGAAATTCGCCGTAATGAGTACAATCTCAATATACCCCGCTATGTAGATTCGAGCGAAGCTGCTGTGAAGTATGACATTTACAGCACCATGTTTGGTGGCATTCCTAACACCGAGATTTCAGACCTCGTCACCTACTGGACAGCTTTCCCTACGCTGCAGCAGGACATCTTTGCAGCCGAGGCCGATAAACCATACTCCTCGGTCAAGGTAGAGAATGTATTAGATACGATCTTGGCTAACGCAGATGTAAAGGCTTTCAAGGCAAACTTTGCCACTGCCTTTGCTGATTTCCAGACGATGCTTCATCAGCGTCTTGTAAATCATGTGGAAGATGTGAAGGAACTGGAGGAGAACGACAATATCTCTGCCGACATCTTCCGCCGCATCGCCCCGCTGCCCCTTGTGGATAAGTATGCAGCCTATCAGATTCTGACCGACCACTGGCAAGGCATCATGGGCGACATTGAAATAATCCAGACTGAAGGCATGGGCGCTTGCAATGTGGTGGAACCGAAATACAAAATGGTGAAGGACAAAAATGGTGTAGAGCAGGAAGTGCCAGACGGTGAGAAGGGCCGCATCATGCCTTTCGACCTTGTTCAGCACGTCTATTTCCAGGCCGAACTCGACGGCCTCACCGCTATCTCAGAGCGCATCGAGGCCATCAATGGCGAAGTTGATGCCATCAAAGATGACTTCAACGATGACGAGCAGGAAACCTATCTTGACGCAGAAAAAGACGGTGCACTCGACAAAAACAAAATCAAGGCTGATGCCAAGCCCAAGGCCGATGTTGAACCCGACACCAAAGACAAACTGAAGGCTATTGTAGCCCTTTGGGACGAACAGTCTAAGGCAAAGAAGGCACTCACCAAGAAAACACTTGAACTCCTTGCCAAGACCAAAGAAAAGATAGAAACCCTCGATATGCACGAGATAAGCGCCCTGCTTGATGAGAAGTGGATCGTACCTGTCACCACAGCCATCAGCGCCATGCCTGATGCGGTCATCGCCACGCTTGCCGATGCCGTCCAGAGTTTGGCAGAGAAGTATTCCGTTACCTATCATGACATAGAACGCGACCTCGCATCGTCACAACAGACATTGGCCGGTCTTGTCAGTCAGCTTACTGGCGACGAGTTTGCTATCAAGGGTTTAACCGAGTTAATCAAAGGGTGAGTATGGAAAACGAGTTCAAAGATTTCGACCAGTTGGCAGAAACGTTCAAGTCTGTGGCAGAAGCGCAAAATGCGTGTCTGAAGCAATGCAAAACCATGTTGGCAGGCTTTAAGGCACTTGGCGAGCGCGACATTAAGTACATGGACGGCTATATGGACGGCTTGTGGGATTTCATGGAAGCTGGTGGTGAGACAGAGAAGCTTTATAGGGACTATCTGGCTTATATCTCCGAGTTCAATCCCAAAGAGGCGCAGCGGCGTTTCAAAAGTTTGGAAGATGACCTTGGCTACTGGACACCTGTGGTCATAGCGGCTGCGTATGTGGCTAAAGAACTGCACCAGGGACAAAAGGACAAAGGTGGTAATGACTATTTTACCTCTCATTTGCTTCCCGTAGGAAACAGTGGGTTTGATTGGAAAGAAAAGGTAGTCGGCTTTCTGCACGATGCTGCTGAGGACACAGATTATAGCGTGGAGAATGTTGTGAATGCTGTGCGCAAGAAACTTGACACATTGGCAGACAGCAAGTCTGATGATTGGTGGGACGAGTTTGACATTATGCCATATCCCAATGGTACCATCTTCTTCCCCTCTGATGATGACTGGGCTGAAATAGCCTCTGCGCTTCATATCTTAAACCACCATAATGCTCCTAATAGGACTGCCTATATCCAAAAAATTAAGCAAAACATGCTCCCACTCAGAGTGAAACTCAATGACTTGAGAAACAATTTGGACATCAGTAGAATACCACAACCTACTACTAAAGACTTGGAACGCAATGAACGATATAAAGTTGAATACGGTGAGCTGCTAAATGCTTTCTATGAGTTGGTTAACAAAGAACAGGAGGAGAACGTATGAAAGAACCGAAGATAAGATTCAAGGGATTTAGTGGGGAGTGGAAGTCATTCAATTTTGAGCAGGTTTTCTCGCCGTTAAAGAATAATTCTTTGTCACGCGCTGATTTATCTGAAAGTGGTGATATAGCAAATATTCATTATGGTGATGTCCTTATCAAATACGGCGAATGCGTGGACACTTCTGTAGATGATCTTACTTACATTATAGATCATGATACGGCGCAGCGTCTCCTTCGTAACTGTGCTCTTCAAAAAGGAGATGTTATTTTTACTGATGCAGCAGAAGACAATACAGTTGGCAAATGCTCAGAACTGATTTGCAAAGACAATGAACGTATAGTATCAGGTCTGCACACTATTGCGTGTCGTCCTAAGATTAAAATTGCTGACAGATATTTCGGCTATTATCTTAATTCACCTGCATTCCACAATCAGTTGTTGCCTCATATTCAGGGAACTAAGATTTCAAGCATTTCAAGAAGAGCAATTAATACAACATCTGTATTATATCCTGATGATAAAGGTGAACAAATATCATTACCCTCTTTCTTCACTTCCCTCGACGCCCAAATCTCGGCATCAACCTCTCGTCTTGCTTCATTGAAGCAGATGAAGGCGGCGAGCCTGCAAACAATGTTCCCGCAGGAGGGAGAAACTGTGCCCAAAGTAAGATTTAAGGGATTCGAGGGAGAATGGAAAAAGGTGAAGTTCGACAAGGCTTTTTCGTTTCTTAAGAACAATTCATTGTCTCGTGCTGAATTATGTAACGATGGGGATATTATAAATATTCATTATGGAGATGTACTGATAAAATATGGAGATATCCTTGACATTGGAAATGATGAAGTTATTTATGTTGCAGATTCTAATGTAGCGAACAAGCTCTACACTGATTGCCCAATAGTTAATGGTGACATAATAATTGCAGATGCCGCAGAAGATTTCACGGTTGGAAAGTGCGTGGAAGTTCAAAATGTAACAAAGCAGAAAATAGTCTCTGGCCTTCACACAATCCCATGCCGTCCGTTAGAGAGCACTGCTCCTAACTTTTGGGGATATTATATTAATTCCAACTCGTTTCATCGGCAGTTGTTGCCAATGATACAAGGTTCTAAGATATCAAGTATATCTAAGACATCTTTGTCAGCGACTTATGTGGTTTTTCCTGTCGTAGAAGAACAACAATCTATCGCCTCTTTCTTTACCTCCCTCGATCGCCAAATCACCCTCCACGCCCAGCGCTTAGAGAAACTGAAGCAGATTAAAGCGGCATGCCTGGACAAGATGTTTGTGTAATGTAGCTCGATATTTATAAAGAGACTCAACTTTCGGATTTAGCAAGTGCGGTACGAATAACGGCGGCTACCGTCCGTTGTCAAACGAAAAGGTGATGCACGTGTGGGAGTGATGAAAGCACAAAACCAAGCCTAAGTCATGCCACTTCGACCGCAGTAAGCGTTTACTTCGAACGTTGTAAGCACTTACTTCGAACGAAGTAAGCATTTACTCCGAACGAAGTAAGCACGTTGAACGAACGTAGTAAGATAACTCAAGTCTCGCATTTAACTCAAACGGGCCTCAATGAATTCTATAGCTCAAGCACCCAACGCTACCACTAATGGGGGCGACGCGTCTCGCGTCGGGATAGAGAAAGGAGGGAAGATACGAACTCTACTAAATAAAAGCTGTATCTTTACCCGACGCGAGACGCGTCGCCCCCATTAGAGGTAGCGTTTGGTGCTTGAATAGGTTATGTAAATACCTGGGCCCGCCCTTGCCAAATCCGAAACCTCAGTAATAATAACATTGTATATTAACAAGATAAGAACAACATAAAGATATGCCAGTAGATGTATTGATACGTCCTTTCACAAAGGAATTAGATTTTGAGGAAGCACTGGCAAAGCTGCTTCCTCAGCATGGTTGGGAGCCCCGCATCATCAAGAATCCCACAGAGGAGATATTGATTAAGAACTGGGCCGCCATCATTTACAACAACAACCGTGACGTGAACCGCTTGGGCGACTTCCCGCTCACCGACTCAGAGATGCAACAAATAATCACACAGGTGGATGCCCTGCAGTCGCCTTACGAGGTGAGCAAGTTCATTGGTGGTGGATTGGTGAAGATCAAGCGTGACAACGACAAGGATAAGATTAACTTTGGCAAGGAGGTCTACCTGAAGATTTTCGATGCTAAGGAGATACGTGCCGGACAGAGTGTGTATCAGATAGTGCGCCAGCCGAAGTTTCAAACCAAGCACCCGCTGGCCAGCACACGAAGGGGCGACGTGATGCTGCTTATCAATGGTATGCCCGTCATTCATATAGAACTGAAACGCTCGGGAGTGGACGTGACACAAGCTGTCAACCAGATAAAGAAATACACCCATGAGGGGGTGTTCAGTCGTGGCATCTTCTCGCTCGTACAGATATTTGTGGCCATGACACCTGAAAAGACACTCTACTTTGCCAATCCTGGCAAGTCGGAGAACTTTTCACCGAGTTTCTACTTTCATTGGGCAGACTTCAACAATGAGGAGATGCACGACTGGAAGCGCATCGGTGCCAACCTGCTCTCTATCCCCATGGCCCATCAGATGATAGGCTACTACAGCATTGCCGACGATAAGGACGAGACGCTGAAGGTGCTTCGCAGCTATCAGTATTTTGCTGTGACCAAGATTTGGGAGAGGGTGCGTGCCACTAACTGGGACGACCACTCTCACCGTGGCGGCTTTATATGGCACACCACGGGCTCGGGCAAGACGATGACCTCATTCAAGGCGGCACAGCTCATAGCAAAGGCCGGCGATGCCGACAAAGTAGTATTCCTGCTCGACCGCATCGAACTGAGTACGCAGAGTGCCGACGAATATCGTGGATTTGCCAATGCCGACGATAATGTGCTCGACACGGAGGATACGCAGAACCTCATTCGTGTGTTGGAGAGCGACGACAAGGACGAGAATCTTATCGTCACCTCTATACAGAAGATGAGTCGTATCACACACGAGAACCATGTGCCGCAATCCACCATTACAAAAATCAACAACAAGCGCGTGGTGTTCATCATAGACGAGTGCCACCGCAGTGTGTCGGGTGGCGGCAAGGAGAGTGGCAGCGGTATGCTCTTGACAATTAAGAACACCTTTCCGCGTGCCGTACTCTTTGGCTTTACTGGCACGCCTATCTTCCCTCAGAATGCCCATGGCGAGATGACCACAGAGGTCATCTTTGGCGACATGCTACATAAATATACGCTGGCCAACGGTATTCCTGATGGCAATGTGCTCGGTTTTGACCTCTATCGCGAGGACACTTTCCAACCTAATGAGATACGTGAGGCTGTGGCTCTGCGTGCCGTGGGTGCTGAGAGCTTTGACGAGATAGGGGAGAACAAGGAGAAGGTCGACCTCTACAACAAGTGGCTGCATGAAACCGACATGATAAAGGTGGAGGACGAAGCCAAGAGTCTTTACCAGTCAGATGAGCACCATAAGGCGGTGATGCAGAAGATTGTGGAAGAACGGCCAATGCTCAGCCGTAATGGTAAGTTCCATGCCATACTGGCTACAAAGAACATACCTGAGGCTATCGAGTACTATCACCTCTTCAAGCAACACTATCCTGAATATAACGTCACCGCAATATTTGACGACAGCATTGACAATAATGGTGGCGGCGAATATAAGGAAGATGCTATCCTTGAAATGTTGGAGGACTATAACCATAAATATGGTACCACGTTCCAGCAATCTACATACGCCAAGTATAAGAAAGACGTGGCCAAGCGACTGGCCCACAAGGCCCCTTACCAGCATTTGGAGAAGGACAAGCAACTTGACTTGCTCATCGTGGTAACGCAGATGCTCACGGGTTACGACTCAAAGTGGGTCAATACGCTCTATGTAGATAAGCTGATGCAGTATGTGGATGTCATACAGGCGTTTTCACGCACCAACCGGTTGTTCGGTCCTGAAAAGCCATTCGGCATCATCAAGTATTTCACCCGTCCGGAGCGAATGAAGAAGAATATCGACGAGGCACTTGAACTCTACGTTAACCAACCGCTGTCGGTATTCACAGACAAATTGGAGGCCAACTTGGAGTATATCAATACGAGTTTCAATGCCATTGATGCGCTCTTCAATGCTGAGGGGATAGAGCACTACGCCACATTGCCACAGGCTGAGGCTTCGAGGAAGAAGTTTGCCAAGGAGTTTTGCGCGATGACCAACCGACTGGAGGCGAGCAAGATGCAGGGCTTCGTTTGGGATAAACTGGAATATGAGTTCGCGCACACCTCAGGTTGGACAACAGTGAAACTGGCCTTTGACGAGCAGGTTTACAAGATTCTGTTACAGCGTTATCGTGAACTCTTCACAAGTAGCGGAGGAGGTGGCAGCAATGACGACGATATCTATCAGCTGGAGGCATATATTACGGAGACTGGTGCCGGCACAATAGATGCAGAGTATATCAATGAGAAGTTTATCAAGTTCATCAAGAACCTCTATACCACAGGCTCTGGCAGTGAACTTGTGAAGACTGCACAGCGCGAACTGCATAATGCTTTTGCCTCGCTTTCACAACGCGACCAACGCACCGCCCAGCGCATACTGCACGATATTGAGAGCGGTGACCTGCATCTCGTCAAGGACAAGACCATCTATGACTATATTCTCGATTATCAGAAGCGGGAATGCGACCAACAGGTGTATACGCTTGCCGAGGTAACGGGACTGAACATTAATCGCTTGAAAGACCTTGTTACCAATGACACTACGGCAGAGAATGTCAACGAGCACGGGCGTTTTGATGAGCTTATCCGTACACTTGACAAGGCTAAAGCCGTAGATTTCCTAAAGAAGGTGACAGAACAAGATGTACCCAAGCGTTTTGTCATTACCAACATGTCGAGCATTGTGCGCAGGTTTATCCTTGACCCGACCGACAGAGCGAGGATTATCTATGCCTATCAGAATGCCGCATTTATCCTTGACGAGAACATTCCTGATGAGTTGCCCGAAGAAGAGCAGCAACAGGAGGCCCCTGAGGACGAGCAGCAACGCACAGAAGACAACAAATGCACTTATGATGAAATGAAGGCGAACCTGCGCGAAGTTGTGAAACGTGACCTTCGTAAGGTGCCCAATATGCCATTGACGCGGAATGTGGTAGATGGTTTCTTTAAGATACTCACTATCCACACAATCCCGAGTGTAGATGGTGTAGGTCTTGACCTGTATAAGGCCATTGATGAGCTTTTCGGACGCAAGAAGGTGAACATCATTGACAAGCACGTTAATTCTGGCAACCTGTCTGTGAAGTTCGAGGTGTTCTTGAAGAAGATCTATTACATGATACATGGTGAGGAAATGCGTCCTTCAGGCGACAGTAATAAGGTGACACTAAGCACATGTATTTTTGCTTTCGACTGTCTAAAGCGTCTGCGCTATAGTCCGAGAGAGACTGAGCAGAAGTTGTCTGGCTACTTGAATCTCATACGCAACAATCGCAACACGAGTGAAGGCAACGGAGCACATGCTTCCTATCTCCTGACGGAAGCTCAACTTGATGAGAACATTAAGGCGTTCGCTACTCTATACCTCTATGTGACAGGCATGTGCTATGATGAGCTGAAAGCCAAGTATGACATTTGATATTAACTCAAGTTTCGTATTTAGCAAGTGCGGGCTGAAGGCCCAGTGTAATCCATAGCCCGGGGCAACGCCCTGGGTTTCCCGCAAGAAGAAACGTTACGCCCTGTAAGGGCAAAAGTATGATGAAGTGGTTTTACTT
>ENA-ORMX01001905-ORMX01001905.1-human-gut-metagenome-genome-assembly--contig:-NODE-1905-length-12860-cov-3.456072_pt1 | contig 12860 bp, 20 predicted proteins | sample MGYA00242108_ERZ509007 | MGnify/ENA primary metagenome ERZ509007 (study PRJEB26280, sample SAMEA2338745) | human gut metagenome | biome: human gut; feature: human-associated habitat; material: faeces...
TATACCAGAAAAGGTCAGGTAGTGTATATATGAGAGAGGTTCTACACTAGCGCCATCGGCGACCTTATGTCCAAGCGAAAAGGTGGCACGGCCGGAACTGCTGGGGCACCTGCTACTCGTGATATGGTCGTCAATGCGGCTAATGTGGTTGTGAACGGCAAGAATATCGCAGGTGGTGGAGCTGCTACCAGTAGATCTGGCGGTACACTCATCTTCGGGCCGGATGGGAAGCCGATATCCTCGGACAAGTATGCGCCAGCACCGACTAGGAGCTGGAAAAATCTAGCGAAAGAAGCTGCTGCAGGCGGTGCGGTTGCGGCAATCATGGCAGGATTGGATATCTACAGTACTGTTCAGTCCAACAACGCAGCAATGAAGGAAGCGCAGGAAAACGTCAAGTATACAGCCGAGCACTTGGAAGAAATCAAGAACTCGGACAGTGCTACGGCTCGGCAGGTGCGGGAGGCCTATGCCGACCTGACCAAAGCGCAGCAGTATCAGGCGGCAGTCGCTCGCGATAACCGTGAGCGTGTCGGTAAGTCTATCGGCAGTGCGAGTGGTGCAGTCATCGGTTCCGCGATTGGCTCTCTTGGCGGTCCGATTGGCATGGTGGCCGGTGGTATCATCGGCGAGATCATTGGCAACAAGATTGGTGGCTGGATGATGCGGACTGGGACGCCGAACGAGCTGAACAAGGATATGTTCACGCTTGAGAAGGCTACCGCTGCGATTAACGGCCAGAAGAACATGCCAACCTACTTTGACCAGAACGGCAAGAGTATGCCGTATGATTTCAGCTCGACCGAAAAACAGAACTACGATATGCAGCAGAACCGGGATTCCTTTGGCATCTCTACGGATGATGCGGCATATAACCTAAATCTAGCCCGCCAGAGCCAGGACGTGGCACCTTCTACACAGACGCCGAATGAGTTGCAGATCACGTCGAATGCGACAGCCGCCGAGTCGACGATATCGGTTTGGAGTAGTGCTCTGGATACCGTCAAAGGCTTCTGGGACAACATTGTTGCCGGTATCGAGCAGGACAATGAAGAGATTGCCAGCAGTGCTCAAGACTCTGGTGCTGAGGTTTCGGCATCTGCTTCGGACACGGCTGACGAGGTCTACGCCTCCTATGATACGGCGGCAGTTGATACACAGTCCATCTGGGGCCCTGTTGCTGGCTGGTTTGAGAGCGTCGTCTTCGGTCCAACAGCTTCTGGCGCAGCAGATTGCGGCTCTAATACGTCTTCGTCATTTGCATCCTCGGCTTCCAATTCCGAGTCTGCTTGGGGTGGCGTTGTTGGCTGGTTTGCCGCCAATGTCTTCGGGCCTCTGGTATCTGGCGCTCAGAGCTGTGCTAAAGCTATCGGTGACGCTATCAGCAATGCGGCCTCTGCGGCTAGAGGTGCTGCGGTAAGGGCTTATGACTATGTCACAGGCAACTACCAGCAGGGCGGCTCTGCTGCGGCTATCATGGAGTCCGACGATAACTACAACATCGGCCCGAAGACACATAAGTACTTTGCGTCTGGCACGAGCTTCGCGCCCGGTGGGTGGAGCGAAATCAACGAGCATGGCGGCGAGATTGTCGACTTGCCGACTGGTGCGCGTGTTTATCCGCATGCCACGACGATGCGCATGCTCGATGACCTGTTCTCAGGCGAAAATTTCCGTCCAGTCATGACACCTGCCGCGCCGGTATCCCTGAGCGTGCAGGCTCCTGCGCCGTCTAGCAATCCACCTGCGACCATCAATATCACGGGTAATTCTTTCCTCGTCCGCGAAGAAGCGGATATCGACAAGATTGCCTACAAGCTGATGCAGTTGATGCAGCAGGCCAACGCCAATATGAACTTTGTCGGAGAGGGGGCTTTCGTATGAGCTTTCTGAGCATCTGGAATGAGATAAACACTCTCGGCTCCTTTATCCTCGGCGGCGGTGTCAGTCATCGGCAGATCATCCTGTCTTGCGACGGCGAGCGTTTTGTCGTTCCAGTCACGCCAAAGACCTACAAGGTGGAGACGGAGCAGAACAACCGCGTCGTCGATATCCTCGATACCGGCGAGGCGCAGCTTTTCGGCAACCGCAAGCTCAAGCGGCTGTCCTTCTCCTGCTTTTTTCCGCAGCCGAGCCACGCGTATCCTTTTGTGGTGGGTGACGATAGGTCGCCATCCGAGTGTGTTGAGCTGCTAGAAAAGTGGAAAGAGGGCAAGAAGGCCGTCCGTGTCATCATCACGGACAGCCCGGTCAATCTCATGATGGCTATCAAGTCCTTTGACTATCGCGAGCAGGACGGCAGCCGTGACATCTACTATGAGCTGAAATTCATTGAGTGGCGTGACCTCAATACACCACTCGCGAATAATGAGAAGCAGGTAGAGAAGCTGACAGGGCTCAAGAAGCGGCCGGTCGGTACGACCATCCCACCACGCCCAAGTTCTATCCAGCGTGCGCGAGATATCCTCGATGCAAGCCGCAAGGCCTACGGGAAGTACAAGTACTGGCGCTCTCTGCGTGACAAGAACAACCTCAAGTATCTTGCACTCAAGAACTTGCGCCAAATTGTCGTTGATAAGGAGCAGAAGAAGTCATGAGAATCAAGATTGCTGATACTGACATTACCGGCCTGCTCATCCGGTGCACCTGGTCCGGCTCGCGGCTCAACGTCGCAAGGACGCTTGAGTTCACTTTCATTCAGGATGACCGCGACCCCAACATTCCGATTGTCGATGTGGACACGGGCTACACCTGCTACGGCTATGCCGAGGTAGACACGACACAGGATCAGACGACGGCTGATGCCATTGCCATTCAGATGGCTACGATGAGCAAGGAAGAACAGCAGAAGATGGCTGAGCCGATTTTTGTCGGCAATATCTACAAGGTCGAGAAGAACCGCGCGAAAGGCACGGTGAAGGTCACGGCGCATGACCATCTCTTTGTTCTCGCTCATAGCAAGACCACACGCAAATTCGCAAGCGTGACACCGGAAGACATCACGAAGCAGATCTGTGCAGAGATGGGCGTGCTGCCAGGCAACATCATTGAGACGAAAACGCCGGTGTCCTTCATCGCGAACCGCAAGACGGGCTATCAAATCATCATGGGTGCGTACAACGAAGCGGCCAAAATCCTGCAGCAGCAAGCAGGCAAGGATGAGAACGGCAAGGACAAGCCAGGACCAAAATATCAACCCATCATGAATGGCGCCAAGCTCGATGTCATCGAGAAAGGCACGCTGATTGATGGCTTTACCGCCGACTCGTACATCAACATGACTGACAGCTCGTACTCGGAGAGCATCGAGAACATCGTCAATCAGGTTATGGTTGTCGACTCGGAGGGCAATGCGAAAGACTACATCCGTGACGATGATGACATCAAGAAGCACTCTATGTTTCAGGATGTCTACAAGGAAGACAAGAACAAGGACACGCAGATCGAGGCGAAAAACTTGCTCAAGAAGCCAGAGCGGGAAGGCACCATCGTCGTGCTCGGCGATTATCGCGTTAAGTCGTCTTATTCTATTGCCATCAAGGACAGCTTGCAGAACAAGGTGTCCGCGCAGTTCTGGATCAAGTCAGACACGCATACCTTCCTCGACGGTAAGCACGAGATGAAGCTGGTGCTGGAGTTTGAGAACATCATGAACGGCGAGAAGGTCGAGAAGGAAAAAGAGGACAAGAAGTGAGGTGAAGCCGCATGGCTAACGAAGTAATACCTGGAGCTGAGTACAGCGTCAGTCAGATGCTCAGTATCCAGCACGGCATAGCAGAAGAGCATGTGCCGCCCGGCGTCAGCGTCGGGGTGGTCCTGACACCACCGCCCGCACTCACCGTGCAGTGGAACAATATTGTCATCACGCCGGATCAGATTTATCTGAACGACTACTGGCTGCCGGGCCACACTCGCCACATTGTCGGTGCTACCTCATATCGAGGCGGCGGCTCCGGTTATCCAGCTTACGAGAGTCACAATCATCCTATAGATAATGACGAGACGTGGACAGATACCTTAAAGCCCGGCGATCTCGTTTCCGTCCATCCGCAGGAGGGTGGGCAGTCCTTTATCATCGAATGCAAGTTGGTGAAGTTATGAGTACAGAATTTCCTTTCATCGGGAGCAGCGCAACAGAAAATATGACGGATGACTTGCCGCTTTTCAGGGAATACGCATGGGATTTCGAGCAAGATAAATTCCGCTACGATGGCAACGGCAACCACATCCTGCTGACCGGCAATGATGCGCTCGAAGTGTGGATCTGCAAAGCGCTCAAGACCGAACGCTTCGACTATCTGGCGTATTCTTGGCAGTACGGCATCGAGCTCAAGCCTTTCATCGGCAAAGTCATGAGCGTGCAGGAACGCTATAGCGAGCTCAAGCGTTCCTGCACGGAGTGCTTGATGGTCAATCCGTACATCAAGAGCATTGACTCTTTTACGATCGAGCAACAGAAAAATGGAGAGACGGCGCAGCTCACAATCGAGCTGACGACAGTATATGGGGAGATGAGTATCAGTGTATGAAGCAAGAGAGCAAGAGGACATCCTCGCCGAGCTGCAAGGCTATAGCACGCTGCCGTCATCGAAAGTAGAGGGCACTTTCGAGAATGATTTGCTCGCGTCAAACTCCATCGAATTTGCGAAGATGGAAGTCGAGCTCGAGGAAGCATACAAGGCCTTCTTCGTCGAGACGAGCAGTGGCGAATACCTCGATTTGCTTGGCGACCAATTCGGCGTGACGCGACGCGCTGCGGTGGCCGCCACGGGCGAGGTACAGGTGACCGGCACAGGCACAGTGCCCGCAGGCTCTTTCTTCCAGACAGCGAGCGGCGTCGTCTTCAAGACCACTGCGGCGGCTACTGTCACATCGACGGATGACAATACTATCCCGGTCGTCTGCAATGTTCCGGGCGCGCAGGGCAATACCGCCGAAAATACAATTATCCGCATCCCTGTCTCAATCCCGGGCATCTCAGCCGTCACCAATGCAGAGGCGACGACTGGCGGCACGGATGAGGAGGACGATGACACGTACCGCGAGCGCATCCTTTTCAAAGTGCGCGAGCCGGCGACATCGGGAAATTGCAATGATTACATCGAGTGGGCTACCAGTGTTTCAGGCGTCGGCCATGTCACGGTCGTGCCGCTGTGGAATGGCAATGGCACGGTCAAGGTTATCGTGACGGATACGGATGGCAATCCAGCATCGTCGGACATCATCGCGAATGTCACGGCGAAGATTGCAGATCTTCATCCAATCGGTGCCGATGTCACCGTAGTCGCCCCGAGCGTCCTCGGCCTGACCATTGCACTGACCCCGACAAAGGGCACAGGCGACGCAGACGCGATAAAGAAAGTCATCAATGCCTATTTCCTGTCGAGGTCGTACACGGACAAGAAGGTATCGTATGCGAAGATAGGCCAGCTCATCATCGACAATTCCGACACGACGCTCGTAGAGGATTACGATGACCTGACGATTAACGGCGCGACGGCGAATATCGTGATTGATACGGAGCAGATTCCGTCCGTAGTAGAGGTGACGCTGAATGGCTGACTTCAAACTTTTGAGACTGGACGCGCCAGACCTGAGCCGGTACCTTCCTGTATTCCTCGCAAAGGATAATTCATTCAAGGAGCGCCTGACTGTTCTCAGTAAAGAGCACACGAAGCTCTGGCAGACCGGCATAGACTTGTGGCAGCAATTCTACGCGAAACGCGCGACATGGGGCTTGCGTGACTGGGAGCACTTTCTCGGCCTCACGACCGACGAGAGCCTGAGCTACACAGTGCGGCGGTCGGCCATCATCGCAAATCTCCACGGCGAGCAGACCGTGACGGTCGAATTCCTCGAGAATCTTGTCGACAGCTTCACGTCGGATAAGCCGGCGCACGTCGTAGACCATCCAGACCAGTACAACGTGGATATCTACCTTCCGAACGGCGGCGTGCTCTCTTTCGAGGAGATGGATAAGGCCATCCGGACATTTATGCCTGCCCATATCGGATGGGTGTACCGCTACAATACGTCGGTAAATGGTGCACTCTACGCGGCGGCGGCACTCCGACCGGCACGCATGATACTGGCGCTCGGCAAGGCCGCGAAGGACACGATGAGCACGACAGCAAGCGTGCTGCGATATGATACAGCAGCATTCGCCGCGACAGACAACGATGATACAGCCGTGGCACCTACGGATCTGGGAGCCAAGACGAATCCCGTCTGGGATGCTACCCTGGCTGAGATAACGCCCTGCCCATATGCTGAGGCAGGCGCGACCGATGGCCTTTTCACCGTGCAGGATGATGGCACGATTACGACAGTATAGGAGTGATATAGATGGCAGAATTTCATGACATTGTCGTGACGCAGGCAGGCTTGAAGCTCATTGCGCTCTCTGCGGCGATGGAAAAGCCGATTGTCTTTGACCGCATGGACATCGGCGACAGCAGGCCGAGCGACGCAAGTGCGATCGCGACGATGACGGCGATAGTCGACAAGAAAATAGAGGGTACTATCTCCGATCTCGGCGTCGTCAACAACACCGACGCGACGGAAGCACGGTATAGAATCCTTGCGAAGTACAGCAACAGCACGCTGACGACGGGCTTCAAAATCTCCGAGGTCGGTGTCATTGCTCACGTCGAGAGCAATTACTACAAGGACGATGGGTGGGGCGGCTATGCCGGCGAGAGCGTGCTTTTTGGCTATTTCTACACCGACGAAGGGAAAGAAGATTGGCTTCCGTCGAAAGACACACCAATGGATGACCTTCAGATGGGCGCGTACTTCTCCATCAGTAATGGGGCGTCCGTCGCTGTCTACATCAATGAAGAAAATAACGTAAACATCATCACTTTCAACGCCCATTTGACCGACGTCAATGCCCACAAGGACATGGTCGGCTGTACGAGCGAATATGACGGTGAGCGCGGTTTCGTTCCGAAGCCGAAAGCCGGACAGCAGGATAATTATTACCTCGGCGCGGACGGCGCATGGAAGCAAGTATCGCAGCGCTCCATCAAGGACATCGTCGACATCATCTACCCGGTGGGCAGCGTATATACGACAACCGGCGACCAGAACCCGAACCAGCTGTGGGCAGGCACCACGTGGGAACGGTATGCAGCCGGGCGGGTGCTGATGGGCGCAGGGGCATATACAGAAAACGGCGTGACGTACACCTACACCAACGGGGCCACAGGCGGCGAGGTCAAGCACCGACTCACTGCTGATGAAATGCCTAGTCACAGTCACTCTGCATCCAGCTCAACATCTGGTGGTCACAATCACTACTTCTACGGTTCCGACGCCAACAACGGCTCGTACAATGAAGGCGATGGCGCCGACTTAGATAATAACGGGCATATGAGCAAAAATAACCGTTATACCTCATCGTGGAGTGGCAACCATAGCCACAGTATCAGCGTTGCTAATACTGGCGGCAATGGATTGCATGAGAACAGGCAACCGTATGTTGTCGTTAATATGTGGCGCCGAACTGCTTAAGCTGTGCGCTTCCAGAAATTTACAGCAACATACGGTGGACGGTTTTCGTGAAGACCGTTACCGCCAGTACTGCCGACAGAGATGCTGTGTGAGTGGCTTGCCTTGATGCTCAGTGATGTCGTTACGCCGTTACCACTTGCAGACCCGCCATAATGGCCCCATCCTGCACTATGCGAAATAATGCCACTCGTTCCGATATCAGAGCTAAGCGTTACGCTATCATTCTTCGTTGTAGAAATAGAGCCAGTCAGATTAGCGGTTGAACTTGACGCGCTGTGGGAATGACTGGGCATTTCATCAGCAGATAAGAAAGGAGTTTATATGTCAGTATTTCAGATTTTAGACGGCTCTGTCCTCGTCATCGACGGTGACAAGAGCTATAGTGACACGGTCGAGCATTTCAAAGCCGACGCCAGCGTAGCTGTTACGCCGAGCTCGGTAGTCTACGACACAAAGCAGAAGTGCTGCGTCGTAGATGGTGATTGGCTTGATCGTCCGAATAATACTTACGACGGATACATCAAGAAGCTGGATGATCTGCTCGCCGCGAAGGCCAAGCGCGAATATGTTGCGCCGAAAGAGCCGACGGAAGAAGAGAAGAAGCAGGCTGAAAAGGATGCCCTCAAAGCCGATTACGATGCCGCTGTGCAGAAGCTGACGGACTCCATGAATGTGGCCTTGCTCACCGGCGATACCGCGGCGCAGGAGAGCATCCGCGCGGATTTTGCAGACCTTCAGCAAGCGTATAAGGAGGCGGTAGAAAATGTTTAAGATTCCAAAGCGCTGTGAATACTGCGCCCACAAGCTCGTCGATGGCAAGTGCGTCAATCCATCGTGCATCGCATACAGCGCGCCAGAGACGGCAACAGAGACAACAGAGACGGCAGAGACAGCAAAGGATGGTGACGGCAAATGACTACAAGGGCAATCGTACCGAATGCGGACGGTGAAGGCTCGCTCGGCACCTCAGCAAAGAAGTGGGGCGCGGTGTACTCGTCAGCCCCGGCAAGCGGCGACAATTCCGGGCAAGTGCCGACGACAGCATGGGTGCAGACGCTGCTGGCAGATGCGCTCAAGACGGCCAAAGAAGAAATCTATAAGCAAGCGAAGCTCGACGCACACCCCGTCGGCTCCTACTACTGGAGCAATGAGAGCACGAGCCCCACTGACCTCTTCGGCGGCACGTGGGAGGCCCTGCCGCCTGGTTATACGCTCATTGCGCAGGGGGCCGGGAGCGACTCTTTCGGGAGTTTTACGTATGAGGCCGGTAAGCAGTACGGCGAACGGAAGCACCAACTCACCACCGATGAACTGGCCAGTCACAGTCATACTTACTGGCCCGATACGACTAAAAAAGGGACGTTGCAAGACAGTGGTGCTTGGTTTGTCGATGCCGGTACAATCGGCCAAACACAAGGAGTAATACGGTCTACGGATGCCGCTGGTAAAAATGTGCCCCACAACACCCTGCCCCCGTCCATCGCCTCGTATGGATGGCGTAGAACCGCTTAGACCGTGCGTTTCCAACAGTAAGCACCGCTTCCGCCAGTTTCTTGCAGGAAGTCGCTGTTGTAGTAGTATCCTGACTTTCCGTCTGCGTATGTTTCGCCGACGCGCCGGTCTGAAAATGTGCCGTTCAGATTATTGTTTGACTCGCCAGATTTGAACAGGATGGATTGTGGCTCACTGTTCGGGTAGCCGCTTTGTGTAAGCGCTATCTGATGCCTGTGCTTCGGCATCTCATCGGTGGGTCTCAGATTGAGCAGATTTGCCGCGCTTTCGCCCTCTCAGCACCACATCTGAGCGACCGCTAAGACCGCATTAAGCACACGCATGAGACGAATACTGGCGCGGCTCTCAGGCGTTTCTCGAGTCGCCCGCTACGCACGCGCTACACACGGTCAATAGCCTTTTTCAGGTCAGCAAGCGTCTTGTGCGTGTATACTCCCTTCGTGATGCCTGGCCGAGCATGGCCGAGAATCATGCGGATGGTCGTCTCATTGGCGTCAGCTTTGTCGAGCAGTGTAGCGAGCGTGTGGCGGCACTCATGCGGCGTGTGATGCATACTGACCGCTGTCATCGTCTTATCCCACAGCCGCCTGAAGCTGTCATACGTCGGGCATGGGCAGATGGTGCCAGATGTTTTCTTCTCGGCGAGCATGTCGAGTATGCGTCGGCTGATGGGGATTTTTCTCACGCCTGCCTCTGTCTTTGAGTGCTTGATATTGATGTAGCGCTGTCTCACATTGATGTCAGCAGGACGGAGCGCAATATATTCGCCGATTCTCATGCCGGTATAGATAAGGATAAGCGCATCAGCGACGCCAGGCACGTCGAGTGAGCGCCACAGCTTACCGATTTGCCGCGACGAAAAGGGCTTCTTCTTATACACGGCGACGTGCTTCGGAAGCTCGACGAAAGGGCTGAGGTCATGGGCTACGATGTCATTCTTTATCGCGTACTTGTAGAGCTGACTCAGCAGGACGCGGCACTTCTTGCGCGTGCAGTAGCCAGCCGGTACAGCGTCGACGGCGGCCTGTAAATCAGGATATGCGATGGCGTCAAATGACATCGCGTGTAGGCTTTCAAGGTGCCTGTAGCTGATGTCATAGGCCGCGCGACTGGACGTGGAGATGTCCGGGAAGTGGCGGCGGCTCCATGCCTGATAGATGGCCGAGAAGGTTACGCGGTGGGTAGGTGTACAATGATTAATCGTGACAAGATACTCAAATGCAGCTTGATATGTCTCGAAGTAGCCCAGTGCTTTCTGCCGCCCGTCGATGCTCTTCTTCACGACGTAAGGGCGCCGCCGATTGCCAGAAAGCCTATACACAGAACCGTAACCATTAGGAAGTCTCATATATATCACCTCATTACGAGGATAGCAGGTAACATACATGGATAAAACACAAAGAAAGCGGGTGATTGCTTGGATGTACTGGACTCTATCAGCGCCGCGAGCATGATTGTCGGCATCATCGTCGGTGGCGGCAGCATACTCGTCGGCGTCTTTAAGACGATGACATACGTCACACAAAATATCGTCGCACCGATGCAGGTCAGCATCAGCCAGCTCTCATCCGTGACGAAGGAGCTGAAGGTCTTGCTCGAGCAGGTGCGCAGGGACACCAGAGAGCAGGATAGACGAATCACGATCTGTGAGCAGAGCATCAAGTCTGCCCATCATCGTTTGGATACGCTGGAGGAGCGCGTGGATAAGATAGGGCAGGGGTGATGGTATGCGTATCACGACGGATATGATAGCGGTCGGCGGGCTTGCAGTCGCACTCATAGCTGGCATCGTACTGGATGCGCCCGCAGAGCTGCTGACGGGCATTGCAGGCGGTCTGAGCGGCTATATCTGCAAAACCATACAGCAAGGAGGCGAGACAAAATGATACCTACACTGCAATGGCATGTACTCTATGACGCCTTTGCGGTATTTGCGGCTCTTGCCCGTCAGTACCATTTCTATGAAGATGATGTAGCAAAGATGGAGGCATCCCTTTTCGAGATGTCGCCATATCCAAAGAAAGGATGATTTACGATGAAGGTATTTATTTCACAGCCAATGAGAGATAAAACGAATGAGCAAATCAAAAAAGAAAGGCAGGCCGCTATTGAGTACGCCAAGAAGGAACTTGGGGAAAATGTTGAGGTAATTGATTCTTTCTTTGAGAATGCACCTCATGGCGCAAAACCGCTCTGGTTCCTTGGCAAGTCCTTCGAACTCCTCAGCGGGGCTGATGTAGCTCTCTTCATCGGCGAGTGGGACAAGTATCGAGGATGCAAGATGGAACATGCGGCTTGTGAGGCTTACGGTATCAAGATCTTGTGCTTTTCAAAATAACGAAAGGATGATTTGCATGAAGATAGTGGACATTTCTGCGTGGCAGGAAAATGTAGATTGGCAGGGGCTCCTCGATGCAGGCGTAGAGGGCGTTATTATCAAGCTCGGTGAGCGCGATGCACTTGACAGTATGTTTGTTGAGCATGTCAACCACGCTGTCGAGTATGGGCTCAAGTATGGTGTGTATTACTACGCCCATGCTTGCACGCGTGATGAAGCTGTACGTGAAGCTGACACCGTGGCGGCATGGCTCAAGGAGTACCTGCGCGGCGAGACACCGGAACTCGGGATTTGGTACGACGCGGAAAGTATGCGTATGACGACCGGTGACGTCACGGAAACGTGCATGGCATTCCTGAATCGGCTCACGGATTATGGCCATCAGTACCAGGGAATCTACACATCGTGGAATTGGCTGTCAAAAGATGGCGCGCACTACATCGACGTAGACAGTCTGCCGGACTACGTGCCGCTCTGGTCCGCTCAGTACAACAGTCACGACGATCTCAGCGATGAGTATCCGGGGCGTGTGCGCATCTGGCAGTACAGCGATCGGTTTAGCGACGAGCTGCCGTATGACGCAGATATTTACTATGACGCATAAAATGAGAAAGGATGATTGAAATGAGTACGTGGACTGATATGCGGGACAAAGCGCTCGAAGCAATGAAAGAGGGTGCTCTTGATGTCGTAGAAGAGACAAAGCAGGAGTTCATCGACAACTTCATCGAGGCTGGCATGCCTGCAATTAAGGCATACGCAGAGCTCTTCTCGGCCACCGTGCAGGAGCAGGCGAAAAATGAAACCGGCTGGGTGAAGATTCGCGACATGCTCGTTATCCCACTCGCTGTAAAGGCGGTGCTTGGCGTCGGTAGCGGCGTGCTTAGTATGGTACGAGGCAAGACAAGCAAGGCGACAACGGCGTAATACTATATAATAGTAGGAAGTGTTCTGCTTAACTCAATGATACATTGGGGACGCCATGTTCCTCCAGCGCCCCCAGCCCCTCGCCGAGCGCACGGAAGAGCTGAAAGAGCTCGAAGCCCTCGACCGCAAGCGCGAAGCCGAGAAAAAAGAATAAGGCAACAGAAAAGCCCTCCCATGCACGGGAAGGCTTTTTGTCTTGGGCACGCGCCATACAGGCCATGCCTGGCTCGATTGACTTTTCGCTATTTTTGTGGTACGCTTTTTATAGATAAAAAGAGCGAACCTAAGATGGTCGGCTCGGCATATCTGGATAGCTAGAATTTCAGCCATACAAACAGCGCGGCAGACGCTGATGGCCACCGTACATCCCGAAGAAGTCGTCCCTGGCAGGACGGCTTTTTCATTTATGAATGTACGCCGAAGGGTTATTTCCGAATGATGCGGAGCAGTTCCAGCAGGAACTTTCCGTCAATGACCCCGAAGGAAGCCAGCACGATCAAGGCGAGAAAGACCAGCACTGAGAGTGCAGCCAGTCCACAGACCGTGAGGATAGCGACCTCCGAGGAGA
>ENA-ORMX01001911-ORMX01001911.1-human-gut-metagenome-genome-assembly--contig:-NODE-1911-length-12828-cov-6.250137_pt1 | contig 12828 bp, 9 predicted proteins | sample MGYA00242108_ERZ509007 | MGnify/ENA primary metagenome ERZ509007 (study PRJEB26280, sample SAMEA2338745) | human gut metagenome | biome: human gut; feature: human-associated habitat; material: faeces...
CAACGCCCACGCCGGTAGCCAGACAGTTGCCCACCATGTGGATCTTGATCATGTTAGTGGTGCCGGACACGCCCACGGGCACGCCTGCGGTCACGACCGCCAGCTCACCGTTGTGCAGGTAGCCGTTCTCCTTGGCCAGAGAGGTGGACATTTCGATCAGCTCATCGGTGCTGTGCGCCAGAGGCATCATCAGCGGGGTGATGCCCCAGCTCAGGGCCAGCTGACGCTGTACCTGTTCCTTCATCACGCAGGCGATAATGGGCTGCTCCGGGCGGTACTTGCTCAGCAGACGGGCGGTGTTGCCGGACTCGGACACCGTAACGATGGCTGCGGCGTTCACGTCCTTGGCGGTCAGGCAGGCAGCGTGTGCAGTGGCATCGCTCACGCTGATCTTGCCGGTGTTCTCGGTGAGGGGGACAAAGCGGGCGTGGTTCTCCTGCTCGGTGCGCTCAGCAATGGCAGACATGGTCTTGAGAGCATCCACCGGATAAGCACCGGCAGCAGTCTCGCCGGAAAGCATGATGGCAGAGGTGCCGTCGTAGATGGCATTTGCCACGTCGGAGATCTCGGCACGGGTGGGGCGGGGGTTCACGATCATGCTGTCCAGCATCTGGGTAGCGGTGACGATGGGCTTGCCAAAGGAGAAGGAGCGCTCGATGATGTTCTTCTGAATGCCGGGCAGCTCGGTAAAGTCGATCTCAACGCCCAGATCGCCGCGGGCCACCATGACGGCATCGGCAGCAGCCAGAATGCTGTCGATGTTGTTCACACCCTCACGGTTCTCGATCTTGGCGATGATGCGGATGTCGGAATCGTACTCGTTGAGCAGGTTGCGGATGTCGTACACATCCTGCGCGGTGCGCACGAAGGAAGCAGCGATGAAGTCGAAGCCCTGCTGTGCGCCGAAGATAATGTCATCGCGGTCGCGCTGGCTCATATACGGCATGGACAGGTGCACGCCGGGTACATTGACGCCCTTCTTGTTCTTGATCTTGCCGTTGTTCAGCACCTTGCAGACGATGTCCGTATCGTTCACGGTGACGATCTGCAGCTTGATCAGGCCGTCGTCCAGCATGATGGTGCCGCCGGGCTGCACGTCCTGCGGCAGGTCCTTATAGGTAATGGAGCAGATCTCCTTGGTGCCCTCCACATCCCGGGTGGTCAGGGTGAAGGTCTGGCCTGCTTCCAGCATTTCGGTGCCGTTCTTGAAGTCCTTCAGGCGGATCTCGGGGCCCTTGGTGTCCAGCAGGGCAGCGACCGGCTTGCCCAGCTCTTCACGGATGGCCTTCAGCTTTTCAAAGCGGCCCAGATGCTCCTCGTGAGAGCCGTGGGAAAAATTAAAACGGGCAACATTCATGCCGTTGGCGACCAGCTCGCGCAGAACGCCTTCCTGATCGGTGGACGGGCCCAGAGTGCAGATGATCTTTGTTTTTCTCATATACTTTTACTACCTCCAACTACTACTTCACATTCTCTATTTTGCGGCAGGCTGTCCGCTGTCATACAGACAGCTGCGCGCGGCCAACGGGAAAAATCCCGTGCTGTGGTACAAAAGCGGAAAAATCCTGTGGTTCAAAACTTTTCCACCTATTATTATATCTGCTAGGATACAATAGAGCAAGGGAAATTTTGCGCTGTGGCTGAATTTTTTAGGCGGTCAAGAAATCTTTGCCGAAGAATGACGTATTTACGCTCAAAAATCAAAAAACGCCCGGCCGATTCGTGAACAAAATGACGAACATTTTGGTGAAAATGACGGATATTTGCGGGAGGGCGAAAAAGCTTGCATCCGGTGCGGGATTTGCTTATAATGATAAGTAAAGATAGTATCACTTATCCGGGGCATGCTCCGGAGGAAATGGAGAAAAAACGATATGGAGAAGCGTGTTTTTCTGATCGTCCTTGACAGCTTTGGGATCGGTGCAGAGCCGGATGCCGCCGCCTTTGGCGACGAGGGCACCAACACCCTGGGTGCCATTGCAAAGCATCCCAACTTCAACTGCCCCAACCTGCGCAGGCTCGGCATGTTCAACATCGATGGCGTCACGGCAGGCGAAAAGACCGATGCACCCATCGGCTCCTTTGCCCGCCTGCAGGAGCAGAGCATGGGCAAGGATACCACCATCGGTCACTGGGAGATCGCGGGCGTTGTCAGCCCCAAACCGCTGCCCACCTTCCCGGAGGGCTTCCCGGAGGCGCTCATCCACGAGTTTGAGGAAAAGACCGGCCACAAGGTGCTGTGCAACAAGCCCTATTCCGGTACGCAGGTGCTGAAGGATTACGGCGAGCAGGCCATGAAAGAAAACGCCCTTATCGTCTACACCAGTGCCGACAGCGTATTTCAGGTGGCTGCCAACGAAGAGCTGGTGCCGGTGCATGAGCTTTACCGCTACTGCGAGATCGCCCGCGAAATGCTCAAGGGCGAGTACGGTGTGGGCCGCGTGATCGCACGCCCCTTCCTGGGCCATACTGCCGACACCTTCTACCGCACCACCAACCGCCACGATCTGAGCCTGAAGCCGCCCCGCGCCACCATGCTGGATCTGCTGAAGGACGCGGGCAGGGATGTCATCGCCGTGGGCAAGATCTTCGATATCTTTGACGGCGAGGGCGTGACCGAGAAGATCAAGACCACCGGCAATACCAACGGCATCGCCTTCACCAAGGCACTGCAGACCCGCGACTTTGAGGGCCTTGCCTTTGTAAATCTGGTGGACTTCGATATGCTCTACGGCCACCGCCGCGATGTGGCGGGCTATGCCGCCGCTGCTACGGAGTTCGACAGGTTCGTGGCAGACTTCATCCCCGGGATGCGGGAGGGCGATCTCCTGATGGTGACGGCTGACCACGGCTGCGACCCGTCCTATACCAAGACCACCGACCACACCCGCGAGTATGTGCCGTACCTGATCTGCGGCAAGGGCGTGAAGCCCGGCGTTGACCTTGGCACCCGTCTGTGCTTTGGCACCATTGCCCGGACCATCTGCGAGTATCTGGATGTGGATGCTTCCAGTCTGGATGGCAAGAGCGTCTGGAACGAGATCAAAGCGTAATGATTTTATAGAATGAGAAAGCCGCCTGCATCTTGAACCAATGCAGGCGGCTTTTTTATGCAGTTCAGCGGCACGGCCTTACTGGTGAAAAAGCAAAACAGGAAATGACCGCAGTCGTTTCCTGTTTTGCAAATAAAATAATATTTCCGCTATAGAGTCCGGAGCTTGCGCAGAGGATATTTCAAATCGTCAGGCCGCGTCGTTCTGCTGCGAAGCAGCATCCTGAATGGCACCCCAGATGGAGGAAGCCGCATTATAAATAGAGGATGCAGCCTGTTCCACCTCTTCCTGTGTGGGCAGGGAGATAGACGGGGCTTCGGCAGGTGTGTCCCCGCCGGTCTCGCCCTCAGCGGGAGCTTCCGGCTCCGGCGTCTGGGTGTCGGCAGGCTGCTCTGCATCTGCAGGCTGGTCGGCCGGGACGGTCTCTTCCGGCACGCTCTCGGCGGGCACTTCCTCGGGAACGCTCTCGGCAGGCACCTCCGAAACGGCGGCGTTCGGGTCGGTGGTGGGGGCGAACACCTCGGTCTTTTCCGGCTTCTGGGTGGTGTCGGCAACGGTGCCCTCACCGCCCAGCACGGACGCGAGCATTTCCCTGGCCTTGCTCACAGAAGAATCGTCCGGCTTCATGACGTAGAGCTTCTGTCCCTTGGCGGAGTAGCACTTGGTGCTGCTGGAGCTTGTGCCGGTGACGGTATAGCTTTCAATATCCCACTCGGCAAAGTCGCTCAGCTGCATCCGCACCAGCGCACTGATCTGATCCTGTGAAAAGCTGGTCACAAAGCAGTCGGAGGCGGCATCCATGATCTTGGAAAAGCCCATCAGCAGGGCAGGGGACTTGATCTTGTTCAGCATGGCATCGATCACCTTCATCTGGTTGATGCCGCGCTGGATATCGCCGGACGCAAAGGCGTGGCGTTCGCGGGCAAAGGCCAGTGCGGACTTACCGTCCAGATGGTTCCAGCCTTCTACAAAAGTGGTGGGATCGTAGTATCCGGGGCTGCCCACCGAGGTGAACGCCTGATCGGAGTAGACATCCACACCGCCCAGCGCATCGATGATGCTGATGAAGCCTGCAAAGTTAATGCGGATGTAATGATCCACGTTGACGCCGTACAGGTTGCCCAGCGTTTCCATGCTGGTTTCCACGCCGTACAGACCGGCGTGGGTCAGCTTGTCCTTGCTGCTGGTACCGGCAAGGTCTACGTAATAGTCGCGGGGCGTATTGACGAGGGCCACCCGCTTGGTGACAGGATTCACGGCAGCAAGGATGTTCACGTCGCTGCGGGCATTTTCCGTCAGCTCGCCGCGGGTATCCACACCGCTGAGGTAGATCACAAAGGGCTCTTTGGTGATCTTGTTGGCCTCGGCACCGGTGAGCAGGCCGGAGGTCATGCTGCCCAGAGCGGAAAGGCCCTGCTGAGCCCAGAAGCAGCCCAGCGCCATGGCGGCGCACAGGAACACAGAGAACACCCGGGCCACCTTGCCGGGAACGTTGTACTCCTGACAGCGCTTTACCAGCAGCCACAGCAGCGCCAGCAGCGCGGCCAGGATGACCAGATACAGAACCGGAAGCATCTGGGTGCGCCACAGCTGCACCAGAGCCAGAACACTTAAAAGGCCTTGTAAGATCAGCAAAATATTCCCCCATTTGGAAGGTACTGCCACAGCTCCGTCCACGGGCGGATGCGCCTGCGGCGGTACCGGTGCATCGTGATGCTTGTGCGTGGGCTTCTGGGCAGAAGGACGCTTGGGCGGCGGGGTCTGCGGCGGTTCCGGAGGAGCCTCGGAAAAGAACGCCGAGCTGTCCACCTCAATGGGCGCAGTATCCTCAGAGCCATCCTTGCGGCTGATGTGCCGCAGAGAACGGCGGTCTTCGTGGGAACGATCGTTTTCATCCATCATTCAAAACCACTCCTTTTTGTCAGGAAACAGGTACAATGGTCAGCACTGCACGGGCGGGAAGGCAGGTGGCGGTCTGATCCTCGTTGGAAAGCCAGCCGAAGCCTTCACAGATGTGATCCGGGCAGGGCGAATCCACGAACCGGGCTGCACCGTCCTTGATCTGGATGTGGACGGTATAGTAACCGGTATCCACATCATAGGTCTCATCCACGTCCAGCGGCAGGTTCATGGTGGTGCTGTTGTCGCCGTAGATCAGCTCGGCCCGCAGTCCGGAGCCGGAAGCGTGCACGCGGCGTACCACCAGCAGCACAGCGGCAATGGCCAGAATGACCACGGCAAACAGAATGTTGGTAAGCAGCTTTTTGTTTTTCATGCGTTAATCCTTGATCTGTAATTGTTCCAGCTCAGCCAGCCACAGTGCAGCACAGGCATCGCTGGGCATCCGCCAGTCGCCGCGGGGCGAAAGGGTCACGCTGCCCACCTTGGGGCCGTCGGGCAGGCAGCTGCGCTTGAACTGCTGGGCAAAGAACCGCCAGTAGAAGTTGCGCAGCCACTTGTACAGCACACTGTCCGGGTACTCCGGCCGGCCTGCGAATGCAGCCTTTGCCAGCCGGAAGATCTTGGCCGGGCCAAAGCCGAAGCGCAGCACCTGATACAGGTAGAAATCGTGCAGCTCATAGGGCCCCACAAGGTCCTCGGTCTTCTGTGCGATCTCGCCGTCCTTGGCGGGCAGCAGCTCCGGGGAGACGGGCGTATCCAGAATATCCAGCAGCACCGTGCGCAGGGCATCGGTGGCGGCAATGTCGGCTTCGTAGCGCACAAGGTGGCGCACCAGCGTTTTGGGCACACCGGCGTTGACGCCGTACATGCTCATGTGGTCGCCGTTGTAGGTGGCCCAGCCCAGCGCCAGCTCCGAAAGGTCGCCGGTGCCCACCACGAGACCGCCGGTGCGGTTGGCGGTGTCCATCAGCTCCAGCGTGCGCACGCGGGCCTGTCCGTTTTCAAAGGTGACGTCCAGCACGCTCTCATCCTGACCGATGTCCGCAAAATGGCTGTGCACGGTGTTGGCGATATCAATCTCCTTAAAGGAGACCTGCAGTTCATCACACAGGATCTCTGCATTGCTGCGGGTGCGCTTCGTGGTGCCGAAGCAGGGCATGGTCACAGCCAGCACATCCCGGGCGGGGCGGCCCAGCTGCTTCATGGCACGCACGGCCACCAGCAGCGCAAGACAGCTGTCCAACCCGCCGGAAATGCCGATGACCGCCGTTTTGGCGTGGGCATGATCCAGCCGCTTGGCAAGGCCGTCCGCCTGCATCTTCAAAATAAGCTCACAGCGTTCAGCGCGGCGCTTGGGGTCGCCGGGCACAAAGGGCGCGGGATCGATCCAGCGGGTCAGCACGGTCTCCACCGGCTCCAGATCGAACTCCACGGTCTGGTAGCCCTCACCGGCCGGCTCAAAGCTGGTGTTGCGGGCACGCTCGGCTTCCATGCGCTGGCAGTCGATCTCGGTCTCGGCACAGCCGCCGTCAAAGGGAGCGTTCTCAGAGAGGACGGTGCCGTTCTCGGCAATGAGGTCATGTCCGGCAAACACCATGTCCTGCGTGCTCTCACCGTGCCCGGCGGAAGCATAAAGGTAGCCGCACAGCAGGCGGGCAGACTGGTTGGACACCAGCGCCCGGCGGTACTCGGCCTTGCCAACGGTCTCATCGCTGGCGGAAAGATTTGCGATCACGGTCGCACCGGCCAGCGCGTGGAAGGTGGAGGGAGGCAGGGCGCTCCACAGATCCTCGCAGATCTCCACACCCAGCACAAAGCTGGGCATCTGGCGGCAGCGGAACAGCAGGGAGGTGCCAAAGGGCACCTGCTGACCGCACACCTCCGTCAGCTCCACCTCGGTGCTGCCCGGGGTGAACTGGCGCTTTTCGTAGAACTCGCCGTAGTTGGGCAGATAGGTCTTGGGCACAAGGCCCAGGATCCTGCCATGGCACAGCACGGCGGCGCAGTTGTACAGCTTGCCGTGCACCAGCAGCGGCAGGCCGACCAGAGCCACCACGTCCAGCTCCTGCGTTTCAGCCAGCAGGGCGCTCAAAGCGTCCAGCGCGCCGGTCTGCAGAGTACGCTGCAGAAACAGGTCGCCGCAGGTATAGCCGGTCAGGCAGAACTCGGGGAACACGGCCAGCTTCACGCCGCGGGCTGCGGCTTTGCGCAGAGCCTCGGTGATCTGCCGGACGTTATAGGCGCAGTCGGCCACCCGCAGTGCGGGAGAAAGGGCGGCTGCTTTCAAAAAACCATCTTTCATCGGAGGTTTTCACATCCTGTCTTTCTTAGTTGACTGCAATTTCCTGCAGTGCACATAGTATACCACAAACAGACCCAAACGGGAAGTAAAAGAACAATGACAAAAACAAAACAGCATCGCCCGCTCCCGACGGAGAAAGCGGGAAGGACAAAAAAATAAAAAATCCCACACAAAAATGTGCGGGAAGCAAAGACTGAAAAATGGAAAACGAGATAGACCGTAAGCCGGGTTCTGTATTAAACGACGATCTGTCTAGACCTGCCATTGCTGACAGGTTCGTGCCGCCTTCGGGACACGCGAGCAGCGCTGTACGTCCCATATAGGCGTTGCTTCCGGTAGGGTTTACAAAGCCGCATGGTCACCCATGCGCTGGTGAGCTCTTACCTCGCCGTTTCATCCTTACCGCATTGCTGCGGCGGTTTGTTTTCTGTTGCACTTTCCCTAAGGTCACCCTCGGCTGCCGTTAGCAGTTACCGTGCTCTGTGAGGCCCGGACTTTCCTCAGAGCGGTCAAAGCCGCCCCGCCGCCGTATGTTCCACTCGTTTTCCGCTCCTCATGATACCATAAAAAAGCAGGATTTGCAAGTAGAAGCGTTTTTTGGTATAATATTCATATATTTTTTGCACAGGGGGTGGGACGTATACAGCTGGAATTTACCGTGCCGCAGACGCCGCAGACGCAGGACGGCGTACTTGTGCGCAATTTTCTGCGCCAGTGTGCCGTCTCCACCGAACTTGCCCGTGCAGTCAAGTTCCGGGGCAGCGGCTTCTTTGCAGAAGGGAATCCTGTCCTTGCCAACCGCCGGGTCTACCCGGGGCAGGTGGTGTCCTTTGAGCTGCCGCCGGAGGGAGACGGCGTGGCCCCGCAGCCGGAGATCCCGGTAAAGGTGGTCTATGAGGATGCGTTTGCGGTGGTGCTGGAAAAGCCGCCTCATCTGGCCGTGCACCCCACCCTGAACTACCCCTGCGATACCCTTGCCAACGGGTATGCGGCATGGGCTGCGCAGCAGGGCATCAGCCCGGTGTTCCGCCCGGTGAACCGCATCGATAAGGACACCAGCGGCCTTGTTCTGGCTGCGAAGCATGCCTACGCTGCGCCGCTGCTGGCCCGGAATGTGGAAAAGCTCTACTATGCCGTTGTGGAGGGAGAGCTGCCGCTGGGCCCGGGCGTGATCGATGCGCCCATTGGCCGTCAGGCCGAGAGCATTATCGGGCGGTGTGTGACCCCGGATGGCAAGCCCAGCCGCACCGAGTATACCATATTAAAGACAGAAAACGGCCTGAGCCTTGCTGCCTGTGTGCCGGTGACCGGCCGCACGCACCAGATCCGGGTGCATTTTGCGTCCATCGGACACCCGCTGGCGGGGGATGATCTTTACGGCGGAAGCAGAGCACGCATTGGCCGTCAGGCGCTGCACTGCGCAAGGCAGAGCTTTCAGGTACCGGTGTATGCCGGACAGCCGGACGGCATCCGTGTACAGGTGCCGGTGCGTGAGCACAGCACGGTGGTCACGGTGGAAAGCCCCCTGCCGCAGGACATGAAACAGCTTTTTGGTGAAAAGTAAGTGAAAGAACCTGCCAAATTTTGTGACAATGCTTGTTTCAATGCCGACAGGGTGTATAATAAAATAAGATAATTGCGTGCGCGGAGCCGCTGGAAAAGGCTGCGCACGTTTCAGACAGCCGCCGTCTTACCCCCGCACCGCTGTGTGCACTGGCGGCAAGGAAGGAGAAAGACCTTTTGATCGAAGATAAAACAAAGGAGCAGCAGCCTGCCTCACCGGCAAAGCCCAAGTGGGGGCAGAAGCTGCGCTCCCTTTGGGCACAGCTGCAGTGCATGGGGCTTTTGCACCGGCATCGGCTGCGCCGTAAAACGCAGAATCGTGTAAGCAATTTCAGCAGAAAGATCGCCCAGAACGCTGCCGTTCCGGTTATTGGTGAGGCGCTGTATGCGCTGGGCTACTCCACCGAGTATGTATTCGTCCGCACCGGACGCGGCCTGCGCAGCAGCTGGCTGTGGCTGTGGCACTCTGCTGCGGCATTGTTGAGGAACACGGCAGCCATCGCATTCCCGGGCGCTGCACAGATGTTCCGGGATCTGTTCGGGCCCATCTGGCTGTTCTTCCGGGGCTGCGGCTCCCTGCTGGTCCACGCCCATCAGGTGCGCAAAGAAAAAGGCTTTGCCGTGGCCTGCCGCGAAAGTGTACATTATCTGACCAGCGGCGTGCGCCGCAATATCAGGACCCTGCCGCGGATGGCCATGTATGTGCTGCCGGTGTGTGCACTGGCAGTCATGGTGACCGTGTTCAACAAAACCATCCGCCAGCCCTACGCGCTGGAAGTGCAGGTGAACGGCCAGACCGTGGGCTATGTGGCCAACGAGGACGTGTTCAACTCCGCCCGCGAGGCAGTGCAGGAGCGTATCAATTACGCCGGTACCGACCATACGGAGTGGACCGTGGAACCTACCTACACCGTTACCGTGGCCCATAAGACTCTGGATGAAAACGAAATGGCAGACGCCATCCTGAAGAGCGCCAGCGACCAGATCAGCGAGGGCACGGCCCTGTACTTGGACGGCGAGCTGACCGCCGTGTGCAATGACGGCACGGCATTGCAAAGCTACCTGAGCAGCCTGCTGGAACCCTATGAAGACCCCGAAAATTCCAATATGACCGTGGGCTTCAATAAGGATGTTACGCTGGAGAACGGTATCTACTTCAACGACAGCTTCCAGAACGAAGCAGATGTGGAGCAGCAGCTTTCCGGTGTGCAGCAGCAGGAAAAGATCTATACTGTACAGATGGGCGATACGCTGTGGAGCATTGCCCAGAAAAACGACCTGACCTTCCGGGAGCTGTGTGAGCTGAACCCCAGCTTCAAAGGCGCACAGTTAAATGAAAACTCCAACATTCAGGCAGGGGATGAACTGATCGTCACCAAGCAGGAAGCCATGCTGGAAGTGCGCATCACCAAGGTGGAAACATGGCAGGAAGAGATCCCCTACTCCACCGAGACCACTACCTCCAACGAGTACACGGTGGGCACCAAGAAAACGGTGCAGAACGGTGTGAACGGCCTGCGCCAAATCACGGCGCAGCGCGTTTATAACACCGATGGCATCCAGCTTTCCCAGAAGATCCTGAGCACGGAAGTGGTGCAGGAGCCTGTCACCGAAAAGATTGTGAAGGGCACCAAGAAGGTGACCAACAGCACCACCTACATCACCGGCAGTGGTCAGTTCATCTGGCCGGTGCCCGGCTACCGCTACTGCTCGCGCTGGTACGGCAGCGGCCACAAGGGCGTGGATATCTGCGCTGCAGCGGGTACGCCCATCTACGCATCGGCAGGCGGCACTGTAACCAAGGCAGGCTACAATAAGGCTGGTGCCGGCACGGGTTACGGCTACTCCGTCATCATCAGCCACGGCAGCGGCTACACCACGGTGTATGCGCACTGTCTGTCGCTGGCGGTGCACTCTGGTCAGTCGGTCAAGCAGGGCCAGCTGATCGGCTATGTGGGCAGCACCGGACGCTCCAGCGGCAACCACTGCCACTTTGAGATCCGCCGCAACGGCAGCTACATCGCGCCGCAGAATGTGTTCAACCGCAGAAAGTACAGGTAAGTTTGCAGAGGGCTTTTTCTCCGGAGAAGGCCCATCTGCTGTATTATGTAACAGAAAAGGAGAGATGATCTTATGTCTACCCCTCACATCAGTGCTGAAAAAGGCGATTTTGCAAAGACCGTCCTGATGCCGGGCGATCCTCTGCGCGCAAAATTCATTGCGGACACCTTCCTCAAGGATGTCCGTCAGGTGACCGGCGTGCGCGGGATGCTGGGTTTTACCGGCACCTACGAGGGCCGTCCCATCAGCGTGATGGGCAGCGGCATGGGCATGCCGTCCATTGGCATTTATTCCTATGAGCTGTTCAAGTTCTACGATGTAGAGAACATCGTCCGCATTGGCTCTGCCGGCAGCTATACCGACAAGGCCAGACTGTTTGATACCGTGCTGGCCGCCGGTGCTGTGAGTGAGAGCAACTATGCCCGTGTGCAGAGCGGCTTTGGAGGGGACATCACGCTGCCCAGCCAGAGCCTGAACGACAAGCTGCGCGCATCTGCCGCAAAGCAGGGCATCCCCCTCATCGAGGGCAACATCCACTCTTCGGATGTGTTCTACCGTCAGCCCTCCGATGCGAAGCCCACCTACTGGGAAAAGCTGCGCGATGAGCGCGGATGCCTGTGCGTGGAGATGGAGAGCTTTGCTCTGTTTGCCAATGCACAGGTGCTGGGCAAGAATGCTGCCTGTCTGCTGACCATTTCCGACAGCTTTGTCTCGCCGGAGATCACCACGGCCGAGCAGCGCCAGAAGAGCTTTACCGACATGATGAAGGTAGCACTGGGCGCAGAATACTAAGCGTTAAAAATGCGTTTCAGCGCGGTTTGCCTGCAAAAGGGCTTGCCGCGCTGTTTTCGCCCCCTGAAAATCCAAAAAGGAGTGACGGATATGACCAATCTGACTTTGGAGGAAAAGAAGGAGCTCATCCGCATGGCACTGGCTGCACGGGAAAAAGCCTATGTGCCCTACAGCGATTTTATGGTGGGCGCTGCCCTGCGCGCCAGAGACGGCCGCATTTTTACCGGCTGCAACGTGGAGAACGCTGCCTTTACCCCCACCAGCTGTGCCGAGCGCACAGCTCTGTTCAAGGCGGTGGCCGAGGGCGTGACCGAGTTCACCGACATTGCTGTGGTGGGCAGCCGCCGCGGTGAGGTGAACGAGCAGATCACTTCCCCCTGCGGGGTGTGCCGTCAGGCTTTGTTTGAATTCGGCGGGCCGGAACTGAACGTTATCATGGCAAAGACGCCGGAAGACTTTATCGAGCGCAGCATGGACGAACTGCTGCCCTTCGGCTTTGGCCCCTCCAATGTGGCGGGCAACCGTGCCGTGAAGTGACGGGATAAAAACGCAGAGATGCACTGCAGGACAATAAAGTAACGGCAATACGTGCATTGTGCGGCAAAACACAGGGAGTGCACGAAAAATGGCCGGAACTACGGCAAATTTGTGCATAAATACTACTTTTAATAAAAACTTACAAAATTATTGTAAAGATTTTGTAATCGGAATTTGCTTGCATCTGACACGGCTTGCCGTTATACTTGAGCCAGTAAATGTGCAGTTCTGCGCATTTTATTTATTTGACGCAATTTTTTTAAAAATAAAAGGAGAGTTTGATTATGATGATTTCTCGTCGTAATTTCCTGGCTGTGGCTGGTGCCGCTGCCGCTGCCGCTGCTCTGACCGCCTGCGGTGGTTCTTCCGCTTCTTCTACCAGCACCGCTTCTTCCGCTGCTGCTTCTACCGCTTCCTCTGCTGCTGAGGGCGGTGAGAAGATCGTCAAGGTCGCTCTGACCTGCGATACCGGCACGATCGATGATGAGAGCTTCAACCAGGCATGCTGGACTGCTGTTTCCGGCTACATGGGCGATGACTGCCAGTACTACATCCCCGAGGCTGACGCTTCCGATGAGGACCGCGAGACCATGATCCGTCAGGCTGTCAACGATGGCG
>ENA-ORMX01001915-ORMX01001915.1-human-gut-metagenome-genome-assembly--contig:-NODE-1915-length-12809-cov-2.472871_pt1 | contig 12809 bp, 9 predicted proteins | sample MGYA00242108_ERZ509007 | MGnify/ENA primary metagenome ERZ509007 (study PRJEB26280, sample SAMEA2338745) | human gut metagenome | biome: human gut; feature: human-associated habitat; material: faeces...
GGAAATTCATTCGGCTGAAAGCGATTTTCCGTTCGGCGCACAATGAAAGCAAGTCCTACGCCAACCATGCCACAAGTCGTTGGAAACGGGAATAAAAACAAGCCGTAAACCGTCTTTCCACCTCTAATTGAAACGGAAACACCTCCAAAAACAGAAAACAGAATGACAACGAAACAGGCTCACCGCTTTCCCGACCGTAAAACCGTACGCACAAACCTCCGGCACGGCCGACAAAAGAACGGGACAAGACCTTCTTTCGTTACAAAACGATAAAAAACCGCCGCACGAGAATCCGTTATTTCCATCCCTCCCCTCTTCCGGACCGAAATAACGGATTCTCGGACAACCGGATTTAACATTTTGACACTTTGCCCATGCCGTGCCACTGCATAAAAAGTGGTATATTTGTACCGTCATGCCACCGGACCGTACTGGAGCCTCCATGGGCATACACAAGAAACAAACCATCAAACCGCATCATCATGAAACAATCCATCGTAACAGGCATGGGAGAAGCCTTGTGGGACATGTTGCCCGAAGGCAAGAAAATAGGAGGCGCCCCGGCCAATTTCGCCTACCACATCTCGCAATTCGGAATAGACAGCCGGGTAGTGAGTGCCGTGGGAAGGGACACGGCGGGGAGCGAGCTATTGGAGAACTTACGGGACAAATCGCTGAAAGGACTTATTGAGAAAACGGACTTCCCCACAGGAAGCGTAGAGGTGGAAGTGGACGAAAAGGGCATCCCCTGCTACAACATCCGGGAAGACGTGGCATGGGACCATATCCCCTTCACGCCGCAAACGGCAGAACTGGCCCGCCAGACGCAAGACGTATGTTTCGGTTCGTTGGCCCAACGGCATCCCGCCTCACGCTCCACCATCCACCGGTTCCTTGACACCATACCGGACGGGGACGGGCAATACAAGATATTCGACATCAACCTCCGGCAAGGTTTCTACACACAGGAAATCATCTCCACCAGTCTGCAAAAGTGCAACATCCTTAAAATCAACGACGAAGAACTCGACATCGTGACACGTCTGTTCGACTTGCCCGGTACGAATCAGGAAGCAAGATGCAGGACGCTGCTGAAGCGATACGCGCTGAAGGCTTTGATTCTCACCTGCGGCGCACGAGGCAGCTTCGTATTCACCCCGGAAGAGACATCCTATCGAGACACCCCGAAAGTGGAAGTGGCCGACACCGTAGGTGCAGGCGACTCCTTCACAGCCGCCTTCACGGCCGCCATCCTTTCCGGAAAAAACATCCGTGAAGCACACCGCCTCGCAGTGGACGTTTCAGCTTACGTATGTACGCAAAAAGGAGCCATGCCCCTGCTCCCCGAGAGATTCACGAAACAGATATAAGATGACGGGACAAAAAGAAGAGTGTGCCGCAAGAAACACATCCCTTGCGGCACACTCTCTTTCACAATCCCATATCTCACTCGACTTCCCACTCGAAAACACCGGCCGAATTGTCCTCCGGCAACACGACTTCCAACTTCATGGCCGTAGTCTGCACCGGCGTGAATTCCACCGTGTTGGGCACGCCTTTTTTCGTCCCGTACGTGACGGTTGCCGACACCGGTGTCCAACCGCCCTGTCCGTCCTTGTAATACAGTTTCCAACTTTGGGGCACTCGGCAACCACCCCACGGCTCGTCATCGAACCAATATACGGTGGAGGAAGACACTTCCGTCGGTTTCGGGAACTCGTAAGTAATCCACTCCGTCGAGTTCTTTTTCGGCCACCAATGATAGTAGGCCATGGAACGGTCGTTCTCGTCCGCCGGAACCAAACGGTCGTTAATGGCAGACAAGGCCGTGGTCTTGTGCGAAGCGTCCACACGGCTCTCCGAGGCCAAGGTTGCCGGCATGGACGGGCTTGTCGCGCTCACCTCCTGCGGCAGCCATACCATCATGTTACCGGTTCCCCTGTGCGCCCAGGCATAATAAGGAATAAGCGTCAGTTCGACATCCGAAGCCGTCAGACGGCCTTCGGCATCATAGCCCAACACCTGCGCACCCGTCTTGATTTCCGTCAGGCCGCAAAGCATATCCGGTTTCTCTACCGTCTCGAACTGCGGGCGGCGGTTCACCAACACACTCATGATGTCGAAATCATTGTCGGGCCACTCGGCACAGTACACCAACGGGCCGCGCTCCACAGACACACGCCCGCGGTCGGCCTCCACTTTGGCGTGTGCTTTCACCACGCGAGGTTCCATGTCGAAATGCACTTCCACCTTGTCGCCCTTCTTCCATCGGCGTTCTATCGTGAAATAACCGTCCTGCAATCCGCTTTCCACCGGTTGGCCGTTCACTTTCACACTGTATCCCAAACGCTTGCCGTCGCTGTAACGGTACAAATCGCTCGGTACGACTTGTCCGCGCACCCAACCGGGGATACGGATTTTCAGGGCAAACACACCGGCCTTGTTCTTCTTCACACTCACGGCCACGTCGCCATCCCAAGGATAACGGGTTTGCTGCTCCAGAACGACCCCTTTCTTGTCCACCTCAAGGTTGGCTTCGTTGGACATGAACAGGTTGACATATACGTCCTTGTCCTTCACGGCATATACATAACCGGGCAAGGAAGGGATGAAACGGCAAATGTTGGACGGACAACAGGCACAACCGAACCAAGGCTGGCGCTGATGCTGTCCCCGGCTCTCCAAGGGATTGGGATAGAAGAAACCGCCGCCGTCCAGCGAAACGCCCGAAATCAGCCCATTATATAAGGTACGTTCCAATACATCATAGTATTTGGATTCCCCGTGCAGGAGGAACAAACGGTAGTTGACATAGACGTTGCCGATGGCCGCGCACGTCTCGCAATAAGCCGACATGTTGGGCAGTTCGTAATTCGCACCGAAAGCCTCGCCTTTGGCCGTAGCCCCGATACCGCCGGTGACGTAATACTTCTTGCCCACGATATTGTCCCAAATCCGGTCGATGGCATGGATGTAAGCCGTATCGCCCGTGAGGGCTGCCACATCGGCCATCCCGGCATACATGTAAGTGGCCCGCACGGCATGCCCTACGGCTTCGTCCTGCTCCACCACGGGCTTGTGCGCCTGGCTGTAAGCGTCGCGCCGAGAAGTGTGGCCGCGTTGGTCGAGGAAGAACTTCGCCTCGTCCAGGTACTTGCGGTCGCCCGTCACGATATAGAGTTTGGCCAAGGCCATTTCGGCTATCTGATGACCGGGTACACGAACCTGTTGCCCTTCCCCCGGGCCGATTTCACGGCACACGCAGTCGGCATAACGGATGGCAACATCCAGAAAGTTCCGTTTTCCCGTGGCTTGGTAATGCGCAATGGCACCCTCCACCATGTGACCGAGGTTATAAAACTCGTGGCTCAAGTCCTCTACTTTTTCCCAACGCTTGCTGCCCGCCCATTCGTGCGGATGCTTGGGATTCATCGTGCGGCTCGTGTACAGGTAGCCATCCGGCTCCTGCGCTGCCGCCACAATGACCAGCACGCTGTCGATATACGATTTCAGTTTCTTGTCCGGATAGGTCTGCAGCAAATAGCTTGCGCCTTCTATCGTCTTGTACACGTCCGTATCGTCGAACGGAAAACCTTCCACCTTGTAATTTTCGCTTGGATGAGCCGCTTTGACAAAGTTTTCATACCGGCCGGACTCTTCGCATTTACTGAAGGCCAAAGGAATCGTAACCTCACGACTCGCCTTCAAGCGTTGTCCCCAAAAGGAATCCGTCACCTTGACGGACGTGAAAGGTACGGGAGAATAAGGATAACCGTGGCGCACGTCTTGCGCCTGCATGTTCCATGCCACGGAGAACACACAAACGGCAGTCAGCAATCTTTTCTTCATGGTGAGTTAAGATAATTTTATTGGTTTCGTGGGCAAAGTTAGCAAAACTAATTATCTTTGCAGCATGAAACAAGAACTGAAAGAAAACGGAGGATTACCGGCACATATACTCTGGACACTTGCTATCGTAGCTGGCGTGTCCGTAGCCAACTTGTATTACAATCAACCCCTGCTTAATATCATGCGGCATGAATTGGAAGTTTCTGAATTCAAAACGAACCTCATTGCCATGATTACACAAATCGGATATGCGCTGGGATTATTGTTCATCGTCCCATTAGGAGACCTCTATCGACGCAAGAATATCATCCTAACGAATTTCTTCCTACTCATATTTTCCCTTCTAGCCATTGCCATGGCACCGAACATCTACATCATCTGGGCAGCATCACTCATTACCGGCATCTGCTCCATGATACCCCAAATATTTGTACCGATTGCCTCGCAATTCTCACGCCCCGAAAACAAGGGACGGAATGTAGGTGTCGTCATCTCAGGATTACTGACTGGAATACTTGCATCACGTGTTGTCAGCGGATTTGTGGGTGAAGTGCTTGGCTGGCGTGAAATGTACTTCATCGCCGCTGGAATGATGTTACTATGCGCTATCGTTGTATTAAAGGTACTACCGGACATACAACCGACTTTCCAAGGCAAATATTCCGGGCTGATGAAGTCTCTTTTCTCATTAGTAAGAGAATACCCCTCTCTACGAATCTACTCGATACGTGCAGGACTGGCCTTTGGCTCATTCCTTGCCATGTGGTCCTGCCTTGCATTCAAAATGGGAGAAGCCCCGTTCCATGCATCCAGCGATGTCATCGGCATACTAGGGCTCTGCGGCATTGCCGGAGCCTTAACCGCATCTTTTGTAGGAAAATATGTAAAAAAGGTAGGCATACGCAATTTCAACTTTATCGGTTGCGGAATGATTCTGCTTGCATGGGCCTCGCTCTTTTTCTGCGGAAACAACTATGCAGGTATCATTACCGGTGTCATTCTTATAGACATAGGCATGCAATGTATCCAACTCAGCAACCAGACCAGTATTTTCGACATCTACCCGTCTGCCTCCAATCGGGTAAATACGATTTTCATGACCACTTACTTCATCGGCGGCTCTTTGGGTACCTTCCTTGCAGGAAGCAGTTGGCAGACTTGGGGATGGAGTGGCGTGGTCGGCACCGGCGTTATTTTAACAATAATATCGTTGTCCATCACCCTTTACAGCAAGAAATAACAAGGATACTATCATTTTTCCAAGCAAACGCAAAGATTTGATAATTTTTATTTGTCATGCAAAGGATAAGGAAGATATTGAACAGAATTGTTATACCTTTGTCGCATCAAACTATAAACGACAGATTAATAATAGATTCGTCAACCAAGCATAGTCAAAAACAACCCTATGAATTCAGCAAAGAAAATACCCTCTCCACTCGTTTCTCTATTTCCCATCGCTTTTCTCGTAGGAATGCTGTTCGCCACCATCCATACTTTCGGAAGTGACGCCTTGAGTGGAGGAAGCCAGATTTCCCTGCTTGCCACCACTGGTATGTGTGTCTTTATCGGCATGACTTTCTACCGCATCCCTTGGAAAGATTATGAACTTGCCATCACCAACAACATTTCAGGTGTTGCCACAGCTATCATTATTCTATTGATTATCGGTGCTTTGAGCGGCACATGGATGATAAGTGGGGTGGTACCTACCCTTATATATTATGGTATGCAGATTATCCATCCGAATTTTTTCCTTGCTTCTACCTGCATTATTTGTGCATTGGTATCAGTAATGACGGGAAGTTCATGGACCACTATCGCCACCATCGGTATCGCCCTTTTGGGCATAGGTAAGGCACAAGGTTTTGAAGAGGGATGGATAGCCGGTGCCATCATTTCGGGAGCCTATTTCGGAGACAAAATTTCACCGTTATCGGATACCACGGTCCTTGCCTCATCCGTAACGGAAACACCGTTATTCAGCCATATCCGCTATATGATGATCACCACCGTCCCCTCTCTCCTCATCACCCTTGTCATCTTTACAGTAATGGGACTCACACACGAAACGAACAATACACAACAGATCGCGGAATTTACGGCAGCATTGGACGCCAAATTCAACATTACTCCCTGGTTACTGGCTGTTCCCGTGATTACGGGAATACTGATTGCCCGGAGAGTGCCTTCCGTCATCACACTCTTTCTCTCCACTCTGCTGGCAGGGATATTCGCCTTCATCTTCCAACCGGGACTACTGAATGAGATAGCGGAAGGTGGGAATATGTTCAAAGGGATAATGATGACATTCTATGGCAGTACCAGTCTACAAACTGACAGTGACATGTTGACAGAACTGATTGCCACACGAGGTATGGCAGGAATGATGAATACCATCTGGCTCATCATCTGCGCCATGTGTTTCGGTGGAGCCATGACGGCAAGCGGCATGCTAGGAAGCATCACTTCCCTATTCGTCCGCTTCATGAAGAATACAGCCAGCATGGTAGCATCCACCGTATGTTCCGGATTGTTCCTGAACCTTGCCACGGCAGACCAGTACATCAGCATTATCCTCACCGGAAACATGTTCAGCAACGTTTACGCAAAGAAAGGCTACGAAAGCCGGCTACTTAGCCGTACCACGGAAGATGCCGTTACCGTCACCTCCCCGCTTATCCCATGGAACACCTGCGGCATGACGCAAGCCACCATTTTGAGTGTACCCACACTGACCTACCTTCCCTATTGCTTCTTCAACCTTATCAGTCCGGTAATGAGTATCTTTATTGCTGCTATCGGATATAAAATAATTAAAAAACCGGTGAACAATCCTGGATAGGCATTGTTCTTGCAATAAACTTATAACGAACAATTTATTTAAACCTAAACAAAAAAAGATTCGATTATGAAAAAGTTTATTGCATTAGCAGCAGTAGTATTGGTAAGCATGGCAACAACGACCATGTATGCACAAGAGAGTAGAGCTGAAAAGCGCGCAGACCGTAAAGCCCAAAGAGACGCAGAACGTGCACGCCTGAAAGCTGAAGAACAAGCACAGGATGCCATTTCGTACGATGACGCAATGGCGGCCTTGAAAGCTCACCAGTTCGTAATGGAGGCAGACCAAGTGATGTTCCGCAACGGACAGACCGCATTTGTAAACTCCAACACCAACTTCGTATTGGTCAACCAAGGACGTGGCACCGTGCAGGTAGCCTTCAACACCGTATACCCAGGTCCTAACGGCATTGGCGGTGTAACAGTAGACGGAACCGTATCGGACATCCAAATGACTACCGACAAACGGGGCAACGTGAATTGTAACTTCAGCATCCAGGGTATCGGCATTTCCGCCCAGATATTCCTTACGCTGACCGATGGCGGGAACAACGCAACCGTAACCATCAGCCCGAACTTCAACTCCAACACCATGACTTTGAGCGGGAACCTGGTTCCGCTGGAACAATCCAACATATTCAAGGGACGTTCCTGGTAAAACCCTTATATAAATATATATATTCCCACTCCGCCACAAATCACACTAAAAAGTGTACATTTGTAGCGGAGTTTTTTATATACCAATGTCATGAGAGAATTTATCATTGCAGACAATCAAGATATCACCAAAGCAGGCATGATGTTCCTATTGGGCAGACAGAAAGACACCTCCCTGCTGCTGGAAGCCGACAACAAGGCAGAACTGATACAGCAACTACGCCTGCATCCCACCGCCGTTGTCATTCTGGACTATACCCTTTTTGATTTTTCGGGAGCCGAAGAGCTAATGGTACTTCACGAACGCTTCAAGGAAGCCGATTGGCTACTCTTTTCCGACGAATTGAGCCTACCGTTCCTGCGCCAGGTATTGTTCAGCAGCATGGCATTCGGCGTAGCGCTGAAGGATAATTCCAAAGAAGAGATACTGACCGCACTACAATGCGCCTCACGCAAGGAGCGATTCATCTGTAATCACGTCAGTAACCTGCTGCTCGCAGGCAACGGTTCCTCCTCCCCCACTCATCCTACCATCAAAGATGATTTACTGACTACTGCCGAACGGAGCATCCTAAAAGAGATAGCCCTGGGGAAAACAACCAAAGAAATAGCTGCCGAACGAAACCTCAGCTTCCATACGGTAAACAGCCACCGGAAGAATATCTTCCGGAAACTGGGTGTAAACAATGCGCACGAAGCCACCAAATATGCCATGAAGGCAGGCATCGTAGACTTGGTGGAATATTATATATAAATCTCCCCGCTCCCGACACACAGCCGGGCATCAGCATCATACACCACTCCGAACTGGCCCGGAGCAATGCCTTGCAGCTTTTCTTCCGAAACAATGCGGTAACCCTCCGCCTCCTTTTGCAACCTGCCTTTGACAAACTCCGGCGTATGGCGTATCTTGAAAGTCACCTCCACCTCTTCCTGCGCTCCCTTCCAGGGATTATCCGTAATGAAATGAAAATCGTACATACGGAATTCATAGCCGTATTGCAATGCCGTATCACATCCGCGGGACACGTAAATCACATTCTCCTCCACATCCTTGCGGACAACAAACCACGGTCCTCCACCCAACCCCAATCCTTTACGCTGGCCGATGGTATGAAACCAATAGCCCCGATGCTTGCCCAACTTTCTACCCGTTTCCAACTCCACAATATCCCCTTCCCTTTCGCCAAGGAAACGGCGCACAAAATCATTATAATCAATCTTTCCCAGAAAGCAGATGCCCTGACTGTCACGACGTCTGGCGCTGGGCAATCCGGCACGCAGGGCTATGTCACGAACCTCATTCTTCATCAGTCTGCCCAATGGAAACATCAGTTTGGAAACTTGCAGATAATCTATCTGTGCCAGAAAGTCGGTCTGGTCTTTCACGGAATCGGCAGCGGTACCGAGCCATGTCTTTCCATCCCTCAACACCGTAGTGGCGTAGTGCCCGGTTGCCGTGACATCGAAATCCTTCCCCACACGTTGCTCAAAGCACCCGAACTTTATCAGCTTGTTGCACATCACATCCGGATTGGGAGTCAAGCCACGTCTTATTTTATCAATGGCATAAGCCGCCACCTGGTCCCAATACTCCCGGTGCAGGTCCACTACTTCCAACGATAATCCATAACGCCGGGCAATGGCAGAAGCCATCTCCATATCCTCTTCCGCAGAGCAGTCCATATAATCGGCATCGTCCCTCCCTATTTTGATATAAAATAGAGAAGGACGGTAACCTTGTTCGCAAAGGAGATGTACCACCACGGAGCTGTCTACACCTCCCGACAATAATACAGCAATATTCATTCTATCGTATACTGTTATTCTTTTAAATTCTGTCAAATGCCTGGGACAAGTCGTCCAGCAAATCATCGATATGTTCTGTCCCGATGGAGAGGCGGACCGTGCCCGGTTTGATGCCTTGTTCTTCCAATTCCCGTGCACTCAATTGGGAATGGGTAGTGGTGGCAGGATGGATAACCAGGGATTTCACATCAGCCACATTGGCAAGCAACGAGAATATCTGTAAACTGTCAATAAACGTCTGCGCTTCCTTCACACCGCCCCGCACCTCAAACGTAAAGATAGAACCGCCTCCATTCGGAAAGTATTTCCCGTAAAGCGCGTGGTCAGGATGTTCGGGCAGGGACGGGTGGTTCACGGCAACCACTTTGGGATGCTTCTTCAAGAATTCAACCACTTTCAAGGCATTCTCCACATGACGTTCCACGCGAAGCGACAACGTCTCCAATCCTTGCAACAGAATGAAAGCATTGAAAGGACTGATTGTGGCACCGGTATCACGCAACAATACGGCACGGATACGGATGGCATAGGCAGCAGGACCGGCAACGTCAACGAAACGTACTCCATGATAACTCGGGTCCGGTTCCGTCAGTTGGGGAAACTTCCCCGAGGCCACCCAGTCGAACTTGCCGCTATCTACAATAACACCACCCAAGGACGTACCATGCCCTCCGATGAACTTCGTTGCCGAATGGACTACAATATCTGCCCCATGCTCTATGGGACGAATCAGGTAAGGAGTACCGAAGGTGTTATCTATAATCAGAGGAATCCGGTGACGGTGTGCTATTTCAGCAACGGCATCAATGTCAATGATGTTGCAATTCGGATTTCCCAGCGTTTCAATGAATACTGCCTTGGTATTCTCCTGAATCGCTTTCTCGAAATTGTCCAGATTGCCCGGGTCCACAAAAGTAGTGGTAACCCCGTAGGCAGGCAATGTGTGGGCCAGCAGATTATACGTTCCGCCGTAGATGGTCTTAGCTGCCACGATATGGTCGCCTGCACGGGTGATATTCTCAAAGGCATAAGTGATGGCTGCCGCACCCGAGGCTACGGCCAATCCGGCAACACCGCCTTCCAGAGCCGCCACACGTTTCTCGAACACATCCTGGGTGGAATTCGTCAACCGCCCGTAAATATTCCCCGGGTCCTGCAAGCCAAAGCGGGCTGCCGCATGGGCCGAATTACGGAATACATACGAAGTTGTCTGATAGATAGGTACGGCGCGGGCATCAGTTGCCGGGTCGGGTTGTTCTTGTCCAACGTGAAGTTGTAGAGTCTCAAAGTGCAATTTCTTTGTTTCCATTGTCGTTTGTATTTTAGGTGAATAAACCGTTTCTCATTCGGATGTTGCAAAGATAGAGCGATAAGCCGGGGCAGACAATGACACAGATTAGGGAATTTTATACCACAATTGTGGTAGATAAGCAAGCTATTTTCTATCTTTAGATAAGATAGACTGCATTTCGGCAAAACTTTTTCATGCAAGCATGAAAGTTCTGCACTCAATTTGCACTATCTTTGCCCCCATGAAAGCAAGAAATATACTGATACTCATATTGGGAACCCTGATTCTTCCCATTTATCTGACTTCCTGCGGGGTGGACCGCTGGAAAGAGTATGCCGGACAGACCCAGACAGACCGCTGGATTGACGATACCATGCGTGTGTGGTACTATTGGGTAGACGCTATCCCCCATACCAACGACCTGAACTATTTTCAAGCCCCTTTCACTTTCTTTGCCTCGCTCAAATCCGAAGAAGACAAATTCTCCACCATCGACAGTCTGGTCAGCGTCACCACTACCCGCAGCATCCCCTATACGGATTACAGCTACGGATTCCAGTTCACTACCAACCAGATAGAAGTAGAAGGAGAAGAGAATGCCATTGTTGCACAGATTCTTTACGTTGCCGACGGAAGCCCGGCCTCGGAAATCGGGCTGAAACGGGGTGACTGGATTATGAAGATGGACGGGAACTTTATTACTGAACAGAATTATAAGAAACTGTATGGAAGTAGTGCCATGGAACTTACAGTAGGTTATTACGACGTGGAGAAAAATGCCATCGTTGCTTACGACAAACCCAGACAGATAGCATCGGCGCGTCCCGTCAACGACAACCCGGTGCACTATAAGAATGTATATACATCAGGCAGCAAGAAAATAGGTTATCTGGTCTACAACCACTTCAGTTCCGGCCCCACGGACAACAGTAATGAATATGACAACGACCTGCGCAGCGCATTCCAATATTTCGCATCACAGCAAGTCAACGAATTCATCCTTGACTTGCGCTACAACAACGGTGGATTACTGAGTTGCGCAGAATTGCTGTGTACCATGCTTGCACCTTCCTCCGCCTTGGGACAAGAGTTGGGGTACCTGGAATTCAACAACCACTTCAATCCGCAGATAGTACCGTTCACCCTGAACTCCGGACTCATCGGAAACGGAGCAAACCTAAACCTGAATACTCTCTACGTACTTACCAGCAGCCAGACTGCCTCCGCCTCCGAAATGGTGATTAACTGCCTCGACCCGTATATGGATGTTGTCATCATCGGCGGTACTACTGTAGGCAAGAATGTAGGTTCCAGGAATTTCTCCAGCCCCGAACTGATGATAACGATGAATCCCATCGTCTGCAAGATATACAATTCGGAAGGGAAATCTGATTATGAATCCGGATTCCAACCGGCCTACTCGGGATATGTAGTGAATGAGATGAGCGACATGTCACGTTTCCTGCCCTTTGGAGATACCAACGAAGCCTTATTGAGCACTGCACTCGGCGCCATCGACGGAAGCATACAACCGCCCGCACAAGAAGATACCCGTTCTTTAAGAGTGACCACTCTCGCAAACTCCATTGAACGTCGGGCAAGCCATGCCGTACGCATCAAATAAAAAGACAAATAGGATGAAACTAAACAGAAGAGTTACAATCATCACCCGATTTTCGGGAATCATGTTCAGCCTGCTGTTGCTCGGCGGACTGGCAGCTTGCAGCGATGATAACAATGGCAGTGATACGCCAGAACCGGAGCCGTCAACCTACCCCACCACTCCTTTCTCCAAAATCGAACTCAAAGAAGTGATAGAGAGCGATGCGCAACCGGTTACTGCCACCCACACCTACCTTTACAACAGTGCAGGCAGGCTGACCGGCTACACCGGCAAACAGAGCTTTACAGCAGGAGACGAACTCTTCGAGATAGAGAATACCACTACTGTCGAATACAAGGACCATCAAGCCGTGATAACCGACGAAGCAGGTACAGTATCAACCTACACGCTGAATGACAAAGGTTATGCCACCACTTGTACCAGTCAGGATATGGCAGGAAATACCCGTACTTACACCTTCTCCTACCTCATCAACACCGAAGACAAATACTATCTGGAAAACATCACAGAAAAGCTGGACGACGGAAAAGAATACTCATTCATTACAATAGACTACAGCAACTTCCGGGCATTGCGCATACAGCAAAAGGTTGACACTTTTGAGCACAACAGTACGGCTACCACACCATCAGGCAATGAAATTGCAAATATCTCCGAAATACCAAGCCTATTCATTACGGACATGTATCCGCTTTCCATGCATGCGGCTGCACTTGCTTTCGTAGCTGAGCTGAA
>ENA-ORMX01001937-ORMX01001937.1-human-gut-metagenome-genome-assembly--contig:-NODE-1937-length-12710-cov-2.184907_pt1 | contig 12710 bp, 9 predicted proteins | sample MGYA00242108_ERZ509007 | MGnify/ENA primary metagenome ERZ509007 (study PRJEB26280, sample SAMEA2338745) | human gut metagenome | biome: human gut; feature: human-associated habitat; material: faeces...
CACAGATGAGAAACTGGAGACAATTTTAAAACAGGTTCAAAGTCAGCTTCCCGCTGAAAACGGAACCTGGGCTGTTTTCATATCCGATCTTGTAAATGGAACCGAGGGCAGTCTTAATGATCAGAAAATGCAGGCTGCAAGCCTGATCAAGCTCTATATCATGGGAGCTGTCTACGAGAATTATGATCAGATAACCGGACAATACGGCAAGGATTCTGTAGACTCCAATCTGTACTCCATGATCACAGTCAGCGATAACGATGCAGCCAATACCCTGACAACTTATCTTGGCGGCGGCGATTCCGCAGCAGGTATGCAGGCTGTCAACAGTTTCTGCCAGGCACATGGCTATGACCAGACTCACATGGGACGTATGCTCCTTGCCAGCAATGAGAATGATGATAACTACACATCTGTAGGAGACTGTGGTCATCTCCTGCAGGAGATTTATAAACAGGATACATCCGGCTACACCCATGCCGCTGATATGTTTAATCTGCTCAAGGCACAGACACGCTGTAACAAAATTCCCGCACAGCTTCCGGAAGGAGTCAAAACCGCAAATAAAACCGGAGAACTTGACAACGTGGAAAATGATGCCGGAATCATCTATGATTCCAAAAATGACGTAGTAATCGTATTTATGTCCCAGAATCTCTCAAGCGCCGGTTCCGCACAGAATACGATCGCTACCTTAAGCAGAACGATTTACGATTACTATAATTAAATAATGTACTCTCAGAGTACATAATAAAAGTGAGGGATCATTTATGAGAGTTCTGGTAACAGGTGTAAAAGGACAGCTTGGACATGACGTAATGGACGAACTGGCAGCTAAGGGCATCGAAGGAATTGGCGTAGATGTAGAAGAAATGGATATCACAGATGCAGCAGCAGTAAAGAAAGTTATTACAGAATCAAAGGTTGATGGTGTAATTCATTGTGCCGCATACACAGCAGTTGATGCCGCAGAAGATAATGAAGAAATCTGCCGTAAAATTAATGCAGGTGGAACTAAGAACATCGCAGATGTATGTAAAGAACTTGATATAAAGATGATGTATATCAGCACCGATTATGTATTTAATGGTCAGGGCGAAACACCATGGCAGCCTGATTGTAAGGATTATAAGCCTCTTAATGTATATGGAGAGACTAAGCTTGCCGGAGAACTTGCTGTTTCTAACACTCTTGACAAATACTTTATCGTGCGTATTGCATGGGTATTTGGTGTTAATGGAAAGAACTTTATTAAGACTATGCTTAATGTAGGAAAGACTCATGACGAGGTTCGTGTTGTCAACGACCAAATTGGTACACCAACTTACACATTAGATCTTGCAAGACTTCTTGTTGATATGGTTGAAACTGACAAATACGGTTATTACCATGCAACTAATGAAGGTGGATACATTTCATGGTATGACTTTACTAAGGAAATCTATGCACAGGCAGGTCTTTCTACTAAGGTTACACCTGTAACTACTGCTGAATACGGCATTTCTAAAGCTGCAAGACCTTTTAACAGCCGTTTAGATAAGAGCAAACTTACTGCTAACGGATTCACTCCGCTTCCAACATGGCAGGATGCTCTTCACAGATTCTTAAAGGAAATCGGTGAGATTTAATATTTCAAAGGAGATTTTATCATGGGACAGATTACAATTGAAAAGAATGTCGCAGGTATCGAAGGACTTTGTGTCATCACTCCTGCTGTTCACGGCGATAACCGTGGATATTTTATGGAAACATACAGCCAGCGTGATATGGAAGAAGCTGGTATCAATATTAACTTTGTTCAGGACAACCAGTCTATGAGTACTAAGGGTGTTCTTCGTGGTCTTCACTTCCAGAAGCATTTCCCACAGACAAAGCTTGTAAGAGCTATCAAGGGAGCCGTTTTTGATGTAGCTGTTGACCTTCGTACAGACTCTGAAACTTATGGAAAGTGGTACGGAATCCTTCTCACAGAAGAGAATAAGAAGCAGTTCCTTATCCCTAAAGGATTTGCACATGGATTCCTCGTTCTTACTGATACAGCAGAATTCTGCTACAAGTGCGATGACTTCTATCATCCTAACGACGAGGGTGGTCTCGCATGGAATGACCCGGCAATCGGTATTGAATGGCCAGAGCTTACAGGTACTTACAACGGCTCAGCTTCAGGTGAAGGCTACGCTTTAAGCGATGGAACAAAGCTTAACTTAAGTGATAAGGACCAGCTTTGGGATACACTTGAGAACACATTTAAGTTTGACTAATTTCGAGATATTATATTTCTAGATTTTATCTTGCTTTTAGTGTATTTGTCTTACTTTCAAGGTATTTATCTGATTCTGGATATTTTTACCCGGTTATGAATACTTTTATCCGGTTTTCAGGGGAGATTAGCTGGTTTCTAAAGGAAATTGGCCGGTTTCCAGAGGAGATTAGCTGGTTTTTCGCACTACTATGCCGAAAGACCTACTAATCTCCTCTTTTTTATTTAATTAGTGCGCTTTTTCATCTCTTTTTCTGACTCTTCACATAGCATTCACCTACCAATCTACATATTTTTTACTTTTTTGTAGGTATTTTCTTCTTTATTTTCCTGTCCTGGCTAAGAATCTGCTGTCGAAAAACCTACTGATAACACAGCTTGGCATAATTTCGTAGGCTTTCTCTCTTCCAACAACTTTCTTCTTGTTTTATTTCACCCACTATTCGTCAGACTTTACCTTGTTTCGTAGGCATCCCCTATCCTAGCAAAATTTTTTCTTATAATTTCACCATTTATATATATTTTTGATATTGTGCTTCTCGTAGTTATATTGTATAGTATTAATATAATTGCATAAGGAGGTTGATATATGAACCATATAGCCAATAACAGAATATTAAATGCAATGCTTTTATCACCTGATTTAACTATCAGTGCTGTTTCCAATCGTCAATCCGAACTTATTTTGCTTCTCAACACTATCAATTCAAGACTAAGTAATGCCCCTGACGGAACACTCCGCATTGCTAAGCGTGGCAACGCCCATCAATATTATCACAGAACAGATTCTACTGACAGAACAGGAACATACATAAAAAAGAAATCTAATCTTAATCTTGCGAAGAGTCTGGCTCAGAAGGAATATGATCTGAAAGTCAAGCATGAAATCCAACATGAACTTCATGCTATTGAAACTTTTCTTAAGAACTATTCTCCTGAACAGATTGAACATTTATACAATTCCCTTAATGAGATAAGACAGGAACTTATTACACCAGTCTATACACCTGCCGAAGATACATTGAATCTCTGGAATAATGTTCAATATAATTCTCTTGACATTCCTGATGATACTCCTGACTTCTACTCTGATAACGGAGAACAGGTGCGTTCTAAATCCGAATTAATAATCGCCAACAAACTAAAACAGCACAATATTCCATATAAGTATGAATATCCGCTTGTGCTTTCTACCGGGGTAACCGTCCATCCTGATTTTACCTGCCTCAATATTAATACCCGTCAAGAATTCATATGGGAACACTTCGGCATTATGGGAGATTCTGATTATATGAACAAAACATTAAAGAAGATTAACGATTACGCTAAATCCGGTTATGTATTAGGCAGGAACTTTATTGCCACCTTCGAATCTTCTTCTATTCCTCTCAATTCCAATACCGTTGATATTAATATTAATGAATATCTTTTATAGTCAATGAAGCTTTAATGGTGCAATTCTTTCACACAACACCTACTCAATTAACCAAAGTTGTTAATTGAGTAGATGTTTTTTGCTCCCCCAAAAATCAACTAGCAACTTGAAAAGCACACTAATCTTAGTAATATATGCTATATAGTAGGTCTTTTTCCCACCATCTCATCTCCCAGCTAATAAATTCCAACGATTTTCTATAAAAAAGACCTACCAACATCCTTATAAAAAGCATGTTAGTAGGTCTTCTCCAATATCTAATTCAAATCTCACCAGAAATATGCCTACTCAACTCTTGAAAACAACATAATTAGTAGGTCTTCTCCATTAATGTTCATTCGGATGATAAGTATCAACCACCTTCTTCAGTGATTCTCTTATATTACCAGTTTCTGAATAAGCTTCTTCCTTAAGCTTCTCAAGGTTATCAAAGAAATTCTCTTTATCAAACTCAATTGGTTTTCCAATGTGGATAAGCTTGTTATCTGTCTCCTGAAGACCTTCTTCTTTCATAAGAAGCTCTTCGTAGAGCTTTTCGCCAGGACGGAGTCCTGTGTATTTAATTTCCATGTTGACGCCAAGTGTATAACCTGACAGTCTGATAAGGTTCTTTGCGAGATCATCAATCTTAACAGGCTCACCCATATCAAGAATGAATATCTCTCCACCTTTGGCATATGCACCTGCCTGAAGAACAAGTGAAACCGCCTCGGGTATAGTCATGAAATATCTTATAATATTAGGATCTGTAACCGTAACCGGTCCACCAGCCTCAATCTGTCTCTTAAAAAGAGGAATGACTGAACCGTTACTTCCAAGTACATTACCGAATCTTACAGCAACGAAATCTGTCTTGGATATCTCGTTATACGTCTGAACAATCATCTCACAGATACGCTTTGTTGCTCCCATTACATTAGTTGGATTAACAGCCTTATCTGTACTTATCATAACAAACTTCTTAACCCCATACTTATCAGCCATCCTTGCAACATTCCATGTACCGACAACATTATTCTTAACAGCCTCATCAGGACTGACTTCCATAAGCGGTACATGCTTATGTGCTGCTGCATGATATACAATATCTGGCTTATACTGTGCAAATACGCTTTCAAGTCTTGAAACATTTCTTATCGAACCAATAAGAGTAACAACATTGGCATCAGGATAATTAATCTTTAATTCCTGCTGAATATCATAGGCATTATTCTCATATATATCAAATATAATGAGCTGCTTAGGCTTGTGGCTTACAAGCTGACGGCAAAGCTCTGAACCAATAGAACCGCCACCACCTGTTACCATAATGACCTTATCCTTAACATAACCCATGATAGATTCAATATCTACTTCAATCGGATCTCTTCCAAGAAGATCAAGCACATCTACATTTCGAATAGAATCAACATTAACCTCTCCATCTACCATCTGATATACGCCTGGCAGAATCTTAAGAGTACAATCTGTCTCTTTACAAATGTTCAATATATCCCTTTTAACTTCATTAGATGCTGATGGGATTGCAAATATAATCTCATCAATATCATACAGCTTTGCTGCTTCCTTAATCTTATCCCTTGTTCCTATAACCTTGACGCCTCGTATGTATTTGCCTACCTTGCGGCGGTCGTCATCAATAATACAGGCAATATTAGAATTAGCAAGATAACTTGAACTCTGTATTTCTCTCATAATGACATTGGTTGCCTCTCCTGCACCTATAATCATTACATTGTTGGAAGTCTTAATATTTCTGTATTTGTTAAGCACAGTTCTTATCATTCTGTACATAAAACGACTTGCACATATTGCAATAATAAGGTATATTGCCGCATTAAAATAACAGCTTCTAGGAAGCATATTACCCGCAATCTTATTACTTAAGAAATGCACTACTTCTACAATAATACACGCTTCAGCAATTCTGTACACCTCAGCTATACTCGCATACTGCCACAGACTGTGATAAAGTCTGAACAGCCAGAATATAAGCAGAGACATTATCGTGTACGGAAGCATGTTCTCTACATAATTACTAATATACTGAGGTTCTATAGATACAATACCTACATCAAATCTCATAATAAGCGACAGATATACGCATGCATTCAGTAAAAATGTATCTGTTAAAAACAAGAAAAATCTTCTTACCAGAAGCTGTATTCTATCCTTTTTAGTCTCACCCATCATCTGTTCCTCGTTTCTTTAGCAGGCTTTTTAGCAGCTAACCCACATACTGTACCAATTCCATAAGAAATATGCAACAGGAAAAATAAAAATGGCAGTGCAAAACATGTTTTATTGCGTTCCTTCTTAGCTCCTATTACTGCAACTACCGACATAACCACCGCCAACAGCCAGTATGATCCCCACATAAGTCCTGTAAGTCCGTATACAATACGAGAAAAAAACGACTTCACAGCAAGCAGCTTACATGACACACTTGCAACTGTTGTAACAATAATAGCCATGACAAAAGCCCATGGAACAAAATGATATATAGAAAGGCATCCTGGACATACCTTGCTTGTCTTTCCAATCCAGTATCCATTAGCATATTTCTGCTTAAGCATCTTAGGAAGTGAACTTCTTGTATGCTGGTACGATATTATATCCGGACAGAATCTTAATTTAAACCCTGCTTTTCTCATACGGTAATGAATTTCATTATCCTCAGTTCTTGCAAGAGCCTCATTATAATGTCCGATTTTCTCAAAAACTTCCCTTCTATATGCAGCATGGAACAACGATTTCATATATATCTTTTCTTCCGTTCCATTCCCACCATTACGGTAAGGTGCTATGCTTGAGCCGAACATCGAACTCTCAGCAAGAAGCAACGTATCCTTCCAAGGTGTCTCTTCATCAACTATATTAGGTCGGACACCACCAACAACCATCTCGCCTTCTTCTAAAACCTTAACATTCTTGCTAACAAAATCTTCCGGAATATGTGCATGTGCATCAACTCTTATAACAGCTTCCCCTGTATAATTATCAAGCAGCACATTCCATCCACACGGAAGCGTCTTCTTAGGATTATCAAGCACAACTATCTGTCTTGCTCCCATCTTATTCTCATCAGCAAACTTCTGCATAACCGCCTTCGTTCCATCAGTTGATGCAGAATCAACAAGCACAACTTCCATAAGATTATGATCATAATCCTGCCTGCTTATGTCATCAAGAATATTCTTTATCGTATTCTCCTCATTATATGCAATAACGGCAATTGTAATAAACATACTCTACCTACTTCTTAACAGTCATTCTTTCACTTCCAACTACTGATGTAAATGTATCCCACAATACAGCCGCATCAGCCTTCACGCCAAAATGTTTCATACTTTCAAGGTTATAACGCATTTTTGCCGGTAACACTTCATTCAGATATATATTATCTGTACTTTTTTCATCAACAGCCTCACCAAGAAGCTTGTCCTCATCCTTATAAGCAATACTTGTCCTTGATGTAAGTCCTGCCGGCAAAAGAAGTGTCGCATACATCTCCTTAGTGTACTTCTTAACATACTTAGGAACTTCCGGTCTTGTTCCGACAAGAGTCATATCCCCTGCAAGTATATTAAAAAGCTGAGGAAACTCGTCCATTCTGTACTTTCGTAAAAATGCACCAACCTTAGTAATTCTTGAATCATTATCTACAGTCACTGCTGCCCCTAGCTTACTTGCATTGTCAACCATAGTCCTGAACTTGTATATACGAAAAATTCTTCCATACTGTGTTACTCTCGCCTGCCTGAAAAAAACAGGTCCCGGTGAATCAAGTCTGATTGCAAGTGCAATTATTCCCATTGGAATAATTAAAACTGCCAGCATAATACCAGCAACAATAACATCAAGCACTCTTTTCATCTCTAACCACATTCTGTGTTTCATAAGTATATTATAGTATTTTCTTACTTCCTTAGTTCTCATTTCATCAGGAAGAAGCTGCCATGGTCTTAACTCCATCGTAATCAATCCCCTTTTTGTTGTTGTATAACTAATGTCCGATTATTTCATTCTGTTAAACTGCTCTATTACATATTCTACCTGTTCATCAGTAAGACATGTATGAAGCGGCAGTGTAATCTCATTACGATACATATTATATGAATGTGGAAAATCCTTAATATCAAATCCCATGTTCTTATATGCCGTATGCATTGGAAGCGGCTTAAAATGTACATTAGTTGCAACACCTGCCTCAGCAAGTCTTGTAATCAGTTCATTACGCTCCTTAACATCCTTTCCAAGAAGCCTTACAAGATACAGATGACCACTTGAAGTATATTCATCTGTAAAATGCTTCATAATATCCACATCATCGGCTGCAATCCCTTGTGTATATCTCTCAATTATATCTCTTCTTCTCTTAAGAAGTCCCGGATATCTCTTAAGCTGTACAAGCCCAATAGAAGCCATAATATCAGTCATGTTACATTTGTAATAAGTTCCTTTGATATCATATTCCCATGCACCAAGCTTAGTCTTTGCAAGCGCATCCTTAGACTGTCCGTGAAGTGAGTAAAGCATTATCTGCTTATATATATCCTCATCATCAACTCCCGGAATACTTCTCCATGTAAGAGCTCCGCCTTCTGCTGTTGTAAGGTTCTTGACTGCATGAAATGAAAAGCTTGTAAAGTCAGCCTTCATTCCACTCATAACACCACCCTCACTTGCTCCGAAACCATGTGCAGAATCAGCAACAATTGCAACTCTGCCAAGTGCCTCCTGAAGGGGTGTTGAAGCCTTAAATATATTCTTTTTACTCTCGACAATCTTTCTTATCCTGTCATAGTCAACCATAACACCACCTATATCTACAGGTATTACAGCCTTGGTACTCTCATTAATTGCAGCTTCAAGCGCGTCATAATCAAGGTGATATGTGTCCTTTTCAACATCAATAAGAACAAGCTTTGCATTAACATGCGCAACGACACTTGCAGATGCTGTATAAGTGTATGCAGGAACAATAACCTCATCGCCCTCACCGATTCCTAACAGACGGAGTGCTGTCTCTAAACATGCTGTAGCTGAATTGAGACATGCCGCCCTGTTACAGCCTGTAAACTGAGCAATATTTCTTTCAAACTCTTTAGTTCTTGGACCTGTTGTAATCCATCCTGACCTTAAAGCCTCAGAAACTGCCTGAATCTCTTCCTCGGTTATATCTGGTGGTGAAAATAAAATATTCATAACTCTTATCTCCTTTTCGTACTCTGCTTTGTAGATGACTTTGTTGTTGCAGGAGTGACTGTTGGAACCTGTACCTGTGTTGTAGTCTCCTGGGTACCTCCACTTATCATTTCTGGAAATGCATATGTCAGGTCTCCTGCTGTATTAGCAATTGATATTGTATAACTAACTGTATTATATCCATTCTGCGAAAGTGTAATCGTCTTCTTTCCAGATGATTTGTCAAATGAACACGGAACAGTTCCTATGTATTCACTATTAACATAAAGTACCGCTCCCTTAGGTGCTGTTATTGATACCTTATATCCACTTGTATTATCAGCCGCTGTACTTGTTGATGTACCGGATGAAGTCATATCGATAATCTTCGTAACATAGGCTGAATTAACATTTATAATCTCAGAATACTCCTGATAGTGATTGGCTACCAACTTAACTCTGTGAGTTCCATAAGAAAGTGACACTGGAGTAGAATAATCAACCTCAACACCATCAATGCTCATAACCGCGCCCTTCGGAGTAACTGAAAAATTAACAGCCCCCATCTTAACCGGATCACTTTGTACTTCAGAAAAATCAACTGATGTAGTCTCATCTTTAGCTATAGTCACTGTCTTACTTGCTGACAGGTTGCCATTACGTACATTAACCGTATGTGTTCCAACAGGTGCAGTCACCAGCATATCCTTTGTAACACCCAGTAATTGTTTATTACCTATGCTTACATAACCACCAACAAGTGCATCTACACCTGTAAGTTTAAGATATCCGTGTCCTGCAGTTACATTCACCGAATATACTTTCTCTCCAACGCCCCTGATAACCAGCTTATCCTGGTCAACGAGCTGTGCAATACTTATACGTTCTTCTCCTGAAAGCACAACTGTGTAACTTTCATATATCATATTGGAAGCCCCAATGCTTAACTTCCTTGAATTCTCATCTACGGTTATTCCTGAAACATCATATCTTACCCAGGCATCACTGTTTCCGTGTATCTTCACCGCCTTGCCCTTCTTATCCACATATACATCATATATTCCACCCATATCCATGGTAGAAGCTGCTTTTATCTTTCCGTAAGCATCCTGAATATCTGTACTGCCTGTATAAGGGACTTCATATTCTGTTCCTGTCTTTATATCTACAAACCGCATTCTGCCCGTGTCAGCATCTCTCAATGTAAGAACTCCTGTAAGTGTAGGATTCTCTCCATCACCCTTAATCTCCTTTGCGGCACCTGGTGCGGGGGTAATACTGCTTCCTGGTATCACCGCCCTGTCATTATTTCTGGAAAATGTGCATGCTGTCTGACTTACAATTAACACCATAAGCATACACACTGCAATTATTCTTTTCATAAGCATTCCTCGCAAATACTTTTTCCCTCGTATCATCAGATTTTATCACATACCACACATTTTATCAATTAATTCTCTTCTGCGCATATTCTGTTCAATAACAATCTTTAATTTATCTATATTTTTAGCAGGAACCCACGCCTTTCCTGCGTTATAGTACTGATTTATGATCTTCCAGAATTTTTCTGGAAAGCTCAATAATGTCACAAGCATGTCAATATCATCATCTTCAAGCGGCTTTAATCTGTCGTATTCATCAACCAGTCTGTATGCCACATTAATATTCCAGTCATGCTTTTCCATAACCTTTCTTAAAAACTGGTAAAGATCTGCAACCTGACAGTCATTATGACATTTTTCAAAATTAGTCACTGCATTGCCGCCATTACCAACATCAAGAAACACATTATGATAATTATAGCTTCCATGCACAAGCTCATTAGTCTGTTCCATCCTGTCAAAGCGCTCATCAAAACGTTTTGAATTAATATTCCTGCTCGCTTCATCCGCTTCCCTGAAAAATGTATCAACCGCACCAAGCGCAATCTGTTCAAATTCATTTTTCTTTTTCTTGCCACGCATATAATTAGCTGCCTTTTTAATTTCTTTTGTATGTCTTTCCATATTGGTGCGTAACCCTGCTCCCCTGTCAAAATGTACAGCATTATGTACGATGCTTTCACTGGCCTTTAATTCTGACTCGGGCTGCTCATCTGCGGTCTCTGCAAGCGCCATACATTCCCATTGCTTTGTAATATTTGTATTTACATTATTCCTTAAATATCTTACACCATTAGACGAAACAACATTTAGACAAATATGAAGTCTTGCCAGAGTCCTTACCGCCTCCATCACGTCATTCACAGACTTGACATCACATTCCCTGCCTCCAAACCAGTTCTTCATTACATATCTGTGCCCATCATCTCCAACAGTAAAAAGTTCTCCATCCTGATTTCTCACATATGTATCCACATTTTCAAAGCCTGCATCACTAACTGCTTTTGTCACTGCCTCATCTCTCAGATAAAACCCATCATTTCTTGAACACTCGAGAAAAAGTCTGCACCCTCTGTCTGTAAAAAGAATTACTCCTCCACGACCTTTTACCATTTTATTAACCTGAATATCATAAAATCTAATACATTCCAATGATTTATCGTTCATATAATCCCCCATTTCCGCACTTAATACAGACGCCCTTTGCTCATACGCCTGCGTCTGCCTTATCTTATGACATTTATGGCTGCTATATTCCTTGGATTTAATGATACGACGAATTAAGAAAATCATAATCTTGATGAAAATGTAATTTTTTCTTATAATAGATAGATGTGAGCTTTTTTCACATTTATAATAAATATTATTATAGGGGGAAATCATGCCTGAAAACTTTCATATTGACATGCCGGAAGCTGTCAGGAACATTATACATACAATTGAAGAACACGGCTTCAAAGCATATGCCGTTGGCGGATGCATAAGAGACAGTATCCTTGGACGAAACCCAGATGACTGGGATATAACCACTTCTGCTGTTCCATCACAGATAAAAACTTTCTTTAAAAGAACTGTTGATACTGGAATCGCCCACGGAACCGTCACTATAATGATAGATAAAACCGGATACGAAGTTACAACCTACAGAATTGATGGCGAATACGAGGATGGCAGGCATCCGAAGTCTGTAGAATTTTCAGACAGGCTTGTTGATGACCTGTGCCGCCGTGATTTTACGATAAATGCCATGGCATACAACGACACTGATGGATTTGTTGATGAATTTAAGGGTCTTGATGATTTGGATACAAAAATAATACGCTGCGTTGGTGAACCAGAATTAAGATTTACAGAGGACGCTCTGCGAATGATGCGTGCCATAAGATTTTCTGCACAGCTTGGCTTTACCATTGATGAAGCAACATGGAATGCAATTAAAAAGCTTTCCCCTTCAATCAGCAAAATAAGCATGGAGCGTGTGCATGTAGAGCTTGGCAAAACGCTTATGTCTGCACATCCCGATTATGTTGCGCAATATTCAGAAGCAGGACTTTTTGCCCCAATACTCCCGGTAATTGACAATGCTCTAAAGAGCCGCTACAAGCGCAAAATACTTGCAACATTACAACACACACCTGATAATATATACTTACGCTACGCTGCACTTTTCATAACTTCTACACCTGATGAAGCAGCTAAGACTCTCCGTGCACTTAAGCTGGATAACAAGACAGTTAACACAGTATCAAAGCTTGTTGAATTATCAAAGATGGATATAGAAGAAACTGAACCGGCTGTTCGTACTGCCCTTAATAAGTATGGCAGAGATTTCCTGCCTCTGTGGCATGAGCTTATGATGGCTGTAATCCAGGCATCTGAAGACATCACAGGAATAAGTAATCCGGCGAAGGTAAAGCATCTTCTCACATTAAAGCGTCTTGGAACA
>ENA-ORMX01001941-ORMX01001941.1-human-gut-metagenome-genome-assembly--contig:-NODE-1941-length-12699-cov-2.684435_pt1 | contig 12699 bp, 10 predicted proteins | sample MGYA00242108_ERZ509007 | MGnify/ENA primary metagenome ERZ509007 (study PRJEB26280, sample SAMEA2338745) | human gut metagenome | biome: human gut; feature: human-associated habitat; material: faeces...
CCATATTTTATGTCCTCTCATCCGGGCTGCACCTTAAAGGATGCGGTAAAGCTGGCAGAGTATGTGCGTGATATGGGATTTATGCCGGAACAGGTGCAGGATTTTTATCCAACACCTTCTACGATGTCTACCTGCATGTATTATACAGGATATGACTGCCGTACCATGGAAAAGGTGTATGTGCCTGTTAATCCTCATGAGAAGGCTATGCAGAGAGCGCTGATCCAGTACCGGAACCCGAAAAATTATGATCTGGTGGAGGAAGCACTCACAAAGGCTGGCAGAACAGACCTGATCGGATTTGACAAACACTGCCTGATCCGTCCGAGAAGAGAACATTCTTTTGATCGAAATGGCGCGAAAAATGACAGAGGAAACAATTCCCACAGAAGCAGTTCAAAAAATGACAGGGACAATTTCCACAGCAAAAACAGCGTGAAAAATGACAGACGGACGGTCACATCCGGCAGCCGTAAAAAGATTACAGCGTCTGGAAATAACCAGCAGAATACTGGCGCCAAGAAAAAAAAGACGATCCGCAACATCCATAAAAAGAAATAGAAAGAAAATTTTATGCGTGAATTTAAAATCAATGAAAACGAAGCGGGACAACGCTTTGATAAATATTTAAAAAAGCTGCTTGGCAATGCGCCGGGCAGCTTTATATACAAAATGCTCCGAAAAAAGAATATTACTTTAAATGGAAAAAAGGCAGACGGAACCGAAAAGTTGAATCAGGGCGACGATATAAAACTGTTTTTTTCCGATGAAACCTTTGAGAAGTTCAGTGGAAGCGGCACACCGGATTCTGAATTCGAGGCACTTAAAGTACTTTCGAGGGAGTTTACATCAGGAAAACGGAAACTTCCGGTTGTTTATGAAGATAAAGATGTGATTTTTATCAATAAGCCGACCGGCATGCTTTCCCAGAAGGCAAAACCGGAAGATATTTCCGCAAACGAATATATTCTTGCATATCTGATCGCGAAAGGGGAACTGACGGAAAGTTCTTTCCGTACCTTCCGCCCATCGATCTGCAACCGGCTTGACCGCAATACATCCGGTCTGTTAGCTGCCGGAAAGACCTTAAAGGGACTTCAGGAGATGGCAAAAGCCTTAAAGGAACGTTCGGTTCAGAAATATTACCGCTGTATCGTAAAGGGGACGGTAAAAGAAGCTTCTTATCTGAAAGGTTATCTGCAGAAAGATGAATCGTCCAATCAGGTTTTGATCCGCAGGACAAAACCTTCTGAGGGAGAATGGCTCCCGATCGAGACGGAATATAAACCGATTCGCTGTATGGGCGGTTACACGGAGTTTGAAGTTCATCTGATGACCGGGCGATCCCATCAGATCCGTGCGCATCTTGCGTCTATCGGACATCCGATCATAGGAGACTATAAATATGGAGATTCTGGAGTTAATGTATATTTTAAGAAAAATGCAAGGATAACGTCACAGCTTCTTCATGCAAGCCGCTTTGTATTTGAGGACGGCAGGGAGATTACGGCTCCATGTGGTGCTGAATTTGAGCGGGCATGGAATGTGATCGAAAATTTATAAACCGATGAATGTACATTCTGTTATGTGCATGTTTTCAGACTATAGTGTTCGAAAAAATTTGGAATAATTTATTTTTATAAAGGAGTACCATCATGGCAACCTGGAACTCAAGAGGACTCAGGGGTTCAACCTTAGAGGAGTTCATCAACCGCACCAATGAAACTTATCTGACAAATGGCCTTGCGCTGATTCAGAAAGTTCCAACGCCGATCACACCCATCAATATAGACAAGGCAACAAGGCATATTACGCTGGCATATTTTGAACAGAAAAGTACCGTCGACTATATTGGCGCCGTCCAGGGAATCCCGGTGTGTTTTGACGCAAAGGAATGTGCGACAGACACCTTTCCGCTTCAGAATATCCATGAACATCAGGTAACATTCATGGAAAACTTTGAAAAGCAGGGGGGAATTTCTTTTTTTCTGATCAGTTTTACCGCAAGGAACGAATTTTATTATCTGCGCCTTGCAAAGCTGTTGGAATTTTGGAACCGCGCAAAAGAAGGTGGAAGAAAAAGTTTCCGTTATGAGGAATTAGAATCCGATTATTTCCTTCCGAAAGGAAAAGCGGTACTGGTTCCTTACTTGGATACGCTGCAAAAAGATTTGCTGGCAAGGGATTGACATTCCCTTTGTTTTCCAATATAATAAACAGCAGTTTTATGTGGTAGCAAGGTAGCACACTAAAGTGCAAGAGAAAAATGTGTGCAGGGACGGCAGAAAAATCACTTATCACATAACGTCCCGGAATGGAGATTTGATGAAAAGACAGTTATTACATACACCTGAAGGTGTCAGGGATATTTACAATGACGAATGCGAGAAAAAGCTGATTTTGCAGGATGAATTATTAAAAGTACAGAAACAGTACGGTTATCACCCAATCCAGACACCAACATTTGAATTTTTTGATACCTTTGGCAGAGAGATCGGAACCACACCTTCGAAGGATCTGTATAAGTTTTTTGACCGGGAGGGAAATACGTTGGTACTTCGACCGGATATTACACCTTCCATTGCGCGATGTGCCGCAATGTATTTTGGTGAGGAGAAGATGCCGATCCGTCTCTGCTATATGGGAAATACATTTTTAAACAACAGCAGCTATCAGGGAAGATTAAAAGAGAGCACACAGCTTGGCGCAGAGCTTTTAGGCGATTCCACGGTAGATGCAGACGCGGAGATCATTGCCATGGTGATCGACTGCCTGAAAAAAGCAGGATTAAAAGAGTTTCAGCTTTCCGTCGGTCATGCAGAATTTTTCCGCGGTTTGACAGATGCGGCAGGGTTAAAGGAAGAACAGGAAGAAGAACTTCATGACCTTATTTCCAACAAAAATTATTTTGGTGTAACGGAGTTTGCTGAGACGCTGAGCTTAAACGATAACTTAAAGGCTCTGTTTGGAATGCTCGGCAATCTGTATACCGGATCTGACGAATTGCAGACGGCAAAGAAATATGCATCTGAATATCCGCGTATCTTAGCCGCGATCGAGCGCCTTGAGGAGTTACATCAGGTTTTAAAGATCTATGGCATTGATAAATATGTCTCCGTGGAGCTTGGAATTGTCAGCAATTATCAGTACTATACCGGCATCATTTTTGCGGGATACACGTTTGGAAGCGGTGAGCCGATCGTAAAGGGCGGCCGTTATGATGAACTTCTGACTTACTTTGGAAAGAAGTCAGCATCCATCGGTTTTGCGATCGTTATTGACCAGCTGATGGCAGCACTTTCCAGACAGAAGATCGAAATTCCGGTACGATATCAGAACGAACTTATTATTTATGATTCGAAAATGCGCAGTGAGGCGATCAAAAAGGCGATGGAGCTGCGTACTGACGGCAGAAATGTGGAGCTGATGGCAAGAGATATCTCAAAGACCGAAGAAGATTATCGCACCTATGCAAAGCAGAATCACTTTGTGAATGTGACATTTATGTAAGGAGACGGATACGATGGAAGAGATGAGATATTTAACCTTTGCCCTTGGGAAGGGAAGACTGGCGAAGAAAACTTTAGAGATGTTTGAACAGATCGGCATAACCTGCGAGGAGATGAAGGACAAAGACACCAGAAAACTGATCTTTGTAAATGAAGAATTAAAACTCCGTTTTTTCCTTGCGAAGGGACCGGATGTGCCGACATATGTTGAATATGGTGCAGCAGATATTGGTATCGTTGGAAAAGATACGATCTTAGAGGAAGGCAGAAATATTTACGAGGTACTTGATCTTGGATTTGGAAAATGCCGCATGTGCATCTGTGGACCGGAAAATGCAAAAGAGCTGTTAAACCATCATGAACTGATCCGCGTTGCAACCAAGTATCCGCGGATTGCAAAAGATTATTTCTATAATAAGAAACATCAGACTGTGGAGATCATCAAGCTGAACGGATCAATCGAGTTGGCGCCGATCGTCGGCTTATCTGAAGTTATCTGCGATATCGTAGAAACCGGCTCCACCCTGCGTGAGAACGGTTTGTCGGTGTTAGAGGAAGTTTGTCCGCTTTCTGCCCGCATGGTAGTCAATCAGGTGAGCATGAAGATGGAAAATGAGCGCATTACAAAACTGATTTCCGATTTAAAGACCGTCATATAAGATAACAAAAACCGTTTGCCACAGCAATGTTTTGAATACAGACGGAACAGATGTTTTGAAATGGAGGAGAAGTATGCGAATTATAGAACTGACAGAAGAGGCAAGAACAAATATACTGGAAAATCTTTTAAAAAGAAGCCCGAATTCCTATGGTGAATTTGAAGGCAGAGTAAATGAGATCATAGAAAATGTAAGGGCAAACCGCGATGCAGCGATCTTTGATTACACAAAGCGTTTTGATGGAGCTGACATCAACGCAGAGAATATCCTTGTGACGGAGGATGAGATTAAAGAGGCCTACGAAAAAGTGGATGAAAAACTGCTTACGGTGATCCGCAAGGCGCTGGTAAATATCCGCAAATATCATGAAAAACAGCGCCAGTATTCCTGGTTTGACTCCGAGGAGTCCGGCATTATTTTAGGACAGAAAGTGACTGCCTTGGAAAAAGTCGGCGTTTATGTACCGGGCGGAAAGGCAGTTTATCCGTCCTCCGTGCTTATGAACATCGTTCCGGCAAAGGTTGCGGGTGTAAAAACTATCGTTATGACAACACCTCCCGGAAAAGACGGAAAAGTCAATCCGGCGACCTTAGTTGCGGCAAAAGAGGCAGGTGTGGATGCAATCTATAAAGTCGGCGGTGCACAGGCGATCGCAGCGCTGGCATTTGGTACGGAAAGCGTTCCAAAGGTAGACAAAATCGTAGGTCCTGGTAATATCTATGTTGCCCTGGCAAAGAAAGCCGTATTTGGTTTTGTAAGCATTGACTCCATTGCAGGCCCTAGTGAGATCATGGTGTTAGCAGATGAAACTGCAAACCCGCGTTTTGTTGCAGCAGACCTTCTCTCGCAGGCAGAACATGATGAGATGGCATCTGCGATCCTTGTTACAACGAGCAGGGATTTAGCGGAGCAGGTATCAAAAGAAGTGGAAGGTTTTGTGGCACAGTTATCCAGAAAAGAAATCATTCAGAAGTCTTTGGATAATTATGGTTATATCTTAGTGGCAGAAAGTATGGACGAGGCGATCGCGACAGTGAACGAGATTGCATCCGAGCATCTTGAACTTGTCACAAAGAATCCATTTGAGACGATGACAAAGATCCGCAACGCGGGAGCAATTTTTGTCGGGGAATATTCCAGTGAACCATTGGGTGATTATTTCGCCGGTCCAAACCATGTGCTGCCGACAAACGGAACTGCAAAATTTTTCTCACCGCTTAGCGTGGATGATTTTATCAAAAAGTCAAGCATTATCTCTTATTCAAGAGAGGCATTAGAGCCGATTTATAAAGATATCGTACAGTTTGCAGAATGTGAACAGTTAACGGCGCATGCAAATTCAATCCGTGTACGATTTGAAGACTAGAGAGGAATGTGGTAAAATGGAAAGAACGGCGGAGTACATACGAAAAACAAAAGAAACGGATATTAAGATTAATCTGAATATAGACGGAACTGGTAAAGCGGAGATTGACACTGGGATCGGCTTTTTTGATCATATGTTAGAAGGATTTGCCAGACATGGTTTTTTTGATCTGGATGTCAAAGTGGAAGGGGATCTTGCCGTGGACTGCCATCACACGATCGAAGACACCGGAATCGTGCTTGGTAATGCGATCCGCAAAGCGTTAAAAAATAAAAAGGGCATCAAACGTTTTGGAAGCTGTATTTTGCCGATGGATGAGACACTGGTGCTCTGCGCCGTGGATCTCTCCGGCAGACCTTATCTTGTTTTTGATGGCGAATTTACTGTGGAGCGCGTAGGGTATATGGACACGGAGATGGTTAAAGAATTTTTCTATGCCGTTTCTTATGCAGCGGGTATGAATCTGCATATCCGTGTATTGTCCGGCGGCAATAACCATCATATGATCGAAGCAATGTTCAAGGCATTTGCGAGGGCGTTAGATGAAGCAACCGGCTATGATCCGCGTATCACGGATGTGTTGTCCACAAAAGGCAGCCTGTAGGAAAACTTGCGATTCCTGCAGAAATCTGTCTTAGGTATATATCACAAAAGAAAAACGTGTATGGCTTGTTAAGAAAATGCAGGAATGGAGAGTTTTTAAATATGGAACACAAAAATATTGTTGCCACCATTTACTTAAAAAATGGACAGGCAGTAAAAGGCATGGATAATTTTGAACCAATGGGCTGGGACGTGATCAGTCTGGCACGTCTTTATAATGACAGCGGTATCGATAAAATCATCATTTTTGATCTCTCAGACGATGACGAAGAACACGAGAAGAATATCCATACCATCAAAAATATCAACCGCAATGTCGAGATCAAAGTCTGCGCAGGTGGAAACATCAGCCGCTTTGAGGATGTCAAGAAGTTTATTTATGCCGGATGCCTGCAGGTTATTGTAAACGGTGCAAAATCAAACAGCATGGATATTGCAAGAGAGGCGAGCGACCGTTTTGGAAAAGAGCGCATCCTTGTTTCCGTGGCAAATGTTGATTTTGTATTCAAACATCAGGAGGAGATGCAGGAGCATTTTCACGAACTTCTGGTTTTAAACACCAGCGTTTTGACGGCAATCGAAAATATTACAGACGTTCCGTATGTCGTATATTTTGAGGAATGCGATTACGAGAAAATTATTGAGACCTTAAAACGCGAAAATGTACGCGGAATTGCCGGATCTTTTATCAATGATCCTGAGACAGATATCATGGAAATGAAAGCACAGCTCTCTGCAGGCGGGATCAAGATGGATAATTTCGAACCGGCATTAAAATGGGCAGATTTAAAGAAAAATTCGGATGGCATGGTTCCGGTTATTGTGCAGGATTACCGCACGGATGAGGTTTTGATGCTTGCCTACATGAACGAAGAGGCTTTTGAAACGACGATCAATATCGGAAAGATGACCTATTACAGCAGAAGCCGCCAGGAGTTATGGATCAAAGGTATGACATCCGGACATATCCAGTATGTAAAGTCACTGACCGCAGACTGTGATTATGATACGATCTTAGCGAAAGTATCACAGATCGGTGCAGCCTGTCACACCGGAAATGTCTCCTGTTTCTTTAATGAGATCGTCAAAAAGGAGTATATGGAGAAAAATCCGCTGAAAGTATTAGAGGATGTCTATGCGATTATTTTAGACCGCAAGGCAAACCCGAAAGAGGGGTCATACACGAACTATCTGTTTGACAAAGGACTCGATAAGATCTTAAAGAAGATGGGAGAAGAGGCATCAGAAATCATCATCGCAGCCAAAAATCCGGATCCGGAAGATATCAAATATGAGATATCCGATTTCATGTATCATATGATGGTGCTGATGGCGGAAAAGGGAGTTACGTGGGAGGAGATCACACAGGAGCTTTCACAGAGGTAATATACGAAGGACATTTACAGGCAGAAATTACTTGTAAATGTCCTTTTGCAGGTTCATCATGAATAACAAATATTTATGAAAGAGAGATTACAATGATACCATTAAAAATAGAAACACTGTTAAAAGGCCGCGTGGTTGAACATGATCGGGTAGAATATAAAATAGGATGGAACCCAAATGATATCATTCATTCTATTTGTGCTTTTGCAAATGATTATGACAATACAAACGGTGGATATATTGTGATCGGTGTAAAAGAAGAAAATGGGATGCCGGTATTTCCTTTAGAAGGGGTACCAAAAGAGGATCTGGATTCCATCCAACAGGAAATTTTTCAGTATTGCAATCAGATCGTTCCAAGATATATTCCGAGAATGGAAATCATTGATTATCAGAATTCCGGAATTTTTTTGATTTATCTTTGGTGTTCTGCTGGTGACAGTGGTCCATATCAGGCGCCTAAAACTGTTTATATCAGACGGGGATATCTGGAAGATTTTATTAAGAAAAGCAATAGCAGCCTGATCGAAGAAATCAATAACAGTACGCTCGAAGAATTACTCCTTGCCGAAGAAGTCGCCGATGAGACAGATACAGAATTGGATATTAGAAATATCGGGGTTTTAATGTTTGCAGAACATCCGGAAAAATTTATCCCAGGATCATACATTGAGTTAATCCGGTTTAATACAAAAGAAGCAGAGGCATCCGATGATTTTATTGAAAAAACCTTTACAGGTCCTATCTGGAAACAGGTTCAGGATGCATTAGATTACATTAACACAAATGTTATTGAAGAAAAAGTTGTAAAACTTCAGGGGCAGGCGGAATCAGAACGATTTTTTCATAAATCATATCGTGAACAGGAACCTGTTGAAATCCGGATTTACGTCGACAGTATCCAGATACTCAATTATCCGGGATTGGCAAAATGGATTAATCTTGAGCGATTTGCCGAAGGCAGGATCAAAGGCAGAAAATACAGGAACAGACGGATTGGAGAATTATTTAAAGAAATTGATTTGTCAGAGAAAAAAGGCACAGGTATTCCAAAAATATTACGTGAACTTAAGAAAAATGGCTCTCCTGGACCAGAATTTGATATGGATGATGACAGAACATATTTGAATACAATTATTCATATCCGCGATGGATTTGATAAAAATGAGATTATGTCCGAATCAGTGTCCAAATCAATGTCCGAATCAATGTCCGAATTAGAAATTGCCAGAATACAGGTAATATTACAATATCTGACTGTTCATGATACCATTAACAGTGCAAAAGCGGCTGAATTACTGGATGTAGAGAAAAAGGCCACAAGCCGGCTGTTGTCAAAAGCTGAAAAAGTAGAAGTTCTGATCAGCAAAGGCAAAACGAAAGATAAAGTTTATATGAAAAAATAATTTGGGTATATCAGATAAAATCCTGAAAATGAAAATTGGAGACTCCATGTTTGAAAAAATAAAACAACTTATGACTGGTAATCTGTCAAAAGGCGGCAGGCAGGTCTACATCGATGATCTGCGCGTCATAGCGACCGTATTTGTGATCGGGGTGCATACAGTCTCACTGGCTGCCACGATGACAGAATACGGAAGCATCCCATTCCGGGTGCTTACCATCTTTAATTTTATATTTTTGTCCTGCAACCTGCTTTTTGTCATGTTAAGCGGAGCATTATTGCTCCCGGTAAAAAATGAATCGATCGGCAATTTTTTCCGGAAACGTTTCACAAAAGTTGCAATTCCGCTGGTTGTCTATTACATTCTGTATATCGTGGCAAAGGAAGGGTTTGTCTGGCTGAGACCGGACCACTGGATTCTGATGTTGAGGCGTATTTTAACGGGGGCTCCAATGGAGGCACCTCATTTCTGGCTGGTCTATGTGATCATCTGGCTGTATGTACTGACGCCGTTTATGCGGTATATTGTACATAATATTCCCGATACCGTATTGTCGGGTGTGATAGGGGTCGTATTTGCAATTTGTGCATTGGACACCTATCTACCACTTTACGGAATCAACTCTGTGTTTGGCATTGTGGTGGATTCTTATGCGGGCACTTTTTTACTTGGATATTTTCTTTCTGAAAAATGCAGCAGAAAGGTAGAAAATTTTTTCATGTTTACAGGATTTCTATCATTTATTGAAACCTGTATGTGGATCTGGAACGGAAATGATTATGTCAATTATATTTATCAGAATTCGCCCACAATGATGTGTTTTACGGCAGCTATCTTTTTGTTGGTAAAGCGCCTTGCGTCCCAAAAAACAAAAAGCAGTTTCTTTGTGCAGTGGATCAGCCGGTACAGTTATTCTATTCTGCTGATCCACTGGGGCGTACTTCATTTTGTGGTCAAACAGAAACTGCATGTCAATGTGCTCGGCGGTGGCATTGTCGGCGGCTGTATTGTGATGATGGTACTGACTCTTTTTATCTCAGCAATCGGTGCAATGATCCTTGACAATACGCTGCTGAAATGGCTCCAGAAACCTTTTACAAAAAAGCAGAGACAGAAATAAAAATACAAGGTATGAATTTGTCCATAGATTCATAAAATGATATCAAAAATCAGAATAAAAAAACGATGTTTACTTAAAAGCGGTCGCTGGTATACATAATATTTTTATGGTAAACCAGTGCCAGGACACAGAACTGCTGTATGAAATCAGTCATATAATTTTATGCAGATGGACTGGCACAGAAATGGAGTGTTCTATGGACAGACGGACAGTCGAACGGCGCAGGGAATATGTGCAGAATATCCGCAATTCTTTTTATGAGGAAAACGGGATGCAGAAGAGAGAGACCAGAGAGGTGGATGATTCTGCACCGGAAATGGGGCTTGCGGCAGCACTGAAACTGCGCATTTTTTTATCTGTATGTATATTTGCAGCTTTTTTAGGCTGCATGTATACCCATACGGATTTGTGTGGTTACAGCACGCAGACGATCACAGAAATGATCTGTGATAATCATTATTATACAAATCTGAAAAATTATGTTATGATACATTGAGCGCAAGTGAGTCAACATACATGTATGATTGACGAACGGCGAAATTTGAGCGCGAAAGAAGAAATGGAAAGGATTTTTTTAAATGACAAAATTAGCTTTATCTGATGAGATACTGATGAAGATTGATAAACCGGCGCGCTATATCGGTAACGAGTTAAACAGCGTGGTAAAAGAGAAAGATACGGTTGATATCCGATTTGTGATGTGTTTCCCGGATGTTTATGAGATTGGAATGTCACATCTTGGTATCCAGATTTTATACGATATGTTAAATAAAAGAGAGGACGTCTGGTGTGAGCGCGTCTATTCCCCATGGCCGGATCTGCATGCAATTTTAAAAGAAGAGAATATCCCGTTATTTTCTTTAGAGTCACAACAGCCGGTAAAGGATGCGGATTTCTTGGGAATTACGATACAGTACGAGATGTGTTATACCAATATCTTACAGATCTTAGATCTAAGCCAGATTCCAATCGAGGCAGCAGACAGGACGGAAAATGATCCGATCTTAATTGGCGGAGGTCCATGTACCTATAACCCGGAACCGATTGCGGAATTTTTTGATCTGTTTTATATGGGAGAAGGCGAAATTTCCTATGATGCACTGCTGGATCTGTACAAAAAAATGAAGCAGGAAGGAGCTTCGCGCAAGGATTTTTTACATGAGGCCGCAAAGATTCCTGGTATTTATGTACCATCTTTATATGAAGTAAGCTATAAAGAGGATGGAACGATCGCCGGATTTGAACCGGTGTATGAGGATGTGCCGCGCACGGTCACAAAACAGATTGTTACAGATATGACGCAGGCAGTTTATCCGGAAAAACCGATTGTACCATTTATCAAGGCAACACAGGACCGCGTGGTTCTTGAGATCCAGCGAGGCTGTATCCGTGGCTGCCGTTTCTGCCAGGCGGGTATGGTCTACCGTCCGACACGTGAAAAAGATGTGGAACGGTTAAAAAAACTTGCGTACCAGATGTTAAAGTCAACCGGACATGAAGAGATCTCTTTAAGCTCTTTAAGTTCTTCCGATTACTCACAGTTACAGGAACTTGTGACATTTTTAATTGAGGAATTTAAGGGAAAAGGTGTCAATATTTCTCTTCCATCTCTGCGTATCGATGCATTTTCCTTAGATGTTATGGGAAAAGTGCAGGATATCAAGAAAAGCAGTCTGACCTTTGCACCGGAGGCTGGTTCCCAGCGTCTCAGGGATGTTATCAATAAAGGTCTTACAAAAGAGGTTATCTTAGAAGGTGCCGGAATGGCATTTGAAGGTGGCTGGAATAAGGTAAAGCTTTACTTTATGTTAGGGCTTCCGACCGAGACAGAAGAGGATATGAAGGCGATCCCGGAACTGGCAAACGATATTGCGGTACGTTATTATGAGATTCCAAAAGATCAGCGGAATGGGAAATGCCAGATCACAATTTCAACATCGTTTTTTGTGCCAAAGCCTTTTACACCGTTCCAGTGGGCATCCATGCATGACCCGGAGGACTATATTGCGCGTGCGAAAGTTGTCAATGACACGGTAAAAGAGCAGTTAAACCGTAAAAGCATCAAATACAACTGGCATGAAGCTGATGTGACGGTGTTAGAGGGTGTATTAGCACGCGGTGACCGCAAGGTCGGAAATGTGATCCGCACGGTTTATGAGCGTGGCGGCATATTTGATGCGTGGTCCGAATATTTTGATTACCAGAGATGGTTGGATGCATTTGCGGAATGTGGCGTGGATATGGATTTTTACACCAAAAGAGAGCGCTCACTTGATGAAGTATTTCCATACAATAAAACCAAATAGATTAGAGACTGAAGCTTTATGTGGTTTTAAAATCAATGGTTATGAGGATTTGCAAAAAGCAGGAAGATACTTCTTAGAGCAAGGTGTTGAAAATGTATTTATAAGTTTAGATGCAGATGGGATTTACTATCTTACAAAAGGTGAAGAAGGTACTATATGCCAAAATGATAAGATAGACATAAAAAATGTAACAGGTGCTGGAGATTCGTTTATCGGAGCATTCCTATACTGTCTGTTAAATGATGAAGTAGAAGATTTGGAGTCCGTAAGTGATGACACATTAAGAAACTACCTTGATTTTGCCAATGCTTATGCAGCGAACACAACAACAAAAGAAGGTGCAT
>ENA-ORMX01001943-ORMX01001943.1-human-gut-metagenome-genome-assembly--contig:-NODE-1943-length-12697-cov-5.218003_pt1 | contig 12697 bp, 7 predicted proteins | sample MGYA00242108_ERZ509007 | MGnify/ENA primary metagenome ERZ509007 (study PRJEB26280, sample SAMEA2338745) | human gut metagenome | biome: human gut; feature: human-associated habitat; material: faeces...
TTGTTGCTCAGGATATTATAAATAATGTTAAACTAAAGTGTTGCGGAATTAAGGAGTATCTATTGCAGTCGTTGCAATGACTGCCAGCGTGGCTCACGCCACCGACCTTTATGTTTATAGCCTGTCGCGCACCGCCCCCGTTGCGCAACTTAATAGCATACAGTATGTCGAGTTTGGTACAACCGATATCACCGTAAAACAGCTAATGGGCACTACAACCAAAGTGGCGCTCACCGATTTCGATTTTCTGAAGTTTTCTCCAGCCACCATCGTTACCGCCATTGGTCATGTTGAGGGTCAGAACCCCACCGTTACCATCTCTCAGCATAAGGTAACGGTTAAGGGTGGCGAGATAGCTGCTCTCTATACCTCTGATGGCAAGCTGCTTGCCACAGGCAAAAAGGGCCAACAAGCGCTCACCCTTCCTGCCGATAGCCGCCATGGCATTTACATTATCAAGGTGCTTACAGCCAATGGTACAAAATCGTTTAAGTTCACACGATAAGCCATTTGTTTCTATTTTTATTAAAGATTTATATAATACAATTCTCAAACACATTTTTTATGATACCCACAATCAATATGAAAACTTTTGTGGCTGCTGCCATCACCTTTATGAGCTTGCCAGCTGCTGCACAAACCCAATATTACGATAACATCGTGCTCCGCCAAAATGGTAACATCGTTTACCAGAACAAGGCTACTAATATTGATAGTATAGCCATGGAAAACAACAAAACGCAGATTGCTCTCTATGATAGAGATGGCGGTCTGCTCTTCTCAACCCCTGCTGCTGGCACACGCATGGATGTAGAACAAGGAGCACCCATAGCCGATATGCTCGACCTTGTGTTTAACGAAGACGGCACTGCCACCGATATCTCTGCGTTGGGTCTGCCCGTTACAAATAATGCTGGTGGTGTAGCTACCTATTATAACCCCACCTTCAAACGTTATGTAGCTCGCTTCGACAATACATGGGCAGGTGCCACCTCTACCTATTTCCGTATCAACTACGGCAGCAATAAAAGCTTTATCGATTTGCTGAAAGACGGACATACCCTTGAAGCCGTGGTTATGGCCAACTATACGCCACCTATTGCCAATGGCGAGGCCAAATTTTTTAGTTCGCACGAGGCTGGTGGCACTGGCCTTATGGTGTGCAAAACCAGTGGATCGCGTGGCAACGAACTAACCTTCTTGCCCAACGTGTCGACAACAGGTAAGAGCAGTTGGAAGTGGGCCACCAGTGGAATCGTTCCACAGCCCAAGCAATATTATCATGTCGTGGGCGTATGGGATAAAGACGAGAAAAAGGCTAAGATATATGTTGATGGCGTGTTGAAAAACGCTGTCAATGCCGAAGGCGAATTGGTGCTGCCTAAGGCCAACTCGCAGTGGTTTGGCGTAGGTTGCGATGCTGGCCCCACAGCCCAGCTGGGCTGGAACGGCGATGTAGTGTTGGCTCGTGTATATGATGCTGCCCTTACCGAAGACGAGGTGAGCAAGCTGTGGGAAGATGTAAAGCGCTATGAAGACAACGCCAGTGCAACACTTGTTGATAATGTGCAGTATTGCGATGGCTTGGCCGTGAAGCCTGGTTGCTATTATCAAATAATGGGAACAGGTTTTAAAGAAGGCGACCAACTGCGCTTGCAGCAAAAATATAATGCTACAAACACCTTCACCTTGCCTTGTGTGCTTACCCCGATGGGTGTTGCCGTGCAGATGCCCGAAGGCATTGAAACAGGTAGCTACCACCTTACCGTTGTGCGCGGCACCGACACGCAGCTCCTTGGCCTCACCAGCCTTGTGGTGATGGATAAGATACCCGCTGGTGCACAGGTCATTGCTCATCGTGGCGTATGGAACAATAGCGATGCTTCTCAAAACTCGGTAGCCTCGCTCAATGCTGCTTTGGCTATGAAGGTGTATGGCTCTGAAACCGACGTGTGGTTAACCACCGATGGGCATCTCATGATTAATCACGATGCCACCATTAACGGCATAAACATTGAGAACAGCACCTACGACCAAGTGAAGGATCAGAAACTGAAAAATGGCGAAACCATTTCTCAGCTTCAAGATTTTCTTAACATCCTTAAAACCTCAACGTCGCCTACAAAGCTGGTGGTTGAACAAAAAGAGCACAGTAGCGATACACGCAACGAAGCTGTGGCCCAAGCTATTGTGGCTGCCGTAAACGCTGCTGGTGTGCAAGATAAGGTCGAATACATATCATTCAGCCTTGCAGCCTGTAAAACCTTTGCTAAGTATGCTCCTGGTGTGCGCGTGGCTTACCTGAAGGGTGGCATGGCACCTGCCGACCTGCATAAGGATGGCATCACAGGTCTCGATTACCACATTGCCGAATTCCGCACTCATCCTGAGTGGGTAAAACAGGCACACGACCTGGGCATGTCTACAAACGTATGGACGGTAGATGCTCCTAAAGATATGGCTTACATCACCAACCTCGGCATCCAGTTTGTTACGACTAATAAGTCGGCAGAGGCCACCATTATCAAGGCCTATTATGACGAGGCTGCAAAAAGCAATAAATGAGTTTCCTTTTCGCCCGTGGCAGCAAGACGCGGCAATGTTTTTGTCGGCCAGTTTTGCTGCCTGATATAAATCAATAGGTAAATATCGTTTCGCAAGTTTTTGCTTAAGCAAGATGCAAAGTCGAGCAGATAACTTCTGAAACGTTAATCATAACGATGCAAAATGTCATATTAATTCTTTTGTTTAATGATTCGGTTTTATTTAATTGATTCTAATTTAAATCAGTTCTAATAGGTTTAATTGGTCTAATTGGTATTATGAGTAGTATTATGTTATAGCCTAATTAGTCAAAAATAGTTTGATGGGTTGAATTAGATTGATTATTCCTGGCGGTTCGATGCAGTGTATGTATTGAACCGCCTTTTTTTCTGTATGCTCGGCACACCATTGATTGTTTTCTTTTCTGTTTCACTGAAGGCAAGGGTATAATGTTCTGAAAACAATGGTGTAATTGCTTGAAATTAAGCGGATTATTCGGTGAAAATAGTGATAAAAATCGGGCGAAAGCATTGAGAAAGTCATCGCGCAACGGTCGATACGCGTGTTCATAACGGTCGATGCACATGTTCGTAACGGTCGTTACGCATGTTCATAACGGTCGGTGTGAGACGACATTTCGCCCTGTTTGGGTCGTTTTAAAGCTTGTTTTGGGTTAGTTTTTGCTTGGTTTTGGTTTGTTTTTCGCTTTGTTTTGGTTTACGATATGTCTTTTTCAACAGTTCCTTTACGTTTTTTCCTGGTTTGCTTTACGTCTTTTCCTGATTTGCTTTACGTTTTTCTTAGTTTGCTTTGCCCTTTTCCTGATTTGCTTTACACATTCTCAGTTATTTTGGTTCAAGTAATACGAAGGTACAAACTTAGTAGGACGTGGGCACAAACATTGGAAGGCGCATCCGTTCTATATAGAGATAATCGGCTGGCCCAAAATATAAGTGTCTCTTGCTTTTCTATATATAGATAATTGGTTAGCCTGAAATATAAGCGTCTTTTGCCTTTATATAAATATAGCCATTAGTGTCTCGTTAATGTCGTGACACTAATGGCTTTATGAGATAACAAACTTACAAGTTAGCTAAGTTCTAAAATATAAACACCACGAGCCGGAATTTGAACTGCCTTGTCTATCGCAACCGTTGTATCTGTTATAATATCTTTTCCTGATTTATAATCTTTTACCACTTCATTGAAACGATTCATATCTAATGTTTGGTTTTTATCTGTTCCATTCATTAAAACAAGTACCGTCTTATTATCTTTTACTCGGGCATATACATAACAACCCGTTCCATCTGGAGTATAATGAATGAGCTTTCCTTCTTTAACAGCATCACAATGCTTTCTCCAATTCAATATCTTTTTCATATAATTCCAAGCCTCATTCTGCAAATCAGTACGTCCCTCAGGTGTGAAAGCATCTTTCGGGTCTCCTACCCAACCTCCAGGAAAATCAGTGCGGATAACACCATCACCTTCAGCTTTTGTTCCAGTCATCAGAATTTCTGTTCCATAATAGATTTGCGGAATTCCTCTCGTTGTTAATAAGAAAGCTATGGCCTGTTTATATCTTCTTAAATCAGTTTCTCCTTTTTGCATAAAGCGGCCTAAATCATGATTATCTAAGAAGGTGAGTACGTTGTTAGGATTTGGGAATAAGAAATCCTGTGCGATGACTTCATATATTTTAAATAATCCTGCTTCCGATCCTTCATTGCTAGAGCATACCTCTCCAAAGGCTTTTTGGCAAGTAAAGGTCAGATCAAAGTCCATCACGGTCTTTAAGTTACTATTCGATTCATTCATTTTCGAATCTTTTTGCCACCAAGCCGAAGCTGTTCCTCTTGGATACCAAGCTTCTCCCACAATATTGAAGTTGGGATATTCGTTTTCTATCTCCTTGCACCAAGAAGACATAAAATCATAGTCAGCATAAGGATGTGTATCTTGACGTATACCATCAATACGTGCGTATTCAATCCACCAGATGCTATTTTGAATTAAATATCGAGCCAAGTGCTTATTTTTCTGGTTCAAATCGGGCATACCTCTACCAAACCAACCATTTACCAAGGTCTCTCGCTCCGACTGAGGAGCGTGCACATCCATAATAGTCCATTTAAAATGGTTGGTTTGAACAAAGTTGTCTTGATGGTTCAGCCAATCAGAGGTAGGAAAATCTTTTAACCACCAATGCGAGCTTCCGCAATGATTAAAGATCATATCCATCACCACTTTCATACCTTTTTGGTGGGCCTTGTCTATCAATTCGCAATATTCTTCATTCGTTCCAAAACGAGGATCTACCTGATAAAAATCAGTAATAGCGTATCCGTGATAAGAACCTCCGGGCATCCTATTCTCTAATACCGGATTTACCCAAATGGTGGTAAAACCTAAGTCATGGATATAATCTAATTTATTTATGATACCGCGTAAATCACCTCCGTGGCGAGCCCACGCGCTCTTACGATCGGTTTTTACATCATCAAGATTGTCGTTAGAAGGGTCAGCATTTGCAAAACGGTCGGGAGTAATCAGGTACATCACATCAGCCGATGAAAAACCAGCAGCTCCAGGCTTTTTGCTTCTTTCCTTTAACTCAAAGGTACGAATTTCTTTCTTTTTTCCTTTTTGAAATGTCAGTTTCATTGTACCAGGAGCGGCATCTTTGGCGATATCTAAATAGAGGAACAAGTAATTAGGGTTCTCTACGCCAACAACTTCTTTTACTTTTACCCCGGGATAGTCAACATGCACTTGTGAGCTTGCGATGTCTTTACCATATACCATAATTTGTAGTTCTGGATTTTTCATCCCCACCCACCAGCAAGCAGGTTCTAATCGTGAAATGTCTATTGCGTATACAGCACTGATACACAATAGGCAGGTGATAAACATTAATAATTTTTTCATAAAGTCATTCAATTAGTGTTCCGTTATAATTGGAACGGTTAATAAATAGGTGAACGATTTGGTTGAATTGGTTTTTGTTATATAGGACATTCGTTAATTTAAGAAGGTATCTCATGCCAGTTTTGTGTGTGAGCGTGATATATGATGAATCTTATTTCTTGAAAAACCTCTGTAATCAACTATGTTCTAATGATTTCAAAGAACGTTGCCCAGTTTTAATGGGACAGCAATGATGTTTCGTCTACAAAAATACATTATTATTTCTGCAATAACGTTTACGCTTTCTATAAATTAAAAATATTTAACCGTAAAAGTGGATAAAACATGTGTTGTTTCGTATAATTGTCGTGCTTTACCTAATGCTTTTGGGGGGCTAAGCCCTTTTCGGTAATGTTTTTATCAAAAGAGCGTTGATAAACGCAAAAAATAGATGCAGGTAATTAAAAAATATTGAATTTTTCATTAATTTTGCTATCAAAACCAAACAACTATAAAACTACGTGCACGACTATATGGCTGTCATTGCATCGGTTGAAAGATAGACGAATATTAAATAAAACGAATTAAATCATCAACATTATGAATACTGTCAATCCCTTCGCACGGCCCCTTTACGTAATGCTAAAGCCCGTGGGTGCGTCGTGCAACCTGCGGTGCAAATATTGCTATTATCTTGAAAAGGCAAACCTGTATAAGCACACGCCCACACGGGTGCTGAGCGAAGAGATGCTCGAGCAGTTTACGAAAGAGTATCTCGAGGCACAAACCATGAGTCAGGTGCTTTTTACTTGGCATGGTGGCGAGACACTCATGCGCCCGCTATCGTTCTTTCGTAAGGCTGTCGAGTTGCAAAAGAAATATGCTGGTGGCCGACGCATCGACAACACCATACAGACCAATGGCACACTGCTTACCGACGAGTGGTGCGAGTTTTTGCACGAGAACAATTGGCTTGTAGGTGTGTCGATTGATGGGCCACAAGAGTTTCATGACGAGTATCGCCGCACGGCCACTGGAGCTCCCTCGTGGGTGAAGGTGATGCGTGGCATACAGCTCTTGAACAAACATAATGTTGAATGGAACGCCATGGCCGTGGTAAACGACTTTAATGCCGACTATCCACTCGACTTTTACCACTTTTTTAAGGATAACGGTTGTAAATATTTGCAAATCACGCCTATCGTTGAGCGTATCGTTAATCATGAGGATGGCCGACATCTGGCCACCCTTACAGATAGCGATGAGGCTCCGCTGGCCGACTTCTCGGTTACGCCCGAGCAGTGGGGTAGCTTCCTGTGCACCATCTTCGACGAGTGGGTGCGCCATGATGTGGGTCAGACCTACGTCGAATTGTTCGATTGTATATTGGCCAACTGGGTGGGCGAAACGTCAGGCATCTGTGCGTATGCTAAAGAGTGTGGCCATGCTGGTGTGATGGAGTTTAACGGCGATGTATATTCGTGCGACCACTTTGTGTTTCCCGAATATCGGTTGGGCAATATTCGTGAGAAGAGCATCGCTGAGATGTTGTATGGCAAGCAGCAACAGCAGTTTAGCAAACTAAAAAGCCAGTCGTTGCCCAAAGAATGTCGCGAGTGCAAGTGGCTGTTTGCTTGTAATGGCGAGTGCCCCAAAAACCGTTTCATAAAAGACCGCTATGGCAACCCTGGCAAAAACTATCTGTGCCAGGGCTACCGCATGTTCTTCGAGCATGTGGCACCGTATATGGATTTTATGAAGAACGAATACTTGAACCAGCGTCCGCCTGCAAACGTCATGCAACACGTTGACGAGATAGAACGCAACCGTGATAAGAGCGAATATGTAGAGTTTTCTATAACTGAATAATAACTAAAATTGTAACAAGAGTGTAATGAAAAAAATGATGTTTCTGATAGCCTGTGTGTTATGTACCGTAGCAGGCTATGCGCAGCAAGGGCCAATGGCCACCACGCAATATGGTGTGCTGGAAGGCGTGTGCGAGTCGGGAGTAAACGTGTTTAAGGGTGTGCCTTTTGCAGCACCACCCGTTGGTGAAAACCGTTGGCGTGCGCCGCAACCGCTGCAGCCGTGGCAAGGGGTGCGCAGTGCAAAGAAGTTTGGCGATGACCCCATGCAGGGCAATCCCTTTGGCGACATGGGCTTTGATGCCGAAAAGAAAAGTGAAGACTGCCTTTACCTAAACGTGTGGACACCCTCGAAGACCATGACCGAGCGTCTGCCCGTAGTGATTTATTTTAATGGTGGCGGACTGATTGCAGGATCGGGTAGCGAGCCTCGCTACTCAGGACGCCAAATGGCACGTCATGGCATTGTGGCCGTAACGGCCAACTATCGCGAGGGCATCTTCGGCTTCTTCGCACATCCGCAGCTGTCGAAAGAAACATCGTATAAAGGTTCGGGCAACTATGGCTTTATGGATCAAGCAGCGGCCATCAAGTGGGTGTATGAAAACATTGCCGCCTTTGGTGGCGACCCCAAGCAAATAACCATTGTGGGCGAGTCGGCAGGTTCAATGTCGGTTAGCGCGTTGCTGGTATCACCTCTCACGCGTGGCATGATTGCTCGTGCTATGGCATCGTCAGGAGCCGTGTGTGGCCAACGCTTGCTTTCACTTAAAGATGCCGAGAAGCAAGGCGTTAAGAAGTTGAAAGAGTTGGGCTTGAAAAATATTGCCGATGCCCGCAAGATGCCTGCCGACGAACTGTTGGCCAAGACGCTGTCAAGTGGACTGGCATCTTATTGTCTTGACGGCTACTTCTTTACCGAAGACCCCACCGACGCTTATCTCAATGGGCACCAACAGAAGGTACCGTTGCTTGTAGGTCGCAATAGTTTAGAGATGTCGCCGCAAGCCTATCTTGGTGGAAAAGCTCCCACACTTGAAAACTTGCGCCCCGCCCTTGAGGCCGCCTTTGGCGATAAGACCGATGAGGCCATGCGTATGTATGGTCTGAATACCGACCGCGATGTGCTGGGTAAGCCGGGTGTCGACTTTGCTTCAGACCAGTTCATAGCCTATGGCACGTGGCTTTTTGGCTATCTACATGCCAAAACTTCGGGCCAACCTGTTTATCGCTACTGTTTTACACGTCCGCGTCCCGAAATGCGCAACAAAGACTTGGTGGCCGGACTTGCTGGTGGCGTGCAAAAGAAGGGCGATGGCGATGTGATGACCATTCCTCAGAACGATGTGTTCAAGGGCGCTGTTCACTCGGCAGACATAGAGTATGCCATGGCAACACTGCCCACCAATCGTGTGTACGACTGGCAACCTGACGATTATCGTGTGTCTGACCAGTTTATCAACTATTATGCCAACTTTATCAAGACGGGTAACCCCAATGGCTTAGGATTGGCTAACTGGACATCGATCACAGGTAAGGAGCAGCCCACACAGCTCATCCTCGATGTCGACTCGTACGAAACCTACGACCCCGCCTTTGAGCAGCGCAACCTGTGGCTCATGCAGTTTAAGTCTTTAGAAAGCCGATAAGGAACGAAGAACATTATGATGTGAATAATTAAAGGACGCGTTGCATAATGCGTCCCTTTTTATTTCACTCGCATCATTTTTTTAGCATATGGGGCTTGTGTTTTTAGTTTTTTTCCTATTTTTGCAATATCATCTTAATAAAGTGTTGCATGTCTATGACGTGCTAACAGTATCTTTCATCACATTTCTGAAAACGATATGAGCGACCCGCACAGCAACATACCCCAAGAGTTTAGTCAGTTTTATCTGAAAGACGTTACCTTCGTCAACCTCATGATGCGACGCATCTACAATGTGCTCATCGTGGCCAACCCCTACGATGCCTTTATGCTGGAAGACGACGGACGCGTGGAGGAGAAAATTTATAACGAATATATGGAGCTGGGCCTACGTTATCCGCCCACCTTTACACAGGTGAGCACCACCGAAGAGGCATACCGCATCTTGCGCACCATGAACATCGACCTGGTGATTTGTATGCCTGGCAATGCTGATAACGATGCCTTCAGCGTGGCGCGCGACATTAAGCAGGGCTTTCCTGATATACACTGCGTGGTGCTCACGCCTTTCTCGCACGGCATCACGCGACGCATACAAAACGAAGACCTCAGCATCTTCGACTATGTGTTCTGCTGGCTGGGCAATACCAACCTCATTCTTTCTATCATCAAGCTTATTGAAGACAAGATGAACATTGAGCACGACATTCATGAAGATGGCGTGCAGATGATTTTGCTGGTAGAAGACAGCATCAGGTTCTACAGTAGTATCTTGCCCAACCTATACAACTATATCTTGCTGCAAAGCCAGCGCTTCGCTACCGAGGCGCTAAACCGCCATACGGCCACACTGCGTATGCGTGGACGCCCCAAGGTGGTGCTGGCTCGTACCTATGAAGAGGCTATGGCGCTGTATAAGAAATATGCTGCCAATACGCTGGGCGTTATCAGCGACGTGCGTTTCCCCGTAGGTGGCGTGAAAGATGCCGAGGCGGGCTTTAAACTGCTGCGCGCCATACGTAGCCGCGACGAGTATGTGCCTCTTATCATGGAGAGCTCGGAGGGCGAAAACCGTGAGCGTGCCCAGGCCGAGGGCTTCCGCTTTGTCGATAAAAACTCGAAGAAGATGAGTCTCGACCTGCGCCGTATGATGGAAGAACACATGGGCTTTGGCGACTTCATCTTCCGCGACCCCAAAACTAAGGCCGAGATTATGCGCATACATAGCTTGAAGGAATTGCAAGATAATATCTTCAAGATTCCTGACGACTCGATGCTCTACCACATCTCACGCAACCACATGAGCCGCTGGCTGTCGGCACGTGCCATCTTCCCCGTGTCGGCCTTCTTGAAAACCGTTACGTGGCATAAACTGAAAGATGTGCAGGCGCACCGACAAATTATTTTTGATGCCATTGTGCAGTATCGCCACATGAAAAACATTGGCGTGGTGGCCGTGTTTGACCGTCTTAAGTTTGATTCCTACTCACACTTTGCCCGCATTGGCGAGGGATCGTTGGGCGGAAAAGGTCGTGGCCTGGCGTTTTTGGATAGTGTGATAAAGCGCAACCCCGACTTTAACCAGTTTCCTGGCGTGAGCGTGCAGATACCTAAAACTGTGGTGCTGTGTACCGATGTGTTCGACCGCTTTATGGAACAGAATAACCTGTACCAAATAGCGCTGAGCGATGCCTCTGACGATGAAATATTGAAACACTTCTTGCGGGCACAGTTGCCCGACTCGCTTATTGCCGACTTCTTCACCTTCTTTGAGGCTACCCATAGCCCTATCGCTATACGCTCGAGCTCGCTACTTGAAGATGCCCACTATCAACCCTTTGCGGGCATATATAGCACCTACATGATACCTTGGCTCGACGATAAATATGCCATGCTTTCAATGCTGGCATGCGCCATTAAGGGCGTGTATGCTTCGGTATATTATAAAGACTCGAAGGCCTATATGGTGGCCACCAGCAATGTTATCGACCAAGAGAAAATGGCCGTCATCCTGCAACAGGTGGTGGGCAAGCAGTATGATGGGCGCTTCTATCCCAACATTTCGGGTGTGCTGCGCTCGCTCAACTATTATCCTATTGGCGACGAGCGCACCGAAGATGGCATTGTGTCGCTGGCACTGGGCTTGGGAAAATATATTGTTGATGGCGGACAAACGTTGCGCGTGTCGCCCTATCACCCGCATCAGGTGCTGCAAACCAGCGAACTGGAGACGGCGTTGCGCGAAACACAAACACGTTTCTATGCCCTCGATACCACTCATGTGGGTAACGATTTTACCGTTGACGATGGCTTTAATATAGTAAAGGTGAAGGTGAAAGAGGCTGTGAACGATGGCTCTATCACCTATCTGGCCTCTACCTACGACCCCTACGACAACGTGATACGGGATGGTATATATGATGGCGGACGCAAGGTTATTACCTTTGGCGGCGTGTTGCAGCAAGACGTGTTCCCACTGCCGCAACTGTTGCAGCTGGCTATGAAGTGTGGAGCCGAGAGCATGCGTCGGCCCGTAGAGATTGAATTCGCCTGCAACCTGAACGACGACCGCACGGGCGAGTTTTACCTCTTGCAGATACGCCCCATTGTTGACGCCAAGCAGATGCTTGACGAAGACGTAGCGGCCATTGACGATAGCCGCTGCTTGCTGCGTTCGCACAACTCGCTGGGGCACGGTATCAGCGACGACGTGTGCGATGTGGTGTATGTGAAGACCGACGACGACTTTACGGCGGTAAACAACCCCGCCATTGCCGACGATATTGAAGCCATTAACCGCAAGTTTTTGAACGAAGGAAAGGGCTATGTGCTGGTAGGACCTGGTAGATGGGGGTCAAGCGACCCGTGGCTGGGCATACCTGTAAAGTGGCCACACATTAGTGCAGCAAAGGTTATTGCCGAGGTGGCACTGAAAAACTATCGTGTTGACCCCAGCCAGGGCACCCACTTCTTCCAGAACCTCACCAGTTTTGGTGTGGGCTATTTTACCATCGATCCTAACGCGCAACAAGGTTTGTTCCGCAAAGACATTCTTGATGCCATGCCTGCCATTGATGAAACACAGTATGTGCGTCACGTGCGCTTTGAAAAGCCACTGTGCATAAAGATGGATGGCATGCGGCAAGAGGGAGTAGTGATGCTGTCGTAAGGCTCTGGTCACAATGCAACGCCTCTTAATAATATACGTTAACACATGGCATCGGTAATTATTAAATAAAACAAAATGCCCATGTAATGATGAAAAATACTATGATAAATATTTGGCAATTATCGCCGATATCCTTATCTTTGCAATGTTTTTCATGGTATTAGATTTAAGGTTAACAAAAAAAGATTGGGACTCAGCGGAGCCCCTTTTTTTTGTCCCAATATTAAAAGCCCAAAACGTATAAAACAGTATGATAATAATATGTTAGAACAATATTGTTGTGCCCCTACTATTTCTTAAATTATTTCATTTGCTATATTAGTGTTATATACATCAGTACATAATAACTTAGCAATATATAACTTTTATTTTTGCACATGGAGAGAGTAACATTGATAGAAAAAGTGTTATGTGGAAGTATCGTGAATACAAACTTCGCGAAAAGTGTTAATAAGTGTTGTCTTTTCGGTACTGTCAGTTTGCCTTTACGTATATATCTTATTAACCTTAATTCCGCAACACTTTAGTTTAACATTATTTATAATATCCTGAGCAACA
>ENA-ORMX01001949-ORMX01001949.1-human-gut-metagenome-genome-assembly--contig:-NODE-1949-length-12661-cov-21.270030_pt1 | contig 12661 bp, 9 predicted proteins | sample MGYA00242108_ERZ509007 | MGnify/ENA primary metagenome ERZ509007 (study PRJEB26280, sample SAMEA2338745) | human gut metagenome | biome: human gut; feature: human-associated habitat; material: faeces...
GAACTAAGCATAAACTGCAACAAAAAAATTGCGGAAGTTATTTTTTAAACATTACATAAAATAGCTCTGCCTATGAAGTATTTTACTAAAGAAGAACTACAGCCTTCGGAAAAGACGCTGAGCTTTATCCGACAGATAGCCTACTCCTACAGACTGGCGCAGGCTAACAACCGCAATAAACCTTATTGCGTTAGCTAACACAACACCTCTAACAACAATCTTTAAAAAGAAAACAACGTAAACAAAGAAAGTAAATAAAATAAACAGGAATGGAAACTCTCATATCACCTTCGCTTCTCTCAGCGAACTTCATCGACTTGCGTTCGGACATCGACATGATAAACCGCAGCGAGGCCGACTGGTTGCACCTCGACATCATGGACGGCGTGTTCGTGCCTAACATCTCGTTCGGATTCCCCGTCATACAGGCTGTTGCAAAGGAGTGCAAAAAGCCGCTCGACGTTCACCTGATGATTGTGCATCCGGAGAACTACATCAAGCAGGTGGCTGCTACGGGCGCCATGATGATGAACGTACACTACGAGGCGTGCACTCACCTGCACCGCACCGTTCAGGAGATTCACGCTGCAGGCATGAAGGCTGGCGTGACGCTCAACCCGCACACTCCGGTGAGCATGCTCGAGGACATCATCTGCGACGTGGACATGGTGCTGCTGATGAGCGTCAACCCTGGCTTCGGCGGACAGAAGTTCATACCCAACTCGGTAGAGAAGACGAAGCGCCTGCGCCGCCTCATCGACGAGTCGGGCAGCAAGGCTCTCATACAGATAGACGGCGGCGTAGACGACAAGTCGGCTCCGCTGCTCGTGGCTGCTGGTGCCGACGTGCTCGTGAGCGGCAGCTACGTGTTCAAGGCTGCAGACCCTATCGCTACGATTCACGGTCTGAAGCATTGCCTCTAAGCAAAGTTATTGCTGGCTGTCCAGCACTCTATAAAGCATAAAAAGCGGAAACCTTCATCGTAAAGGTCTCCGCTTTTTCTATTTTACATTGCCATTCACGCTTTTTACTGCATCACCCTGCAAAGCGTTTTCGTGGACGCCAGAGACGGCACGACCGCTCGGATCGTTCATGTTCTTCCACGCCTCGTCCCACTCCAGAGCCACTGCTGTAGAGCAAGCCACACTTGCCTCGTGAGGCACACTGCGGGCTGCACTCTCGCTCGGGAAATGCTCTTCGAAGATGGAACGGTAGTAATACTCCTCCTTGCACAGCGGCGTGTTGATGGGGAAACGCTCTTCAGCATGCGCCATCTGCTCGTCGGTGACAGCCTCTGACGTTATCTTCTTCAAGGTGTCAATCCACGAGTAGCCTACGCCGTCGCTGAACTGCTCCTTCTGTCGCCACGCCACCTCCTCAGGCAGCATGTCTTCGAACGCCTCACGCACGATGCGCTTTTCTATAGACGCCTTGGGGTCGGCTTCGCCCGACCGAGATGCTGGGAGAACGCTGCACATCTTAGCCTTGGGATTGGTGCGCATAGCCACGTCAAGAAACTCCTTGTCGAGGAACGGCACACGACCTTCAACGCCCCACGCCGAGAGACTCTTGTTGGCACGCAGACAGTCGTACAGATGCAGCTTCGAAAGCTTGCGCACGGTCTCCTTATGAAACTCCTCTGCCGAAGGAGCCTTGTGGAAGTAGAGGTAGCCACCGAAAATCTCGTCGGCTCCCTCGCCCGAAAGCACCATCTTTATGCCCATCGACTTTATCACACGCGCCAGCAGATACATCGGCACGGAGGCACGCACGGTGGTTATATCGTAGGTCTCGATGAAGTAGATAACGTCGCGCAGGGCGTCCAGTCCCTCCTGAATGGTATAGTTGATTTCGTGATGCACCGTGCCTATGTGGTCGGCTACCAGACGCGCCTTCGCCAAGTCGGGCGCTCCCTTGAGTCCCACGGCAAACGAGTGGAGACGCGGCCACCAGGCACGGCTTCTGCTGTCGGTCTCTATACGGCGTTCGGCGTAGCTCTCGGTGATGGCGCTGATAACGCTGCTGTCGAGTCCGCCCGAGAGCAGCACTCCGTAGGGCACGTCGCTCATCATCTGGCGTTTCACGGCAGCGCAAAGACTCTTGCGTATTGCGTCGCTGCTCGCCGTGTTGTCCTTCACGTTGTCGTACTCCATCCAGTCGCGCTTGTACCAACGCTTCATTCCGGGGTCCTTGCTCCAGTAGTAGTGGCCCGGCAGAAAAGGTTCATAACGCTCGCACTCACCCTCCAAGGCCTTAAGCTCGCTTGCCACAAACACCTTTCCGTCGGCGTTGTATCCGATATAAAGAGGTATGACGCCTATATGGTCGCGGGCGATGAGGAAAGCGTCCTGCTCCTCGTCATAAAGAGCGAAGGCGAAGATGCCGTTCAGATCTTCGAGAAAGTTGACGCCCTTGTCGCGATAAAGCGCCAGAATAACCTCGCAGTCGCTGCCCGTCTGGAAATCATAACGCCCCTTGTATCTTTCTCTTATCTTCTTGTGGTTGTATATCTCACCATTCACGGCCAGCACCTGCTTGCCGTCGGGCGAGAACAGAGGCTGACCTCCACTCTCCGGGTCGACAATGCTCAGTCGCTCGTGCGCCAGTATGGCGCTTCCCGAACAATGAATGCCGCTCCAGTCAGGACCGCGGTGACGTATCTTCTTGCTCATGCCAAGCGCCTTGGTGCGCAGCTCTGGCGTCTGCTCCTTAACGTTGAATATTGCTACTATTCCGCACATAATACTCTCTCTCTAATTGTAAATAAAAACTACAAAAACATTCAATTCACTCAAAGCGACTGCAGGTAGCTATCCACCTTCTGCGCCGCATCGCGACCGCTTGCCATAGCTCTCACCACAAGCGAGGCTCCGTTCAAGGCGTCGCCGCAGACGAAGACGTTCTCCGGATAGTCGGGATGCTGCGGTTTGAGGAATCCCATCGCAAGGAAGCAAGCCTCGCACTTTATCACCTCTGGGTCGCCAGCCTCAACCATCGTCGGACGGCCACCTTCAGGATTTGGCTGCCAATCGATGGGCTGCACTCTAACGCCGCACAATCTGCCGTTCTTGCCTATAAACTCCAGTGTGTTGATGTTCCAGCGGCGCGTACATCCCTCCTCGTGGCTCGACGTGGTCTTGAGCACGCGCGGATAGTTAGGCCACGGATTCTTCGGATCGTCGAGTCCCTCTACGGGGCGTGGCATAATCTCTATCTGAGTTACGCTCTTGCATCCCTGACGATGCGCTGTGCCTATGCAGTCCGAACCGGTATCGCCACCGCCGATGACCAGAACGTCCTTGCCCTTGCAGGTGACACGCTCGTCCTTCGAGTACTCTGCTCCAGATAGGACGCGGTTCTGTTGCGAGAGCAGCTCCAAGGCGAGGTGCACACCTTTAAGTTCACGGCCAGGCACGTTCTTCAGATCGCGAGCCTCGGGCGTTCCTGTTGCAAGGACATAGGCGTCAAAACCTTCGGGTAGCGAACTGGTTTCCACTACCGTATTGTATACGAACCGTATGCCTTCCTCTACGAGTATGTCGAGTCTACGGTCGATGATATGCTTCGAGAGCTTGAAGTTTGGAATGCCGTAACGCAGCAAGCCGCCAGCTGCCTCGTTCTTGTCGAACACGGTGACGGCGTAGCCCATACGGTTAAGGCGGTTGGCTGCCACAAGACCGGAAGGTCCAGCACCAACGACCGCAACGCTCTTGCCGTTACGCGGGAAGATTATCGGCTTTATATAGTCCTCGTGCCATGCTGTCTCTGTAATGGCAGCCTCGTTCTCGCGGTTGGTGACCGGAGCATGATCGGTAAGATTGAGCACGCAAGCCTTTTCGCAGAGCGCAGGACAGATGCGGCCGGTAAATTCGGGGAAGTCGTTTGTAACATTGAGCAGACGGTAAGCCAGTTCCCAGTCGCCCTTGCAGAGAGCGTCGTTCCATTCCGGATCCTTATTGCCCAACGGACAAGCCCAATGGCAGAACGGCACGCCGCAGTCCATGCAGCGGCTGGCTTGAGCCATGCGGTCACGCGAGTTGAGAGTCTGCTCTACCTCGCCAAAGTCGTGTATTCTTTCGTGCAAAGGACGATACCCGGCTTCCAGCCTGGGCACTTCCATGAAAGCTTTTAGTTTTCCCATCTTTTTCTTAGTTGTTTATTAGTTGCATATTGGCGATCTTCTCTTCAAGCTGGCGCATCTTCTCCTCCTGAAGCACTCGTTTGTATTCGATTGGAGTGACAAGAATGAAGTCCTCTACGTAGCGGTTCCAGTCGTCAAGCATGCGACGTGCCAAGGCTGAGCCTGTGTAGAGATAGTGCTGTCGAATGAGTTCGTGGAGTTCCTTGCGTGCCGAGCTTTCCTCGACGAGCGATATCTCCACCTGATCCATATTGCAGAAATAATCAAAAGTATGTTCGCGGTCCCAGACGTAAGCCAGACCTCCACTCATACCGGCTGCGAAGTTGCGTCCTATCTGTCCGAGCACAACAACACGACCACCGGTCATATACTCGCAGCAATGGTCGCCTGCACCTTCTATTACGGCTGTGGCTCCCGAGTTGCGTACACCAAAGCGCTCGCCCACACGACCGTTCACATACAGTTCGCCACCGGTTGCGCCGTACAGTCCTGTGTTGCCGGCAATGATATTGTCCTCAGCCACGAAGTCTGCACTCGAACGCGACGGAGGCAGAATGCTGATGCGTCCGCCGGAAAGTCCCTTTGCGAAGTAGTCGTTGGTCTCACCTTCCAGACGCACATTGAGACCGCGTACGGCGAAAGCTCCGAAACTCTGTCCTGCCGAACCCTTGAACTTTATGTTGATTGTAGAATCGGGCAGTCCTTCTTCGCCATATCGCTTGGCTATTACGCCCGAGAGCATGGTCGTGACAGCACGGTCGGTGTTCTTGATGGCGTAGTCGAGATTCACCTCTTCCTTGTTCTCGATAGCCTTCTCGCAGGCGCTTATGATGTCTTCGTCCTTTACGCCGCTCACTTTTGTGAACTCGCTACGATCCCAATACAGAGCCTTCTCCGTATCAGGACGGTGGAGCAGTCGGCTGAAGTCGATGGTTCCCAACTTCGACGCCTTGTCCTGCGGTATAACCTCTATCAAGTCGGTGCGACCGATGATGTCCTTAAGATGTCTTACGCCAATCTCAGACAGGTATTCGCGCGTCTGCTGAGCAAGGAACGTGAAGAAGTTGACCACGTATTCGGCACGTCCGCGGAATTTGGCGCGAAGGGTTTCGTCCTGCGTTGCCACACCTACCGGACATGTATTTGTATTGCACTTGCGCATCATCAGACAGCCGAGCACGATGAGCGGCAACGTACCGAATGAGAACTCGTCTGCACCAAGCATAGCCATAACGATTACATCGCGTGCCGTCTTGAGTTGTCCGTCAGTCTGCAGGCGAACCTGGTCGCGCAGACCGTTGAGCACGAGTGTCTGCTGAGCCTCAGCAAGACCTATCTCCGGCGAGATGCCGGCAAAACGCATTGACGAAACCGGACTTGCTCCCGTTCCGCCCTCAGCGCCTGAGATGACGATGAGGTCGGCCTTCGCCTTTGCCACACCGGCTGCAATGGTGCCCACACCGCTCTCTGCCACAAGCTTAACGCTGACTGCGGCTGTCGGATTGATATTCTTAAGGTCGAAAATCAGCTGGGCAAGATCTTCGATAGAATAGATATCGTGATGCGGTGGGGGCGATATAAGCGTAATGCCTGGTATGGCGTTACGTGTCTTGGCGATAATCTTGTTCACCTTGAAGCCGGGCAACTGTCCGCCTTCACCAGGCTTTGCGCCCTGCGCCACCTTTATCTGCAACTCTTCGGCGTTGACAAGATATTCGGCTGTAACGCCGAAACGACCCGAAGCAATCTGCTTTGTCTTGCTGCTGAGCGACACGCCGTCCACCGTTGTGTGGTAGCGGGCGTTGTCCTCGCCACCCTCACCCGTATTGCTGCGTGCTCCGAGACGGTTCATCGCCAAGGCAAGAGCCTCATGAGCCTCGATGCTGAGCGCTCCGAACGACATGGCACCCGTAACGAAGTGGCGTACGATGCTCTCCACCGGCTCCACTTCGTCGAGCGGTGTAGGCGTTGCAGCCTTCTTGAAGGTGAGCAGATTGCGAAGGAAGATGGGGCGCTGGCCCTTTGCGGTGTCTCCCGTAGCGGAATGGGTGTCAACGATTGCTGCCCACTCCTTAAACTGCTTATAGCTGCCCAAGCGTGTGGCAAGTTGCAGCTTCGTGATGGTTTCCGGGTTCCACGCATGTTCTATGCCGTCCTTTCTATAACTGAAAAGACCGTTGTTCGGCAGGAAATACTTCTCCTCTGCCTTCACAACCGGAGACGGGAAGAAAGCTCTCTGATTAAGCTCCGTGTATTCTCTCGCGATATCCTTCAGTCCGATACCGCCGATGGTGCTAAGCTCCGTGCCGAAGTGTTTTCTGAGCAGAGCCTCTGATATGCCGATACTCTCGAATATCTTTGCGCCACGATAAGAGCGGATAGTAGAGATGCCCATCTTCGACATGATCTTCTTCAGACCCTTATCCACAGCCTTTATATAGTTTTGCTCGGCGGTATGGTATTCTTCCTGAATCTTATGCGTTGCGACCAGATGGTCTATAATGGCGAAGATCATATACGGACAGATGGCGCTGGCTCCGTAGCCGAGCAGCAAGGCAGCGTGCATCACTTCCCTTATCTCGCCGCTCTCAACGATGATGGCGGTCTGTACGCGCTTGCCCACAGAGATAAGATAATGGTGAACGGCGCTGACAGCGAGGAGCGACGGTATGGCAGCATGCTTGCCGTCGATGTTGCGGTCGGTAAGGATGATGTAGTTGACACCCTCGTCCACGCTCTCCTCTGCCTTCTTGCACAGATTGTCGAGAGCGCTGCGCAGACTGCTTTCGCCTTTCTCCACCTCGAAGAGCATGGGCAGCTTCACGGTGTTGAATCCCTTGTAGCGGATATTGCAAAGCAGGTCGAGTTCGGTATTGGTGAGCACGGGTTGCGGCAGACGCACCATCTTGCAATTGCTCTCGTCGGGAGTAAGTATTCCGCTACCCACACGTCCTATATATTCGGTAAGCGACATCACCAGTTCCTCACGTATAGGGTCGATGGCAGGATTGGTGACCTGCGCAAACTGCTGGCGGAAATAGTTGAACAACAGCTGCGGGCGCTCGCTCAGTACGGCGAGCGGCGTGTCGTTGCCCATGGCAGCCACCGGCTCCTGTCCCTTTGTACACATAGGTATGATGGTGCGTTCGATGTCTTCTTCTCCGAAGCCGAAAGCGCGCAGCTTCGTATCGTAGTCGGCTACGGAGTTGGCTACCTTGCGACCGCTCTTGAGGTTCTCCAGCTGAATGCGTCCGGTAGAAAGCCACTGGCGGTAAGGATGCTCGTGAGCCAGCTTGTCCTTTATCTCGCCGTCGTAATATATCCTGCCTTCCTCGGTGTCGATAAGCAGAATCTTGCCTGGCTCGAGACGTCCCTTGCTGACCACATCCGACGGTTCGAAGTCCATCACGCCGACCTCGCTTGCCACCACCATCATGCCGCTCTTGGTTATCGTGTAGCGCGACGGGCGCAGACCGTTGCGGTCGAGCATACCGCCTGCGTACCTGCCGTCAGAGAACATAAGCGCTGCCGGTCCGTCCCATGGTTCCATCAGGATGGAGTAATACTCGTAGAAAGCCTTGAGGTCTTCCGATATAGGATTCTTGTCGTTGAACGATTCGGGCACAAGGATAGCCATGGCTTGAGGCAGACTCATGCCGCTCATTATAAGGAATTCGAACACGTTGTCGAGCGAGGCGGAGTCGCTCATGTCTTCCTCGACGATGGGCAGGATGTCTTTGATGTCGCCCAAAGCGCCCGAACTGAGCACGCTCTCTCGTGCCTTCATCCACGCACGGTTGCCGCGTACGGTGTTTATCTCGCCGTTGTGGCAGAGCAAGCGGAAGGGTTGCGCCAGTTTCCATTTCGGGAAGGTATTGGTTGAGAAGCGGCTATGCACAAGAGCCAGTCCTGAGGTGAAGTAAGGATTGGTCAAGTCCTGGTAGAAGCGGCGCAATTGCCCGCTGGTGAGCATACCCTTGTAAACGATGTTCTTTGAAGATAAAGAGCAGATATAGAAAGAATCGATACCAAGCGGCATGATTCTGCGCTCGATGCGCTTTCTTACTTTATAGAGTTTGGTTTCGAGCGAAACGGCATCGGTGCCTTCCGAAGAAGTGGAGAGCGAGGGCGTAGGCGCCACGAACATCTGGCGTATCGCGGGCATCACTTCGCGTGCTGCCACACCCGGCACGTCTTCGTTGACGGGCACGTTTCGCAGGTGTGTCAGTTCGAGGCCTTCGCGTTCTATCTCCTCGATCATGATGTTCAGAATCCGGTTCTGCAGCTTCTCGTCTCGCGGAAGAAACACCAAGCCTGTTCCGTAACGTCCCTTTTCGGGTACGGGAATGCCTTGCAGCAGAATAAACTCGTGTGGAATCTGAACCATTATGCCAGCACCATCACCTGTCTTGTCACGAGTCTCGGCTCCACGGTGCTGCATGTTCTCCAGCACGCGCAGAGCGTTATCCACCAGCTCATGACTCTTGCCTCCATGTATGTTCACCACCATGCCTACGCCGCACGCATCGTGCTCGTAGGCTGAGGTATACAATCCTTGTTTTGCGTCCATAATATTATTTTGGTTGATACCTTAAAACATCTTCTTACTCGAAAGAACTTACAAAATGTGTTTTCGGCTACAAAAGTAAGATTATCAATCAAAACACGCAAATATCAAGACAGATTTCTACATCAAAAGCTGATATTTTGTTATAAATTCAACAAAATACGTAACATTTTTATGCTATATGCAATAAATACGAGCAAAACACGAAGAATGTATAAGCTCATGGCTATTTGCCTATCGTGTATCTAACGCCCAGATTAAGGTTGAAGTTGAGGGGCTTCTCCTTGTATATCGTACTGAGCGGGGAGCGGTCGTCGAAGTAGTAGCTCACGCCTGGCTCGACGTAGACGCCCACATTGCGGAGCACGTCGAACTGTGCTCCGAGGGCTGCGTTGACGGAGAGCTGCCAAGGCTTCGCAGCCACGTCCTCCGCTTCGTGCTTCTTCTTCTCGCCGCTTATCACGTACTCGTGTGTCGTCTTGCCCGACACGCACTTCTCTGTTAGCAGTCCGGCTGAGGCGTAGACGCTCAGTCGGCGATAGCCGAAGGCGCGATACTTCACGTTGAGCGGAACGCCGATGTAGTCGAGCTTCTGACTGCTCGACGAGTAGTTGTCCTTCGTGCCGTCTTTCATGTCAGAGGAGAGTCGCGTGTAGCTCACGCCGCTTTCCACGCTGAGTCGGTCTGTAAGGCGATAAGCCACGTTGAGCCCTACGCGCACCGGCAGCCGGTGCTTGTACTCGGTCTTAACGCTCTTGCCTTGGTTGAAGATGCCGATGCCGAGCTGCGGATTGTCTGCCCATATCACGTCGTCTGGACCTACCGCTTCGACATACGTAGCGGTAGAATTGGTGACGGACGAGGCGCCCATGCCGGTCATGGCGCTGGTGGATAGCGTCCAGCGAGCCGCGCCTTCATGCCTGCCCCGACTGTTGTCGGCTGGCGTGTATGCAAGCAGAGATGTTGAAGGGTTGTGGGGTTGTGATGTTGAGAGGTTGAGGTGTTGTGATGTTGAGGTGTTGGGGTGTTGTGATGTTGAGGGGTTGTGGGGTTGTGATGTTGAGGGGTTGAGATGTTGAGGTGTTGAGGGGTTGTGGGGTTGTGATGTTGAGGGGTTGAGGGGTTGTGATGTTGAGGTGTTGAGATGTTGAGATGTTGAGATTTGTGCAGATTCGCTGTTCTGCGCCTGAGCGTACACAGCAGCGGGCGTTACGCCGTTCTTAGCTACACGCACGCCGGCGAGGTTCGTTGCAACGATTGGTGCGGTTGCAGGCTTAGATGCAACGTACCGGCTATTGCCGGATGCGACCGTGCCTCCTACGGCAACCATTCCGTTGCCGACAGCCTGTTTCACGCCATTGCCAGTCTCCTTTCCGCCGTCGGCGAAATACTGGTATCCCGCAATAAGGGCAAAACACGCTGCGGCTGCACACGCCGTGCGGCGCAGAGCGGGCTGCAGGACGAAAGGCGTCTGGCGCTTCTCCGCCTGGGCAGGCTCCGTCTGAGCCATACGCTGGTGTATGGCTTCCCAGAGTCCGTCGGGAGCATCGGTCTCGAAGTTGCCGAGGCGGTCGTGTATGTCTTCTTTCCAATTTCGCTTCATAGTAGAAAGGAATTACTGGTTCTGTATTGTTTTATCTTTCTTGCGAGCATCGCCTTCGCCTTGTGCAGCTGCGATGCCGACGTGCTCTCCTTTATGCCGAGCAGCGAGGCTATCTCCTTATGGCTCTTGTCGTCGACGACGTAGAGGTTGAACACCGTGCGGTAGCCGTCGGGCAGTTCGCGCACGAAGCGGTGGAGCACGTCGGTGGGTATGCCTTCGGTCTGCAGGTCGGTGTCGGGCACGTCGTGCGGCAGGTCGGCTATGTCTACGACGTCGAGCTGGCTACGGGCGCGCAGAAACTTCAGCGTTTCGTTGAGCGTGATTTTCGCCATCCAGCCCCTCAGCGATCCCTTGCCGCGATACTCGAAGGAGGCTATCGAGGAGAATATCCTTAGGAACGACTCCTGCAGAACGTCTTTTATGTCCTCATCATCGGTGAGATAGCGCGAGCACAAGGCAGACAGATAGCGCACGTGGAGCCGGTAGAGCGGCTCCGCGGCAGACGTGTCGCCCTGCTGCATGCGTTGCAGCAGGCGCTCCTCGCTATCAGACTTGTGAAATGAGATTCGGAACATTCTGAGGGTTTATGTGGTGAAAGGTTAATCAACAAAACGCGACTTCGCTATGTCGCCTGTGTAAATAAAGCTCTTGTCGCTGTGCATCTTCAGCGGGAACTCCATCGACTTCTTGCCGCTGAACGACTTCCAGTTGAGCTTTATCTTCACTTCCTCGGGATGGTCGGGCCACATGCTGTTGAGGTCGAAGGCGATGAGCGCGTCGCCCAGCACGCCGCTGATGTCGCCCTGAGCGTTGTGGCGAAGGTCGAACTCGTACACATTATCCTTGTTGACGCCGCCCACGAGGTTGATGATGTGCTTGCCGCCGCCCCAGATGGTGCGCAGGCGCAATGTGAGGTAGCCGTCTTCTGCCACCGTCACCCAGTCGCGCACAATCTCTACGCCGTCGTTGCCGTACAGCTTCTCGTCGTCGCTACCCTTCGACACGACGGGCTGCTTGGTGCGTATGCTGTCAATCCAGTTGACACGCACGGTGCGCAGGTTGCCTGTGGCGCCCTCCTCGTACTCGTAGCTCACGAGCGCACGCACCTTCTTATCGCCGAAGGGCGAAGCCTTCATGTTGGTAGGAAAGAGCACGGTCTGGTCGTCGAGCTGCATGCGGAACGACTCGGAGGTGACGGGATATACGGTGACGAGCGCCGTAGGACGCTGCACATTATAGTTGTCCGAATCCATATCGCAGGAAGTCAGAGCGAACACTGAGGCCAAGAAGCCCAAAACTAAAACAGAGAGTTTTCTTGTTTTCATATCACTTTTCTTTATTGGTTTTCTATCTTTATGCTTATTGTTTCTGCTTGTTTCAGCCGATTTAAGAATCGGTTTCAACCCATTAAATCGCAATAGATAGAAAACCTTGCCTGAGAAACTGAAAAAAACACATTTACCGCAAACTGGTAACACCATTACCGCAAACCGGTAACATCATTACCGCATAGCAAAAACACGGTTACCAGTGCGTGGTAACATTGACAAATTGAACAGCTAACAATGCAAATCGTAGGAGGCTACGGTATTCTTGCCGTAGCCTCCTACTATAAGTAAAAGCTACACCTCACCTTACACCAGCTGCAGCGAGATGCCGTTGCTCTTCGCCATGCGTCGCATGTTGAGCAGGGCGTAGCGCATGCGTCCGAGTGCGGTGTTGATGCTCACGCTCGTGGTGTCGGCAATCTCCTTAAACGAGAGCTGCTGGTAGAAGCGCATGTACACCACCTCGCGCTGAATAGGCGGCAGCATGTCGAGAAGACGGCGCACGTCGCTCATCACCTGACGGTTGACGTAGGTGTTCTCGATGTTGCCCTCCACAAGTTCGTCGCCTCCGATATTGGAGAGGTCGTTGTCCTTTCCGGCTTTCACGATGCAACGCGACGACTGGTCGCGATACCAGTCCATGATGGCGTTGTGGGCGATACGCATCACCCACGCGCCGAACTTGCCGCTGACGACGTAGCGACCCTCCTGGAGACGGGTGATAACCTTTATGAAGGTCTCCTGGAAGATGTCATCGGCGGTCTCGCGGTCGTGAACCACGAAAAGGATGTATGAGAAAAGGTTCTGCTGATTGCGCGAAAGCAACAGATCGAAAGCCTTGTTATTCCCATCGACGTATGATAAGGCCAACTCCTCGTCGGTCATATCCTTTAAATTCTTCATTTTCTTAATCGTTTTTTGTTAAGTAAATGTGCTTCGATAGGCAATAAACTGGGGCTTTTAAAATGAACCTTAATTCCGCAACACTATAGTTTAACATTATTTATAAGTGCCTGAGCAAC
>ENA-ORMX01001952-ORMX01001952.1-human-gut-metagenome-genome-assembly--contig:-NODE-1952-length-12653-cov-2.637006_pt1 | contig 12653 bp, 9 predicted proteins | sample MGYA00242108_ERZ509007 | MGnify/ENA primary metagenome ERZ509007 (study PRJEB26280, sample SAMEA2338745) | human gut metagenome | biome: human gut; feature: human-associated habitat; material: faeces...
ATATGCCATGGGTAATAATCCCCTTTCCTGTATCTGTCCAGATATTGATTAATATATTCTTTCAAGCTGATCTCTCCTGTTCTATAAGAAGAAAGACCGGAGAATCTTATCTGCAAAAAATCCCTGTTCTCTGCAAATAAAACCATCCAGTCTCCATCCTTCATCTTTAGCTGCCAATTATATTATGTATCATTTCCAGCTGACTGCGAAGTGCTTCTACATCGATCTGCCCCGGTGCAGAAGGGATTCCCGCAGTTGCGAATGAGATACAATTTCCGTACATTTCTCCGGTCGTTCTTGTGGATACGCCAAGCTCACCCATCGAAATAACGATCAATGGTGTCTGATTTCCAGATTCCTGAAGCTCCTTTGCAGCCTGCATCATATCAACAACCTGCGAGCCATCTTCCGGCATCATTGCAATCTTTGCAATATCTGTTCCGGTATTGATCATATCTTTAAACCGGTTTACGATCTGCTCCATCGGTAGCGTAGTCTTAAAATCATGATTCGATACAATAACCTTTACGCCATGTGCATGTGCTGTCTCGATCACTTCCGTCACGAATGGAATATCATAGAAATATTCTACATCGATCAGATCCGCATATCCGCTTTTGATCACATGCAGAAGCATTTCCCGGTACTGATCCGGTGTAATATCATGACTGCCGCCTTCACTTCTGGTACGAAATGTGAAAATGATCGGGAACTCAGATAACTTATCCTGAATCTTTTCCAGCGTCTTTGTTAATATATCCATATCCAGACAGTCCTCAAAGCAGTCTGCCCGGAATTCTACCAGATCTGTCTTAGATCTTTTGATCGTACGGATCTGCGCATCTACATCATAGTCTGTCGGTGCAACCATCGGTACGCAGATCTTAGTTGCGCCCTCACCGATCCTTACCCTTTTCACTTCTACTACATTCATATTATCTGTGCTCCCGGAATTCTTTTCTCCTGCTATTTCTGTATATCAATGACCTGATCATTTACAAGCTCATCTGCTATGGCTGTTATATCTGCCTTTACTTCTTCGCCTTCTCCGTCTGCCCATACATTGACATTTACAACCAGGTAATCCTTGTCGTTGACAGGATAGAAGTAATAATAATCACGGGTATTTGTTCCGTAAACTTCTGAATTTATTACATAGCAGTCCAGCGTCTGGCCATTTGCACCTGTAACCTGCTCCATCTTCTCATCAACTACTTTGCCATCTTCTCCAAGATAATCAAAATATGCTTTAAAGTTCTCGCATTCTTTTTCTTTATCACAATCCGGTGTCAGTGTGTAGTATACATTGTACTTATCATTGTAAATATCAACTTCAGAATCATCTGCATATCCACGGTCATAGCCGGACGGATCCTTGATCGCGATCGTATAGCTGTCGCCTGACATCTTGATGCCGGAATAGTCCTGATCATCAATATCAGCACTGTCTACGACCATCTCAGAATCATCCTCAATGTCTGAGATATCTCCAAGATCAATATCAGAAGATGTCAGATCTCCAAGACTGATATCATCCTTTATATCTGCTGATGAACCAAGTGCCTTTTTCCATGCAGATACGATCTTTTCCAGATTGTCTGTGTTCATATTATTCTGCATGTAATCATCTGTCATTTCTGTATAATCGATCACATTCTTGGAAGAATCCGGTGCCTTAATCTCAGCACCAAGATCACCTAATTTAATCTCACCGCTCAGATCTGCATATACGGTAGAATCACCGTTTGTTACCTTCAGGGAATCTATAGCAACTGTATAGGACTTTCCTTTGTTGATGTCCTTCAGGCTTCCTGTCAGATCATAAGCAAATACAGGCTGTTCTGCTGCAGAAACTGTCATATGGCTCTCAAATGCATTTGTTGATTTTACAAATGAACTGTTCTGTGTAAGAGTTGCGGTCGTTTCTCCATTTACAACAACTGTCTCTTCCAGCTTCTTTGTATATGAACCCTTGCCATTCTCACTCTTGTCACTGATCGTAACAGATGCAAGTTCTTCTTCATCCTTTGTAACAGAAAGCACTGCATAGATATCATCAGCCGGACTGTCTGTACCCATAAAGTCAACTGCCAGTGAAGCCTCCGCATTAAGTACAGTAAACTTGTAATCCATACCCAGTTTAACAACTTCATTATGCTTTACATATACATTTAATACAAAATCTCTTGAGAACAGCATACCATAATAGGTTGGTACATAATTAAATATCTGTGCAAGATCTGATCTTGTTATGTCAGCAGACTCAAGCTGCTCATCTGTTATAAATTCAGATGCATATGCATTCAGATAATTGCATAATGCAGTAACATATGCCTTTACATCTGCAGTTGGGAGTGTAACTGTATACTGTTTACAGGAAACAGAATCTCCATTGTGGTTCTCTACTGTTACATTTCCGACCTTATCAAAAGAAATTGCTTTCTTAAGCTCTTCATTTGCAGGAGTCATATATTTCTCATACAGCTCTTTCACTTTATTCTGTGTATCTGTATCAAGATCAGATGTGTCAAGTGCATCCATCATAGATGCCAGATCCATTTTAAACACATCATTGTATAATTCCGGCAATTCAAAATAGATCACCCGGTCAACACAATACACACTTGCGGATAATGCCTGATCTGCGATTGAAAGAGTACCATTCAGATTCATATTATATGAATTGTCACTCTGCTTCTCAAATGCACCATTCAGATCCAGATTAGATCCTGCGATACCATCCATCTGATAAATACTATTGACTGTCATATCGACATCAAAATCCATCTTGTCATCACTGAATTCTGAAATACCGGTTGCTTCCTCCACCGGAGATTTATCTACCGTATCAGTAATTGTTTTCTTGATCGAACTCTTGATCACTTCTTCCGGTGTTTTTCTTACAAGGAAGAATACAACAGCAACAATTGCAGCAACTAATACCACTGCGATAAGTGAGATCAATGCGATCTTGCCGCCTTTTTTCTTCTTTGGTGCAGGAACCTGATATGGAACCTGATCTCCATATGCATTCATTTCCGGCTGTACATAACCGCCATTGCCTGCGTCTGCATTATAGTCTGCATAGCCACCCATATTCGGATCCGCATTATAACTGCCATATGCATTTCCATTTGGATCTGCGTTGTAACCGCCATATGCATTCCCATTTGGATCTGCGTTGTAATTGGCATATTCCCCATTATTCGGAGCTGCCTGATAACCGTCTGGATTTTCTGGAAATCCCTGATTCATATTATTTTCGTCCATTTGTCTTTCCTTTCATAATAAATATGTTACAGAAATCAGCTTTCTGTTTATATTTGCCTTAAGCCCTGACAAATCTTACATTAGTAGATATCTCCGGATTTGTCAAAGCATTTGCCTGATTTTAATTTACTTTTAATACCTCTATATTCCTTTAATCCTCATCAGACAAGCCAATCTGCCCGATCAGGCTCTTCGGAACATACGCCTCCACGAAAATGCCATCCTCCAGATATTCTTCTGTGATCATTTCGCCATATTTCCGGATAAGCCCCGGTTTTCCCGCTTCCTGATAGGAAAATGTATGGCGGATATAGGTTTTCTGCTCCCGGAGAACTTCTTCGATCACCGACAACAGCTCCGGTATACCTGCTCCGGTTCTTGCCGACATATAAACCATACGATCCGCTCTCAAATCCTTGATCGATGACTGATCGGCATCCTCCGGCAGCTTATCGATCTTGTTAAATACCGTGATCACCGGCCGGCCTTTCTCCTCATCAATATTCAACTGTCTGAGCGTTGTATATACTGTAGCAACATGATCATCCCAGTTCGGATCCGATGCATCCACCACATGAAGGATCACATCACTGTATCTGGCTTCTTCCAGTGTTGACTTGAATGCCTCTACCAGATGATGCGGAAGTTTTCGGATGAATCCGACTGTATCCGTAAATAACACCTGCTGCCCCGCCGGAAGCTCCGCATTCCTTGTTGCAGGATCCAGTGTTGCAAATAGCTTATCTTCCTCCAACACTCCGGCATCCGTCAGCTTGTTCAGCAGAGTGGATTTTCCTGCATTCGTATATCCTACGATGCTGATAACCGGGATTCCGGTCCGGCTTCTCTGCTTTCGCTGCTCCGTCCGTCGGTTTTCCACCTGCCGCAAATCCGCTTTCAGCTTGGATATACGGTCTCTGATCACTCTTCGGTCGATCTCCAGCTTTTTCTCACCAGGTCCTCTGGTTCCGATTCCACCACCCAGACGTGACAGGGAATCCCTCATTCCGACCAGTCTGGTCGCACGGAACTTCAACTGTGCAAGCTCGACCTGCAGCTTGCCTTCATAACTGCCTGCATGTGCCGCAAATATATCAAGGATGACCATTGTACGATCCATAACCTTGATCTCCAATGCATCCTGCAGATTCATCAACTGTGCCGGCGACAGCTCATCGTCACACACCACTCCGGTCGCATCATACATTGCGATCATGCTCCGAAGCTCTTCTACCTTTCCTCTTCCAAGATACAGGTCACTGGCTGCCCGGTCCCTGCTCTGGATCAGACGTCCAACCGACTGTGCTCCTGCTGTCTTTAACAGCTCCTCCAGTTCGTCCAGCGACTTTTCTGTTTCAGAAATCTCCACACCATCCATCGCTGCAGCAAACAGGATAACCCGTTCCTCTGTTTCCGCCAGAACCTCGTAGCCGGATTTCTGTTCATTTTCTGACTTAATCTCCAATTATGCTTCTCTCCTTTATATCAGGATATCTTCAACTATTGTTTATTCCAGTTCGATCCATATTGTATAACTTTCGGATCGGTTGCCTGCCGCATCTTCTGCGTAACAGGATATCTCATAGCTTCCCGGTATATCCTCCACCCTGGAAAGATCTATAACAAGCTCTGCATCCTCTGTTGTATCCTTCTCTGGTGTCCATCTGTATTGGATGATCTGTTTCTCATTGTCATAAGCAGTAATATTTCTGGCGATCAGGTCTGCCAGTTCTTCTTTATCTCCATGATATCCGGCCAGATATAACCGGTCTGGCAGCATCGTAATAACCGGAGCTTCTGTATCAACAACCCGGATAAATATATCCCGCTCTATTTTCTTTCCATTGTCATAGAAAGAATACGCTAACTTATATTCCCCCGGTATCTGATTATCCACTGTACCATCTACCATAAGCCGGTCTGTTACATTCTGTCTGTCCGATGAAAATGCCATGACCCCTGTTCTGCTGTCAAATGGTTCACCAATCTTGATCGTATGATCCTCTGCGCCATAGATCGCTGCCGTTCCTTCATACGGGCTGTCATCTGCCGTATCTGTCGGATCCCATCCGGTTTCAGACACATCTGCAAATGTATATGGCTGCTGCGGTCTGCCAAGCGGTCCCGGATAGTCACTGTTAAACAGATAAACCTGTGTTCCCGGCAGACAGTTCTCATAAATCCACTTGACATCTGCCACACATAACCGGATACAGCCAAGGGATGCACCCTCACCAAGCTTGTTATATTCCCATGTTTCCAGCTTATCATGTTTATTTTCTGTATATGGCACAGAATGGAAATAAATTCCTCCATGGATCTGATATGCATATTGTCCATATACATTTCCCTGCAGGAACGCCCATTCCAGACGCTTCTCTGTCGTCGTAAACAATCCGACCGGTGTTGTATCATCCAATGAGATCGAGCACCGCATTGCTCTTACCGGCACTGTATAATGTCCCTCATCATCCAGACTGTATACCGTTACGATATTCAGTGTCCGGTTGATCCTGATCGCATAAGGCATCCCGTTATCATCCAGCCGCAGACCGTTATATTCCTGTTTCTGCGGAAGCTCTGCAACTTCAAGGATCTCTGCCTCTCTTGTCAGATGAAGTACCTCCTGCAAGGTCTCTGTTTCCTGCCCGGTTCCATCCTCCGGTGTTGCCTCTTTATATATGGATATCTTTCTTCTGCTTGTTTCTCCTGCTCTTGTAACAGCCATCACTCCGATACCCACCAGTACCAAAATGTAGACTGCAAAAAATAAAAATCCTTTTTTCTTCATATGTGACCAGACCTTCCAGTTATTTTATTCTAGCATATAACTATTTTATCAAATCTAAATTTATCTTACATATCCGGTTACCCGGTTTTGCTGCGCATTCATTTTCCTGTATCAGAAATCATTTTCTTCCACAAACCGTCATTTTCACTAAATTACCTCAATCATTTTCTCCATACCTTTTTGCCGTATAAGCTATTTACACTTTTACAAAAATGTATATAATTCTATAAAGCAGAAAGGAGGATGCAGCAATTTTAAATGCTGCCGTTTATATATATGAAAGATTTAACCGAAGGAAAACCAATAAAAGTAATCTGGCTCTACGCTCTTCCAATGATCCTGGGTCAGATCGCACAGCAGCTTTATAACTTCTGTGACTCCGCTATCGTCGGAAACTGTATCAATCCGGAAGCACTTGCCGCAGTTGGAGCGACCAGTGTTATTTCCAACACCCTGATCGGCTTCTTAAACAGTGCCACTCTGGGTCTGTCCATACCGATTGCCCGATATTTTGGTGCGCAGGATAAGAAAAATATGAGAAAATGCATCGGTGTTTCTGCCATTCTCACACTTGTCTCCGCCATTGTACTTACCATCGTAGGATTACTGTTTATCTATGACCTTTTGGTGCTTCTTGATACACCTGAGAAAATTATACATATGGCTGACAACTACGTCAAATATATTTTAGCCGGACTGATCTTCTCCGCTGTTTATAATTTTGGCGCAAATCTGCTGCGTGCTGTCGGTGACAGCAAAACACCGCTTATCTTCCTGAGCATATCCGTTGTATTAAATATCGGTCTGGATCTGCTGTTCATTCAGGTCTTCCAGTCAGGCGTTGCTGGTGCTGCCATCGCAACTGTTATCTCGCAGGCAGTCGCAGGAATTGCATGTTTTATCTATATATTTACAAAGTGTCGTTTTCTGATTCCGGAAAAAGACGAATTCCGTGTTGCCCGTGCAGATTTTAATGATCTGGTACAGTCGGCTCTGGCTATGGGATTCATGAGCTGCATCGTTAATTTCGGTACTGTCACCTTACAGAGTTCGATCAATAAATTAGGAACAAATATCATTACCGCACATACGGCTGCCAGAAAGATCTTCGACATTCTGGATGTCGTTCTCTATATCATCGGAAATGCAGTTACAACATTTGTCAGCCAGAATCTGGGTGCAAAGCGGATCGACCGTGTAAAAACAGGTGTCCGTGCCGGCATCATTATCAATACGATCGCAACCACGATCATCATTCTGATCGGATTCCCTGCTTCCCCGCTTCTGATCCGGCTGATCGCAGGAACAAATGACCCGGCAGTCATCGATCCGGCAGTTATGTATATAAGGATCAGCGTCTGCTGCTTCTATGTCCTTGGACCTTTATTTGTTCTCCGCTGTGCAATGCAGGGTATGGGAAGAAAGATCGTACCGGTTCTTTCCAGTACCATGGAAATGGTAGGAAAAATCCTTGCTGTTCTGTTCCTTGCTCCTGCACTTGGCTATCTCGGTGTTGCGATCACAGAACCGATCATCTGGGCAGCCTGCACGCTCATGCTTACGATCATGTACCTGTCCAATCCTCCGGAGAAAATGTTTGCTTCTATTTCAAGATCTTCTTCAGCATATGAACACGATTAAATGGGAATGAGAAATAATATCCGTCTGCAAAATCATCTGTCATCGCCATGAATTCTCTGGTGATCTGGGCACCACAGGCTTCTCCTTCTTCCCGGCTCATATCTTCCCGGTATCGTTCTATGACCGTATCCGGTATCTCAATACCGGTCATTTCATTTTTCATAAATACCGCATTTTTGCGGCTGACAAGGGGCATCAATCCAACCAGGATCGTTGCCCCGGTTTCTTTTTTCATCTTCCTTATAACATCTGCCTGCTCGGCTGAAAAGATCGGCTGTGTCATAAAGAAGGTCGCTCCCGCTGCCATTTTTCTTCTGATCCGTTCTGTTTCTGCCTTGGTATTCATCCGGTTGTGATTGATCGCCCCACCATAGGTAACCGGATGGTCGGTAAATGTATCACTGTTCATCTCCTGAACAATCTTCATCATTCCAACCGAATCAAAGTTAAATACACTCTTTGTTGTCTGACGGAACAGTATCGGAACCGGATCTCCTGTCAGCAGAAGGAAGTTCGTGATGTGGTTCAGACTCGCGCCAAGGATCGTAGAACGGATTGCAATCGCATTCTTATCCCGGCAGCAGATATGCGGCATTACACATAATCCGGTCTCCAGCCTGATCTTCTCTGCCATCAATACGGAATCCGCTCTGGTTCTTCCGGATGGGGAATCCGGGAAAGTCACAACATCGACCTCTGCATTTTTTAATATATGCGCCGCATCTAATAGCTTTTCATCATTTGCATTCAATGGTGGCACCAGTTCAACTGCGATCAGTTTGTGGGCAGGCTCTTTCACACGGCGTTCCATAAATCCATATGCCGGATGCTCAGAGACAGTAATCTTCTCTGCCTCTGTTTCTGTTTTCCTAACCGGATGATCGGCTGATATGCCTGCTGCGATCCTTCGGATATACTCCGGTGTTGTACCGCAGCAGCCGCCAAAGATACCGACATCAAGAGCTGCGATCTCTTTCATCTTCTCAGTAAAATATTCTGCATTATCTGTGAATGTCAGACGATTGTTCAGATACTTCGGGTATCCGGAATTTGGAAACACCGACAGAAATGTCGTATCGTCCGGTGCGATCTTCCGGATCAGCTTCTCCATATGTCCGGGACCGACACCACAGTTTAAACCGGTACCATCAATATACGGGCAGGCATTTGCCTCTGCGATCAGACGTTTTGCAGACAGCCCTGTATTGCTGTAACCAAACTGATTCACGCTGAAATGTACCAGGATCGTACAGTCATGGTTTTCTTTCAGATATGTAACCGCCGGAAGGATCGTTTCGAGCTCCGGGAAGGTCTCAAATAACAGGATATCGATTCCTTGACTGAGCAATGTCTCTCCAATCGCAATATATTCCTGTGTCAGCCGGTCAGAATGCAGCATACCTTCGACAGGGATCGGTCCGATATCACCTGCAAGATAAATTTCCCGATCCACTTTGCCTGCTGCCATTTTTGCACACATAACCGCTGCACGGATATTCTCTTTCACTTTTTCCATATCAGCAGAAAGACTCTTTGTATTTGATGCAAATGTATTCGTCCGGACAAACTGTGCGCCGGCCTCTATATATTCTGTATGGATCCCGATAACACGCTCCGGCGCTTTATATTAGCAAGCTCCGGAAGATTGGAAAGTCCTGCACCATTTTCTGCCCTGCTCCCATCCCCATATAACGATATATAATAAGTACCAAACGCTCCATCTGCAATGATACGTTTTGTCTGTATGTATTCCTTTAATTTCATAAAAATCTGCTTATCTCCTTGTTCGTTTCAAAATCCGACTTGCACAACATTATAAATCAAAAAATGATCTGCATGCAAGTCTGTCATTTCTGACTATCCTGCATACAGATCATTTCATTTAATCAGAACATTATGATACCTTTATCATCTGCTCTTTTTCTGCAACGTACTTCATCATCCGAAGCACATAGGATGGCATCTTTCTTTTTCCTGCCTCCCAATCCTGCACGGTACGATATGGAATCCCATAATAGTCACAGAACTTTTTACGGTTCATTCCCATACTGTCTCGAAGTTTCCGGACTTCATTTCCATATACTTCTCTCTCATCCATTCTTGTTTCCTCCTTAACCCATTTGTATTCGTCCCCAAAACCAATACAGCATCAGTTTACAAAAATACCGGTCAATTTGCAATAGTCCCTACAAAAATGTCCCGTTTTCTGTCTTATTTTACCGTTTTTTAGTCGTTTCAGGAATATATTGAACCCAGACTCCCTTATCAGAGTCAGATCAACTGTCTGTTTTTTGCTTCCAGTACTGCACCAGCTTTATCTTTTACACCTAACTTTTTATACGCCTGTGCCATATGATATTTTACATTTGCTTCCGTCATATCGAGCTGCTCTGCAACCTGTATTCTGGAATATCCTTCTGCCAGAAGTTTAATGATACGGATACCGGTTTCATTTAACCGGACCTCAGCCTTTCCTGCTTTGAGATACCCCGGATACGACTTTGCAACATTCTCCGTTTCCTTCATTACCTGTCTGTAATACTGGCGGTGTGTTTTCACCAGTTCTGCATCCTCCTCTGCCTTACCCTCGTCATCCGGAAATGCCTGTAGCAATGGATATATAGCCGCTCCTTCTCTGGATATCACCCTTACAAAATGGTACTCTTCCGCTTCTGCAAGACCTTTCTGAAGAACCACTTTCCAGTCATCATTTCCCATCCGGTACAAAGTAACCGCCATCAACAGATTACATTCTATCCGGATATAAGTACGCTTCATGACATCTGCATAATATTGCAGCTTTACTAGCAGATTATATGCCTGATCATATTTTCCACGCTGGATATATACCCGCGCCTTCGTTATATATAAGAAACGCTCATAGATCGAAAATTCCACATTTTCATCTGCCGTCTGTTCCATCCATCGGTTCACTTCTGACCACTCGCCCTTGTACAATGCACACCGGATCAAAAATGCCTGTATATTCGGAAGTAGCTTTTCTGCACCTTCCTTTTCTGCTTTTTCATAAAAGCTGCGCAGAATCTCTTCCGCCTCCTGAACTTTTCCATTTATGATATGCAGCCATGCCAGGATTCCATCTGCTACAAAGCACTGCTCGATCTTGCCGCCTGCTTCTGCCTGCATCCGTCCTTTATTTGCAAGGACAGCAACCTCGTAATTGTCTTCGCCTTTTTCAAAAAAGCTCTCTGCCAATGCCAGATTGACCAACCCTTTGCCATATTTGCCAAGGACAAATTCCACAAGCTTACCTATCTTGCCTGCCAGTTCGCGGTCTTTTTTGCTCCATTCACAGAAATCCTTGCCGCCGTTCATCATTGATGGCTGGTTGGATGTAACTGATAATTCTCCAAGCGTTGCCTGCCGGTCAAATACCAGCCGGTATGCCTGCTTCATAATATTGACCATATCCACAGAACCTCTGTGCGGCAATCCGATCTCCAGATACAACAGATTATTTTTTGCGATTCTCCGGCTACTGCCCTGATGACTGTCTGCATATGCCTGCAGTTCCTGATACCACCGTTCACTTTCTTCCGGATTCAGCAATAGCGATTGCAGCATACTCATGCCACACATAAGCTCCGGACTTTTTTTCACGCTCTCTTCCGGCAGTGCGAGATAATATTGCTTCAATTCATAAAAATATGCGCTGTTTGGTGATTTTCTTGCATTGTCGATCAGGATAGAAAGCATCCGTTCTGTTGAACCTGCTTTCTCATACATTGTAAGTGCCTGCATTGGATCACCAGCTAACTGATAGAACAGTCCAGCATTTTCATATACATTTTTTATCTGTTCCTTTGTGTACTTTCTGTGCATCCTGCGCTGCATGGATAACCGCATATGATCTCGAAGCTTATAGATTTTTTCTCCATTTGCTCCCATCTGTTCATCTAAGAAATTACCCATCCATCTTGCATGTTCGATCAAATTTTCTGCATCATTTGTTCCTGTGATCATCTCTGCCAGACGAACCGTAAATGTATCCACGATCGATATCTTCATCAAGAATTCCTGCATACGGATATCCCACTTGTCGTATACATGAAATTCCAGATAATTCCACATCTGCTCTATTACTTTTCTGGAATATTCATCATACTCTGAATCAGTCAGTCCATTTGTATATCCCAGTTCATAATACATGGACATTGCCACGCACAATGCAAATGCCATACCTCCGGTTTCGCGTGACAGACGCTGCTTCTGGGCTTCTGTTAAAACCATCTGTGTCTGTTCCACATATTTTAATATAGCCTGCATGTCCATAATAAGCATGGTTTCATCTATGATATAGAAGCCTTCCCGAAACCGGATCGTGGTAAGCCACGGCGGAACCGGACATCGTCCTGACAAGATCACCCAGACATCTTCCCTCACGATCAACCGGAAAATAGCATCCTGGATCGCATCATCTTCTTCCCAGATCAACTCATGCAGATCATCGATCACTATGATCTTCCGCACCGCTCCTTCCGGAATCTGAAGTTCCTCCGGTGTTATCGTTCCTGCATGAAGCATTTTGTATTTTCTCTTTCCCAGATAGCGAGTGATCAGGGTGCTTTTTCCTGTTCCACTGACTCCATATATGTACGCGGTTACATTCTCATCATCTGCTGTCTTTAATAACCGCCACGCTTTTTTCGGTTTGATATAACAGTCTTTTTCTATTGATCCAGTTCCGTTCATAACCGCTGTCCTTTCGTTTGTTTCTTCTTCTCCGTGAATAACTGCGATTTCTCCGTTCTTCGAACTCCCGAAATCGCCTCAGCCATTCGCTTTCCGGACTTTCGTCCTTCTTGCTCATGTCTGTTTGCCCGGCAAATAATTACACAGCTTCGCCTGCTAGCAGGCATGCTGTCATTCGCTTATTTCTTCTCCGTGAATAACTGCGATTTCTCCGTTCTTCGAACTCCCGAAATCGCCT
>ENA-ORMX01001955-ORMX01001955.1-human-gut-metagenome-genome-assembly--contig:-NODE-1955-length-12645-cov-2.146863_pt1 | contig 12645 bp, 9 predicted proteins | sample MGYA00242108_ERZ509007 | MGnify/ENA primary metagenome ERZ509007 (study PRJEB26280, sample SAMEA2338745) | human gut metagenome | biome: human gut; feature: human-associated habitat; material: faeces...
CGAAGCCGACAGCGCCGCTTCAATCGCCTCTTCGATCTTTTGAAAGTCCGGTTCAGAAGCCGCCATGTTCCACCCCCGCGATCCGCGGCAGTTTTTCAAACAGAAACTCCCGCACGTACGCCTCCAGATCCGCCTGCTCAAACTCCCGCAGACGATCCACCGTGACCGCATCCTCCACCCGGAACTGCCCGCTCTGGATCCGCCGGAGCGCCGCCAGCGTTCCTCCGCAGCCCAGACGGCGCCCGACATCGTAACAGAGCGTCCGCACGTAGGTCCCCTTCGAACAGTGCATCGTGAAATCGCAGTACGGAAGCTCCACCTTCGTCACGTCCAGCGAGAAAATCTCGATCGGTTTCGCCTCCCGCTCCACTTCCAGCCCCTGACGCGCCAGTTCATAAAGCTTCTTCCCGTCCTTCTTCACCGCCGACACCATCGGCGGAAGCTGCTCCTGCGCTCCCACAAACGTCGCAAGCACCTTCCGAAGCTCCTCCGGCGTCACCCCGCTCCAGTCGAACCGCCCCGTCACCTCTCCGTCAAGATCCCAGGAGTCGGTCTCCAACCCCAGCTGAAGCGTCGCGGCATAAGTCTTGTCCTCGCCGCTGAACTTCCGGCTCAGCTGCGTGAATTTCCCCAGCACCAGCACCAGAAGCCCCGTCGCCGCCGGATCCAGCGTGCCGCAGTGCCCCACCTTCGGAATGTTGAAACGGGAACGGACGAAGTTCACCACATCGAAACTCGTCCACTCCCGCGGTTTATCCACCAGCAGCACGCCGCTTTGGATCACGCCGCCCCGGGTCAACTCCACATGGCGGCTGAGGGACACCACCCAATGATACCGCGCGTCGGGGTCCTCAAACAGGTGCTGCACATGAGGCGTGGAAAAATGCAGGTTTTCAATGCGCTCCATGGCGGCGGTGAACCACCCCTCACGGCTGGGCGTCACACTGTTTTTCAATTCTGTCAGGGGCGTGGCGGAGATCAGCTCGCCGTTCCCATCAAACACCGCCAGAGACACCAGTACATCCCGGTCCTTGGCGTACAGCAGCTTCAAAGCATCACGCAGCTCCTGCGCCGTATCGCTCTGCTCCAGATCCGCGCTCTTGATGACCCGGTAGTACACCGTGTCGGATACCCGCATCATGTTCCGCAGATAGCTGTCCAGATTCCAGTTCACCTGTGCCAGCACACGCTGGCTGCTCTCCGCCGCCATCTCGTTGGCGGAGGAGGAAAAGCGCAGCAGCAGCGCCATCCCCAGAAACAGCATTCCAATCACGGCCACCGCCGTAAAGGCGATGGACAGGATCAACTGAATACTGGCATGGTGATACCGCGCTTTCCACCTTGCTTTAAAGCCGGAAGGTTTCTTATCCACAGGTGGCTCCTCTCTCCGTCCGTCACTTACCCTCGCTGCGGTACTTCGTCGGTGTCACGCCGAAATGCCGCTTGAACACATAGCTGAAATAGTTGGGGTCCTCATAGCCGCACCGCTGGGCGATGAGATACGTTTTCTCCTCTGTGCCGCGGATCGCTTCCGCAGCCGCCTCCATCCGCACCGTGGTAACATAGGCTGTGAAGCTGGTCCCCGTTTCCCGTTTGAACAGCGTGGAAAAATAGGTGGAACTTAAATGCAGATACGCGCACAGCTTTTCCACCGACAGGTCGCTCTCCGCGTAATGCTGCCGGATATACTCCTTGGCCGCTTCCACCGTCTGTCCCGCCGAATCCGTCTGACGGCGGCGGATCAGCGTGCGGAGCCGCAGATAGCGCTCCGCACACCAGCCCTCCAGTTCCTCCAGACTGGGCAGCGCGGAGTCCTGAATGGGTAAGGAAAAGCCCGTGCCGAAAACCTCCTCCACGCCCACGCCGGAGCGCCGGGTCATTTTCATCAGGTGCGTCACCAGTTCCATAAGGAACAGGTTGTACTGTCCGGCGGAGGGGTTCGCCTCCCGGATCTTGCCCGCCAGAGCCGCCGCCGCGTCCCGGACCTCCTGTTCGCTGCCCAGTCTCACCGCCGCAGTCAGGGTCCGCTCGTCCGCTTCTTCAAAGGTGAGCACCTGACCGCCGTCCGGCTCCAGGTCTCCGATGTAGATGACCTGTCCCCGGCCCACCATGGAACGGTATTCCAGCGCCGTTCTCGCTTCAGCTGCGGACCGCGCCATCCCGGAAAGCTCTTTGCAGGGGGCGCCCACGCCCACCGTCAGCGTCAGGCTCAGATAGGATGCCGCCAATGTACAGACCCGGTCCAGCACGCGGATCAGGTCATAGATGGTAAACGATTCCGTCAGGCTGACGATCACCGCTACCCAGTCATTATACAGGGAGAGCTTGCAGCGATCCGCCGTCAGGGATTCCTCCAGCAGCTTTTGGACGGACAATGTGGACAGGGCGTCTCTCCGGTCGCTGCCGATGTAGGCAAGGCCCACCGCCCATTCCTCGCCCTGAAGGTCGATGTCCAGACGCGCCGCCCGCTCCCGCTCCGTTCCCGGCTCGATGCGGCCGTCCAGCAGATTGGCGTAGAATAATTCCCGCAGGATGGGCAGGTTTTCCATATAGCGGCTGCGGAGAAGCTCCACGTTCCGCCGCTCCGCCCGCTCCCGGTCCAGCTGGTCCTTCAGCCGCCGCAGCACGGCGGACAGTTCATCGGCGTTGATGGGCTTCAGGATGTACTCCACCACGTTCATCTGGATGGCCTGCTTGGCGTACTCGAAATCGTCAAAGCCGGAAAAGACCACGAATTTGGACGCTGGCAGCCGCTCCGTCAGGATGCGGCACAGCTCCAGCCCGTCCATGAAGGGCATTTTGATGTCCGTCAGGATCACGTCAGGCCGCAGACTCTCCGCCAGTTCCAAAGCGTCCTGACCGTTGGCGGCCTCCCCCACCAGAGAGAATCCCAGCCCCAGCCAGTCCATTTTCCGGCTAATACCCTCGCGGATATCCTCCTCGTCATCTACCAACAGCACCCGGTACAGTTCCATGGCTCCGACCTTCTTTCTTGTCTACGGCACCTCCGCCGCCCGGTCCTCCGGCTTTGCCGGATGGAAAAGCAGCGATCCGATAGCAGCCTCTTTTGCGGCTATTATACCACGAAGTGAAGCGAAGCGAAACGGTATGTCCATGTTTTTCGAGTTCAAGGGGAAGTCCGAACGCGAATTGGCTGGATTGCAGGAAGAACGGCGGTTTTTGCCGCCGTTTCGCCGCAAAAAGTTCCAGATAAAGCAAAGATGGCTCGCAAAGGCGGGCCATCTTTGTCGCAGATCATTTTTTCACAAGGTATTTCCGCATATCCAGTGCGCAGGCAAACAGGATGATAGCGCCCTTGATGAGGTATTGCAGATCCTGCGGCACACCCACCATGGTCAGACCCACGAAGATCAGCCGCAGCATGACAACGCCGATAACGATACCTCTGATCTTACCGATGCCGCCCACGAAGGACACGCCGCCGATGACGCAGGCCGCGATTGCGTCCAACTCATAGTTCAGGCCGGTGTTGGCCGTGTTGGAGCCGATACGTGCGCCCTCGATGAAGCCGGTAAAACCATACATAGCGCCGGCCAGGGCGAAAACGCCCACCGTCACGCCGAACACATTGACGCCGGAAACTCTGGCAGCTTCCTCATTGGAGCCCAGAGCAAACATGTTCTTGCCAAAGGTGGTCTTGTTCCAGACGAACCACATGACCGCCGTCAGCACAATGGCGAACAGCACATAGTTGGGGATGGGGGTGCCGCCGATGCTGAACAGGCTGCCCTTGACAAAGCCGGTGTAGGACGGGTCAAGGTTGGAGATAGCCATGCCCTTGTTGTTGCCCTGCTGGACATACAAAAGCAGCACGGTGTAGAGGATCAGCTGGGTGCCCAGCGTCACGATGAAGGGGTGCAGCTTGAATTTCGCCACGAAAAAGCCGTTGAAGCAGCCGATCGCCGCGCCGATGAGCATGGCAAGCACAATGACCACGGGAATGGGCAGAGTACCGATCTGCGGCCACATCTTGTTGGCCATGTTAGCGGCGTTCTGCAGCAGAGATGCAGAGATACAGGCGGTGATGCCCACGGCACGGCCTGCGGACAGGTCGGTACCGGTCAGCACGATACAGCCGCCGATGCCCAATGCGGCAGGCAGATAGGCCGCCGTCTGGGAGAGGATGTTGATGAGTGATGCGGGTTTGATGAAGTTGGGGTTCTTGATGGCGATGTAAACGACCGCAATGGCCATGATGATGAGCAATGCGTTATTTAAAAGGATATCTCCCCCCCGCTGGGCCGTCCACGGCTGCCGGACACGGGCTTCCTTTTCCTGTACGTTCGTTTCTTGATTCACAGTGCGCTCCTCCTTACACATATTTGGCTGCCAGCGTCAGAATCTCCTCCTGGCTGGTGTTCCGGGCATCCACCTCGCCGGCCAGAACACCGCCGGACATGACCAGAATACGGTCACAAATGCCCAACAGCTCCGGCATTTCGGAGGACACCATGATGACACCCTTCCCCTCCTTGGCAAGGTCGAGGATCAGCTGGTAGATCTCGTATTTCGCGCCCACGTCGATACCGCGGGTCGGCTCGTCCAGCAGCAGGACCTCAGGCTTAGTCAGAAGCCAGCGGCCGATGATGACCTTCTGCTGGTTTCCGCCGGAGAGCGAGCGGATCTGTGTGGATTGACTGGGCGTTTTGATGTGCATGGCCTGGATCGCCCAGTCGGTATCTTCTTTCATTTTCTTATCGCTGAGGCAGAAACCGCCTGCCAGATAGCTTTTCAGGTTAGAAATGACGGTGTTTTCCTTGATGTCACGGATCCCGAAGATACCCGTGGCCCGGCGTTCCTCCGTCAGCAGGGCGAAGCCGTTTTTAATGGCTTCCCGGGGGGTCTTGTTCTTGATCTCCTTACCGTGGAGGCGGATGGTGCCGCTCTCCTTGGTCATGGCGCCGAACAGATTCTCCAGCACCTCCGTGCGTCCGGAGCCGTCCAGTCCGGCGATACCCAGCACCTCACCCTTGCGCAGCTGGAAGCTGGCGTCCTTCAGGCGGGTGTATTTGCCCGCCAGATGCTCCACTTCCAGAATCACCTCGCCGGGCTTATTGTCCTTGGGCGGGAAACGGTTGGTCAGTTCGCGGCCCACCATCAGCTTGATGATCTCCTCCATGGTCAGGTCCTTGGCGTGGCGCGTTGCCACCCACTGACCGTCACGCATGATGGTGACCTCGTCACTGATGCGGAGGATCTCGTCCATCTTGTGGCTGATGTAAATGATGCCGCAGCCCCGCTCCTTCAGCATATTGATGATGCGGAACAGGTGCTCGACCTCCGCCTCCGTCAGAGAGGAGGTAGGCTCATCGAACACGATGATCTTCGCGTTATAGCTGACCGCCTTGGCGATCTCCACCATCTGCCGCTGGGAAACGGGCAGGGTGGACATGATGGCCTTGGGGTCCACATGGACATCCAGCTCCTCAAAGATCTCCCGGGTGCGCTTGCGCATGACAGACTCGCTGACCATGAGACCCGCCACCTTGGGATAGCGGCCCAGCCACAGGTTATCCATGACGCTGCGGGTCAGGGCCTGGTTCAGTTCCTGATGGACCATGGCCACGCCGTTTTCCAGCGCCTCTTTTGAACTTTTGAAATCAACTTCCTTACCGTCCAGAACGATGGTACCTGCATTCTTGGCATAAATGCCGAACAGACATTTCATCAGGGTGGACTTTCCTGCGCCGTTCTCACCCATCAGGGCGTGGACGGTGCCGGGCCGGACGGTAAGGGAAACGCCATCCAGCGCCTTGACACCAGGGAATTCCTTTGTGATATTCCGCATTTCCAGCAATGCCGGCTGCTCCATATTGCGTTTACCTCCTATCTGCGTGATTCCCGCGGCAGACCCCTTACGGCACGTTCCGTCCGTCCCGGGGTTCGTTCCACTGCGGGTTGAAAAGCGGCCCGAACCGGAACCGCTTGAATTGTAAAGCGGGGCTGTCGAACCGACAGCCCCGCTTATCCTTACTGTTTAATGGGGCGAGAGAAGCGATGGTCTGGCTTATTCGCCGGTGTAGGTGGCGTAAGGCACACGGATCTTGGCAACGCCCTCGTCCACGTTGAAGGAGGAGGTGTTATCCATCAGCTCGCCGCCGCCCTGAACACTGCTGACCAGGTTCAGAATGGTGGAAGCCATGCCCTCGGCATCCTGCTTGATGGTGCCGGTCATCTTGCCCTCGTTGATGAGCTGCTTGGCAGAATCGGTAGCGTCAACGCCGAACACGGGGATGGTCTTGCCGTCGCCGGTGTTGTAGCCGGCGCCCTGCAGAGCAGAGACAGCGCCCTCGGCCATGCCGTCATTGTTGCAGATGATCAGCTCGACCATGTTGCCGTTAGCCTCGGAATACTCGGGGAGGATGGTGGCCATGTAGTCGTTAGCAGCCTGAGCGGACCACTTGCCGCCCTGATCGACCAGGTACTTATCGGTAGCGGAAGCGTTGTAGTAAGCCAGTTCGGGCTTGCCAGCGGCAGTCAGGACAGCGTTGGCGTCCTCCACGCCGAACTGAGTACGGGCCTCAGCCTCAGCGTTGCCTTCCTGGCCCTTGAACATCACGTAGGAGATGACGCCGTCGCCGTTCAGGTCCACGGTGTCATAGTTCTCCAGCAGATACTCGCCGACCATCTGGCCCTGCATGTGACCGGCCTCGGGAGCGTTGGTGCCGACGAAGGCGCACTTCTCATAGCTGTTCACAACATCGTCAGAAACCTCACGGTTGAAGAAGATGATGGGGATACCGGCGGTCTTAGCGGCCTCAACAGCGTTCTGAGCGGCATCGGGAGAGGAAGTCTCAACGATGTTGACGATCAGCAGGTTGGCGCCGTTGGAGATGGCGGTGTTGATCTGGTCGGTCTGCTGGGCCTGGTTGCCAGCACCGTCATAGTTGGTGTAGTTCACGCCCATAGCCTTGAGCTGCTCATCCATGGAGCTGCGGACGCTGGAGATGTACACGTCAGAGTAGTCATAGTAGAACACGCCCACGTTCAGCGCGGCGGTCTCCGTGTTCTCAGTGCCAGAGGTAGAGGGCTGCTCCGTGGTCTTGCTGCCGCAGCCGGCCAACAGGCCCAGCATCATGACAGCAGACAGGAGAATTGCAAGTGTCTTTTTCATCTTAGTTCCTCCTCAAGATCATTGATCATCCGTTCAAGGCGGTCAGGCCGCCTTGCCGTTATGATGCTATTGTATCGGCTCCCTTTTGAAAAAGCGATAGAAAAAACTTCGCTGATATAGGAAAAAACTCATGGACTTCTTGGTATTTTCATAGAATTTTCGACGTAATCGATTGCGGCAATTGTCAAAAATCCCAATCAACATATTTCGACACGCACGTTCCAAAATCCGCAGGCTTATGCACCACTCCCGCAAATGAAGAAACAGCCGCCTTCATTGAGAAAACGGCTGCTTAACATATTGAAAAAGCCCTTTCTGCCCGCTGCGGAAAGCTCACCGCTCTATTGACAGGCTCTCAGGTATTGTCCCGGCTGATAGGTTCCCGGACCAGCAGCCGCAGCAGCGCCTTGCCGTTGAAGGGAACCAGTGGATAGAGATACCCTTTCCCAACCAGCGGCTTTGTGGTGCACAGCAGGATGAAGATCCCCACTACGCCCAGGCAAAACCCCCAGACGTCAAAGGCCGCCGTCACCAGCAGCAGCGCCACCCGCAGCAGTTTGAAGGCGTAGCCCAGTTCATAGCTGGGCTGGGCGAACCCCGCCACGGACACGAAGGCCATATACACCAGCACCTCCGGCCCCAGCCATCCGGCCTGCACGGCAAAATCCCCCAGAACCAAGGCTCCCAGCATGGAAAAGGAATTGGAAAGACTGTCCGGTGTGTTCAGGGACGCCAGCTTTAATACGTCGATGAGAAATTCCACCACCAGAAGCTGACTCAGCAGGCTCAAGGACACCGGTTCCGGGGAAGACAGGAAATTCAGCCACCCCGGCAAGCGGTTCGGTTCGCTGACCATGAGATACCACGCCGGGGTAATAAATAAAGAAAGGAGAAATACCGTTACCCGCAGGACCCGGAGATAGGTGCCCACCAAGGGCGGAAAGTAATAGTCATTGGATTCCTGTGTGAAATCGAAAAAACCGGTGGGCAAAATCATCACAGAGGGGGAATTGTCCACCATCAGGACGATGCTCCCCTCCATGATGCTGGCCGCCGCCGCGTCGGGCCGCTCTGTATAGCGCACTTTCGGAAACGGATTGTACCATTGTTTAGGCCGAATGGCCTCTGCCAGACTTTCCTGGGCCATGGAGAGGGAGCGGACATCCAGTCCCAGCAGCTTGCCCCGGAGCTTCCGCAGCAGGTCCTGATCCACCCTGTCATCCAGATAGCAGAGGACCGCGTCATTATGGGTGCGGGAACCAACCTTGTGCCCCTCCATAGTGAGGTGCGGGTCCCGGATGCGGCGGCGCAGCAGCGCCATATTGGGCACCACTGCCTCTACAAAGCCGTCGTGGCTGCCCCGGAGCACCTTGCCGTCCGGCGGCTCGTGTACGCTCCGGCTTGGGTAGCCCTTGGCGTCCATCAGCGCCACCCCCGCCAGTCCCTCCACCGCCAGCAGGGATTTTCCCAAAAATACGGAGGTCACGGCGTCAGATATGTCAAAGGTGACGTTGGATTCTGAAAAGGTAATATACCGATCCAGAAAGTCCTGCATTTCGGTGAGACCCACCACGTTTTCCGGCTTCAGTGTCAGCCAGAAGGCCCCCATTCGCTCAAGGATGCTGTCGCTGCCAAAGCCGTCCACCACCCATAGCCGGGCCCGCCGTCCGCCGATCAGGTAATCCCGGCTCACCATGTCGCAGCTGCGGCCCACGCCTAAAAGGCCGTCCAGCACCCGGACGTTTTCCCGGTAATCATTCGAGATTTTTTCCATGCGATCCCTCCGTTTCTGGAGGTAGTATGTGCCGGGAATCAAATTTTATGGCAAAAAAGGAACAGACCCGCAAAGGTCTGTTCCTTTTACATTTTATAGTGTTATGTTATAGTGTTATGCCTTCTTCGGACGGACGGCCCGGAAAATCAGGCCAATAACCAGCCCCAGGATCGCGGGGCAGATCCAGCCCAGACCGATGGTGGCAAAGGGCAGCGCCTTGCCCACGGCATCGACCAAACCATTCACATGGAGCACCGCACGGAGATGATCCGGCAGCGTCCGCAGCAGATCGTAGAAGGCTGCCACCAAGGTCAGGCCGGTGACCCAGACGTACACCGCCCGGTCATGGTCAAAGAAGTGGCCCAGCAGCGCCAGCAGGATCAAGGTGATGGCCAGGGGATACAGGAACATCAGCACCGGCACAGCGTAGGTGATGATGGCGGTCAGGCCCACGTTGGCCAGCAGGAAGGAAATGCCCGTGAACACGAACACCCAATTCCGATAGGACAGGCCCTTGGGGAACATCCCCACGAAGGTCTCCGCGCAGCTGGTGATAAGGCCCACCGCCGTTTTCAGGCAGGCCAGCGTCACGGTGGCAGCCAGCACCAACAAGCCCGCCTTGCCCAGATAGTGCTGGGCGATCTGCGCCAGCGCCGTACCGCCGTTGGGAGCGGCTTCCAGCGCACCCCGGCTCCAGACGCCCATCAGCGTCACCAGCAGATAGATCACGCCCATCAGCAGGCAGCTAAGAATACCGGAGCGGACGGTGGTCATGGCCACGGATTCCGCCTTTTCCACACCCAAACCCTGGATCACCTGCACCACCACGATACCGAAGGCAAGGCTTGCCAGAGCGTCCATGGTGTTATAGCCCTCCAGAAAGCCGGTGAAGAAGGGTTGTGCGGCATAAGCACCTTGAGGCTCCACCGCGCCGATGCTGGTGGTGGGATGCAGGATCGTCACGAACACCATAATCGCCAGGAACACCAGGAAGCAGGGAGTCAGGACCTTGCCCACATAAGTGAGGATCTTGCCCGGCCGCAGAGAAAGGACCAACGTCACAGCGAAAAACAGCAGAGAGAACAGCAGCAGGTAGAGCCAGCTTTTGTCATCGTGGGGCAGGATCTGCTCCAGACCCACGGTGAAGGAAGTCGTTGCGCACCGGGGAATGGCGAAAAACGGCCCGATGGTCAGATAAAGGGCGCAGGTAAAAAAGAACGCATAGGGACGGCCCACCTTATGACTGAGGTCAAAAAGGCCGTTGCTGCGGCTGATGCCCAAAGCGGCCACGCCCAGCAGAGGCAGGCCCACGCCGGTGATCAGGAAGCCAAGAACGGCCGCCCACATGTTCCGTCCGGCCACCTGTCCCATATAAACCGGGAAAATCAGGTTTCCTGCGCCGAAGAACATGCCGAACAGCATACTGGCCACATAGATGTATTCTTTAAAACTCAGTTTTTGCTTCATGGATCGATTTCTCCTCCTCGTGTTTCTTCCCTCAGAACACTGTAAACCCTAAAACAGCTCTGCCGGTTGGGAAGCTGCTTTGCCGCCTTCCGTTCGACAGCAATCGCTTTATTATAGCATCTGAATAGCTGAAAGGCAACTGAAAACACATATTTTAATGTATTTCAACGGACTGCTTGCGCTTCTTTGATTCATATGCTATTATCAGTTAGATCTATCTAACCGATATAAAGGAGTATCCTATGCGTTTTTCCACTTCTGCTTTCGCGCCCGCCTGCACATCCCCCAACCACTGCGAGGCCGATCCTCTGCGCCTCTATCCGGACGCCTCCGACGGTGAAGCCGCTGTGACCCGGTATCGGGTATTCCCCGGTATGGAGCTGGACTACCGGGATGTTCATGCCCGTGCCTGCCGGGAACTGCGGGATGGTTCCGGGGAACGGCTGGAGATCCATCACTGTCTGGAGGGGCGGGTGGAATACCGGCAAAACGGCCGCTATTTCTATCTGTCTCCGGGAGATCTGGCGGTAGCCCGCACCTCTTCCCTGCCTCCGGACAGCCGCTTCCCCACCGGTCATTACCACGGAATCACCGTCACCATTGATCCCGCTGCCGCGCCGGAGTGCCTTTCCTGTATTCTCAGCGATGTGGAAGTGCGGCCGGCCACCCTGATGGAAAAGCTGTGCCCCGGCGGGACGGTTTTCACTGCCCGGTCCTCCCGGCGGGTAAAGCACGTATTTTCTGAGCTGTACGCCGTCCCGGAGGACATCCGCAAGGGATATTTAAAGGTAAAGCTTCTGGAGCTCCTCCTGTTTCTCAGCACCCTGTCCCCGGAGGATGGGCAGACTCCCCACGGCTGCACCGCCGCACAGGTCACTCTGGCGGAGCAGGTCAAGGCCTGTCTGTTGGCGGAGTCGGACCGGACCTTGACCCTCAAAAGCTTATCCCAGCAGTTCAACGTCTCCGAGGCGCAGATCAAGAGCAGCTTCGCCAGGGTCTACGGCATGTCTCCGGCAGCCTACGCCCGCTCGCAGCGGATGCACGGCGCGGCAGCGCTACTACGGGAAACCGACCGGACGGTGCTGGACATCGCCTGTCAGTTTGGCTATGACAATGCCAGCAAATTCGCCAGAGCCTTCCGGGATGTGATCGGCGTTTCTCCCCGGGAGTACCGGGCCGGTGCGGAATATGACAGCTGCGCGCCCCAACTGGGCGAAAAACCGGTTTCCCTCTCGGATGCTGACGTGGAAAGGCGGATTTGATCACAATCATACAGGAGCGGAAGTCTGACATGGACTTCCGCTTCTTCTGTTCAGGATTATTTTGCCACATTCACTGTTTTGGAGCCGTACCCGACGTTTTGGAGCGGATACGGCTCCAAGCTTTTGATAAGATACAGTCACAGGGGTCAAGCTTCACTTTTCCTCCCCCCAGCAGTTAAGGTTATCTAACCGCAATCATCACCGCACAGGCGGACGCTTCTCACACCGGCGTGCCGCTTGTGCCGTGAGAACCGCCGTTAGCAGTCCGAGCAAGCAAGGAGGTCACGGTATGTCTGAGGAAAACCTGGTGCGGCAATGCGCACCGACTCTGGCCGGGATCAAAACCGGCACCATCTTCCCCGCGCCGTTCACCTCTCTGTCAGAGCTGACGGCGGAGATCAGGGAGTTGAATCGAATTCTGGTCCCAAAGGGCCTGCGGCTGCTGCCTCTGCGCTATCAGGACCACACCGCGCTGCTGTACCTCTACCGTCCCGCTGAGCTGCGGGTGGACCTGAAGGACCAGTTGGCGGAAGCACTGCTGGCAGATGCCGGGTATTCCGGTAAAAGCAGTGAGCAGTGCGTGGCCTATCTGGCCAAGCGCTTCCGCTCCGGGGGCGAATTTCCCCATGAGGTTGGACTGTTCCTCAGCTATCCGCCTCAGGATGTGCGGGGCTTCATCGAAAATCACGCCGTCAACTACAAGTGTGCCGGTCTCTGGAAGGTTTACGGCGACGAGGCGCTGGCCCGGCGGCTGTTTGATAAGTTCCGCAAATGCACCGATATCTACTGCGCCCTCTGGCGTGCCGGTTCCGGCATTGACCAATTGGCCGTCGCAGTCTGATATACCAACGGTCAATGACCGATCCCGCAAGAAAGGAGATTTTTACGATGAAGAAAACCGCAGTGATTTATTGGAGCGGCACCGGCAACACCAAGCAGATGGCGGAGGCCGTTCTGGAAGGCATGAAGAGTGCCGGAGCCGAAGCCGCCCTGTTAGAAGCCGCACA
>ENA-ORMX01001958-ORMX01001958.1-human-gut-metagenome-genome-assembly--contig:-NODE-1958-length-12620-cov-5.468046_pt1 | contig 12620 bp, 12 predicted proteins | sample MGYA00242108_ERZ509007 | MGnify/ENA primary metagenome ERZ509007 (study PRJEB26280, sample SAMEA2338745) | human gut metagenome | biome: human gut; feature: human-associated habitat; material: faeces...
CCGGTGCAGAGCCGGCGCTCGCCGCGCGCCTCAGCAACATCGCGAGCGGCATCGCCGTGCGCAAGCTCGGCACGAGCACGGTTTCCGTGCGCGAGCTCGCCGAGGCCGTCGAGAAACAACATCCGGAATATCCGTCAAAGTGAGGGAATACCATGCTGATTGACCCAAATGATATCGAGAAGCTCTGCGAGATTCTCCATCGCGCCGGCGAGAAGATCGTCTTCACGAACGGCTGCTTCGACATCCTGCACGCCGGCCACGTCCGCTACCTCGAGAAGGCGCGCTCCTTCGGCGACTGCCTCGTGCTCGGCCTCAACACCGACGCGTCCGTGCGCGGCAATAAGGGACCCTCGCGCCCCATCAACAGCGAGCTCGACCGCGCCGAAGTCGTCGGCGCGCTCAAGTCCGTCGACTACGTCGTCTTGTTCGGCGAGAAGACAGCCGAGACCATCATTGCCAAGGTCCGCCCCGACGTCTACGTCAAGGGCGGCGACTACACGCTCGAGACGCTGCCCGAGGCCAAGATCGTTCAGAGCTACGGCGGCCGCGTCGAATTCATCCAGATGGTTGCCGGCCGCTCGACGACAAACGTCATCGAGAAGATCAAGAAGATGGAGGGATGATTGCGCCGTGAAGAATATCCTGATCGTGAAGATGAGCTCCATCGGCGATGTCATCCACGCCCTGCCCGTGAGCTATGCCATCAAGGAGACGTACCCCGACGCCCATCTGACCTGGGTCGTCGAGCCGCCGGCCTACGACATCGTCGCGATGGCCGCCTGCGTCGACGAGATCATCGTCTTTGAGAAGAAGAAATTCCGCAGCCTCAGCGGCTTCCTGCAGAACTTCGCGCCGCTGCGCAAGAAGATACAGGCGCGCGACTACGACGCCGTGCTCGACCTGCAGGGACTCTTCAAGTCGGCGGCCGTCGCCGCGCTCGCCAAGGCCCCGAAGGGGCAGAAGTACGGCATGTGGAACATGCGCGAGGGCAGCAAATTCATCTCAAAGCCCGTCATCGGGGCGCACTGCCACGATCACGTCATCGAGCGCTACCTCGACACGGCGCGCGCCATCGGCTGTGCGGTCAGGGAAGTCCGCCTGCCAATCCGCGTGCCCGAGCGCGAACAGCAGCTGACGCGCCAGATTGTCGCCAAGGCCGGTGCCAATATGGACAACGCCTATGTCGTGCTCGTCGTCGGCGCCAGCTGGCCGACAAAGTGCTGGCCGGACGGGCACTTTGCCGTGCTCGGCGACTGGCTCTACGACCACGGCATCATCCCCGTGCTCGTCGGCAGCGGTCCCGTCGAATCGCAGAAGGCCGCCGAGATTGCGGCCAAGATGGACATCCCGCCCATCGACCTCGTCGGCAAACTGAACTTCAAGCAGCTCGGCTACCTCTTCCAGCAGTCGGCCGCCGTCGTCGGCGGCGACACGGGGCCGACGCATCTCGCCGTCGGCATCGGTGCCAAGACCATCATGCTCATGGGCCCGACGTACCCGCGCCGCACCGGTCCTTACGGCCAGATGGACAACCTGCTCGTCGCGGACCGCGACTGCCGCGAGTGCATGAAGCGCGCCTGCCCGCTCGGCCACGACTGCCTCGCCGTCATCAAGCCCGAACAGGTCGAGGAGAAGCTCAAGGCCCTCGTGCCGGCGCTCGCTGCCGTCTCCATCTGAAGCTGAAGAAGTCAAGAACATCAAGAAGGAACTTTCCATGTACCAGAATATTCTCGTCATCAACACGATGCACATCGGCGACCTCATGCTCGTGACGCCGGCACTGCGGACGCTGCGGACGAACTACCCGAAGGCGCACATTACGCTCCTCACGGATAAGCCGCTCGGCGACCTCGTGCGCTGCAACGAGAACCTCGACGAGTGCATCCTCATCGACAAGCACGGCCAGGACAAGGGACTCTTCGCCCTCGTGCGCTTCATCCGGAAGATACGCGCGCGCCACTTTGACCTCGTCATCAACTTCCACCGCAACGAGCGCGCTTCCGCCATCGCCGCCTTTTCGGGCGGCAAGCGCATCGTCGGCTACTCGCAGCCCGGCTTCAAGCACTTCTTCGACAAGGTCATGCCGAACTGCGCGATGGCCGACACGCCGCCGGAGCTCGTCAAGCACCAGGTGCTCTGTCACCTCGATGTCCTCAAGGAGGCCGTCGGCGTCAAGACCATCGACGACCGCGGCCTCGAGATGATGCTGCCGCCGGAGGAAGAGGCAAAGGCCGCCGCGCTCTGGCAGACCGAGTTCGCGCCCGGCGCCAAGGTCATCGCCTTCAACATCGGCGCGAGCTGGAAGACAAAGCGCTGGATCGACAGCTACTTTGCCGCCTGTGCCGACCGCTTCATCCGCGAGGGCTACGACATCGCCTTCCTCGGCGGCCCGACCGACGTGACGCTCGTCGAGAAATGCCGGGCACAGATGGAGGAGAAGGAGCGTGTGCACGTCTTTACGGGCAAGATCAGCCTGACCGTGCTCGCAGGAATCTTGCGGCGCTGCTCGCTCTTCCTCACGACGGACTCCGGCCCGATGCACGTCGGCGTCGCCATGAACGTGCCCATCGTCACGATGTTCGGCGCGAGCCCCGTGCCGACCTTCTACCCGTACGACGGCAAAGACGTCCTCATCAAGACGCCCGAGCCGTGCCACCCCTGTGGCATTCACGAATGCCCGCGCCAGGGGAAGGATAATATGGCCTGCATGAAGAATATCCCAGTAGACGTCGTCATGAAGTACGCCGAAGAGCTGCTCGCAGCGCACGCGGGCGCACCGGCTTACGAGTGGCCGCCCCATCCCGGCGACTACAAGTGCCGCGTCATCGAACTATGAGATGTTTCGACTTTGAGCTAGGGATACATTGAGAGGTGTAAAATGGAAAACGAACAGCTTTATGATTTTGTCGCCCAGCGCACGGCGCGCTGCAAGATCCTCGTCGTCGGCGATGTCATGCTCGACAAGTATTACTACGGCGAGGTCACGCGCATCTCGCCCGAGGCCCCCGTGCCGATCACGCATGTGCTCGAGACGAAGGAGACCTTGGGCGGTGCGGCCAATGTCGCGCACAACCTCGCCCTGCTCGGCTGTGAGACGAGCATCGCGGGCTTCGTCGGCGAGGACTACCACTGCCAGAGCCTGCTCGACAAATTCACGGCCCGCGGCATCGACTACCACGGCCTCATCACGACCGACCGCCCGACGACGACGAAACTGCGCGTCATCGGCGGCCACCAGCAGATGCTGCGCCTCGACTTCGAGGAGTCCGCACCGATTGCCGGGCCGTACGCCGACCGCTTTCTCCACTACATCAACCAGAAGCTCAACGAGAGCCTCGACTGCGTGATCATCTCCGACTACGGCAAAGGCTCCTGCACCGAGCAGAACTGCCAGAAGATCATCCAGGCCTGTCACGCCCACGGCGTGCCCGTCGTCGTCGACCCGAAGGGCACAAACTGGGCTAAGTACGCGCACGCCGACTACATCACGCCGAACCTCAAGGAGATCAATGCGGTGCTCCTCGAGCCCATCCGCAACGAGGACAAGGCCGTCGAGAAAGCCGCGCACTACGTCATGCGCAAGTTCAAGCTGCGCAACATCATCGTCACGCGCTCCGAAGAAGGCCTCTCGCTCGTGCGCGAGGACGAAGTCGTCCACATCCCGACGAAGGCACAGGAAGTCTTCGACGTTTCCGGTGCCGGCGACACCGTCATCGCCGTCTTCGCCATGGCCCTGGCCGGAGGCCTCTCGCCGCGCGACGGCGCCTACATGGCCAACCTCGCCGCCAGCGTCGTCGTCGCCAAGCTCGGCACCTACGCCGTCAGCCGTGAAGAACTCATGAAGGTGCTCAAGGGCGAATAAAGAGCAAACAGTCACTTAGTGAACTTATACAGGAGGAATCCACATGATTATCGTAACAGGTGGTGCCGGTTTCATCGGCAGCAACATCGTCAAAGAACTCAACCGCCGCGGCCGCACGGACATCCTGATCGTCGACGACCTCAAGGACGGCCAGAACTACAAGAACCTCCGCGGCCTGCAGTTCATCGACTACCAGTACAAGGACGACTTCCTTCAGAGCATCGAGGATGACGACTTCGACGGCACGGACATCGACGCCGTCTTCCACGAGGGCGCCTGCTCCGACACGATGGAGTACGACGTCAACTTCATGATGCGCACGAACTACGAGTACTCGAAGTCCCTGCTGCACTTCTGCCTGCAGCACCGCATCCCCTTCATGTACGCCTCGTCCGCTTCGACGTACGGCGGCGGCAAGAACGGCTTCCGCGAGGGTGACGAGTGCGAGGACGCCCTGAATCCGTACGCCTTCTCGAAGCTCGCCTTCGACCGCTACGTGCGCCAGGTCATGCCAGAGGCCCACAGCCAGATCGTCGGCCTCAAGTACTTCAACGTCTACGGCCCGCAGGAGCACCACAAGGGCAAGATGGCCTCCATCTTCTACCAGCTCTACAACCAGATCAACGAGACGGGCAAGGCACACCTGTTCCGCGGCTGGGGCGAGATTGCCGGCAAGCCCGTCAAAGACGGCGAGCAGCGTCGCGACTTCGTCTACGTCAAGGACGTCGTGCGCGTCAACCTCTGGTTCTGGGAGAACCACGGCCCGTCCGGCATCTACAACTGCGGCACCGGCCACGCCCACAGCTACAACGAAGTAGCGCAGGCCGTCATCAAGGCCATGGGCAAAGGCGAGATCGCCTACCGCGACTTCCCGGAAGTCCTCAAGGGCAAGTACCAGAACTACACCGAGTCCGACACGACGCATCTCCTCGCCGCCGGCTACGACCAGGGCTTCACCGATATGGACGAAGCTGTAAAAGAATACGTCGACTTCCTCAACCAGGGCGGTTATTTTGAGTATGGCAAATAAAAAGCCTTCCCTGCTGACAGTGTCTTCGGCGCGTAAAGCCTTCCCCTTTGGGGAAGGTGGCGGCCGCAGGCTGACGGATGAGGGCTCCAAAAGGGCCGTATTCTTCGACCGCGACGGCACCCTCAACGTCGACATCCACTACCTCCATCGCCCCGAAGACTTCGTCTGGATCCCCGGAGCCAAGGAGGCCATCCGCTATGTCAACGACCGCGGCTACCTCGCTATCCTCGTGACGAACCAGTCCGGCGTTGCCCGCGGCTACTACCCCGAGAGCGACGTCCAGCGCGTCTACGACTGGATGAACTGCGAGCTCCAGAAAGTCGGCGCCCACCTTGACGCCCTCTACTACTGCCCGCATCACCCCGAGGCAAAGCTCCCCGCATACCGCAAAGCCTGCCACTGCCGCAAGCCCGCCACCGGCCTCATCGACGCCGCCTGCGCCCGCTTCCACATCGACCGCACCAAGTCCTACTTCGTCGGCGACAGCGACAGCGACATGCTCTGCGCCAAGAACGCCGGCCTCAAGGGACTGCGCTACGAGGGCGGGAGCTTGCTGAATCTGGTGACTGATGCTATATGATTTTTGCTTCTTTACAAGAGGTCTTTTGTTTGTCCAAAAGGCCTCTTGTTCATTTTCCTTGCATATATTACAATATTAGTTGACTGACCCAATATTTATAACAGATAGATTTTATTTGTTTTTGATATATGTTCTAGGGGTGCAACTACCATGTTCTCACTTTACTTTGCAGGGGTGCAACAGGATTTCAAGATAGCAATACTGCCACCGATACTCTGCGCCTTGTTCCGGTTGGCCTTTATCTTGATCTACCGTGACAAGAAGACGCCGTCTGGTGAATGGCGCAAGTGGCTGACGTGTTTCCGTTATGGTTTCTGGTGGGGCATGGACTTCAATGCCTATGTTTTCCTGTACTCCATGGTGCTCGTCTCGATTCCCGGTGCGTTCTTCGCTTCTTATTACGCGATAGGCGACACGGTACGCCAGGCGGGACTGCTCATCTATGCCGTCGTGTTATATACGGCATTTATTGGACGGCTCATATTCTATTACCATTTTCACGATATCTACAATCATCTCTTGCTGTTGGGACGCCATGCCGACAAGAAGAATTTTGCGGATATCTTCTTCAACCAGAATCATGGCATCTGGATCCTGCTGAGCTACATCCCGTATATCGGATTGTGCTATTTGGCATCATCGTGGCTGCTCGCGCTACCGTCCGTCCCGTATCTGGCCTTTGACACAGTCGGCGGACAGTATGCGTTCAACACGATATTTTTCCTGACGGCAGTAGCTGTCTTCTACTGGTTCCGTTATGGCGGCACCTTCCGCCATCGCCGCAAGCCGGAGTGGGATGAGGTCCCGGCGGTCGTCAAAGACGATGTCTTCATGGGCAAGGCCGTCATCGATGACCTGCTTATCCTTGAGAAGCTCTGGCATCAGAAACTCCATCCGTCCTTGCAACACAGTGATGAAGAAGCACGGAAAATCATGGCGCCAGTCCTGCCGGAGAAAAAGGGGGAAGCGGTACTTCCGTTTGAAGCCTTTGAACATCGCGCGGCTGGTGCGCGCATCCAGAAGCCGAGCCACATATTCCTGCTCTTCTTGGAAAGTCATGCACAGAGCGCGTTTGATCCGCTCTATGAGAAACTCCATCTTATGGATGCGAGTAAAGCGTTTCGAAGGGCCCCGCATACGATATCGATAGAGAATTTCCTGCCGGGCGGAATGGTCTCACAGCCGTCCATTGTCAGCTTGTTGTCAGGCATTTTCGATGCCGATATGGAGCTCAATGAAAAGCAGGAGTTCTGGAAGGGTGCTTTGCCCACATCGTTGCCAAAACAACTGAAGCAGCTAGGCTATCGGACTAACTTCTGGTATGGCGGTCCACTGACGTGGAGCAGTCTGGATCACTTTATCCCGAGCGTCGGCTTTGACCAGAGCTTTGGTGGCCCGGATATCTGCAGCAAGGATGCGCCGCACGCCTGGCTTGGCGTCTATGATCACATCTTCTTGGCGGAAGTCGCTAAGCGCATTGAAGATGGCAATGACGAACAGCCGTCGTTCCACTTCATCTACACGACTTCGCATCACGGCCCTTATCTGCTGCCATTCGAAGAACTTGGCTTTGACATCGACAAGGTCATGCCAGAGATGCCCGAGGCACTGCGCCGCGACAAGAAGAACTGGCGCCGCATGGCGTCGGCCTGGTATGCGGATCAGTCCGCGATGAAATTTGTCCGCGCCATGAAAGCGAGGTATCCAGACAGCCTCTTCATCGTGACCGGCGATCATGCTGCCGGTGTCCTGCCGCTTGATTTTGACATCGTGCCGCGTCGTGAACCGAACTTGCGCGAGCGTTTCCTGACCTCATTTGCCATGAGCCATCCCGATTTGACGCCTGAGATGTTTCAAGGCTGTCAGATCGGCAGCCATATGAACGTCCTGCCAACACTGATTGAGCTCATTGCTCCACAAGATTTTGCCTATTATGCCATCCAGCCCTCGCTGTTTGAGCCGATGAACCATGTGGTCACGCCGTACTGCTGGATGACGAAGGACGCCATCGGCAGTTACAGCGAGCATATCGAGCAGGCGCTCTTTACATCGGCAGAGGCCTTGCCGATACATAGAGACTGCGAACGCTTCAAGGCGGAACAAGAGGCTTGGTGTGAACTGACTGGCTGGACCATCCGCCACATCAAGCAGCTGCGCGATTGATCTCTAGGTATTCTCGTGAACTAGCACTGCCCCGTCGGAAGATGGGGCTTTTCGTTTGCGTAATGAAGTTATTTAGAGTAAACTTATGGTGGCAGTGGTTTGCTCCGGGAGGACGGAAGATGCGTATGGAGTACTTGCTGGAATGGATGACGGCCGTGTATTCGCTCATGAACCTGTTGCCGATTCAAATGAAATGTGGTGATTTTTATGAAAGCAAGAACGTTCATGAGTCGATGCAAGTCAGATCGCATTGCTCTTTGGGCATGTATTTATTTTGTAGCGGCAGTTCCTTTCGCAGCAGTGCTTCCGTCATGGGTGAGCTGGGAGAATGGACCCATTGAGATTTTGCAGGATATCGTTCTGTTTGTCGGCGCTATTTACTGTATAACACTTTTCTGCCGGGCAAGCGGACGTTATCGCCATGGCCTCTGGCTGGCTGTCAGCGCTTATTTTTTCATCCTGCTGGGCCGAGAGCTGAGCTGGGGGCGTGTCTTTATGCCAATTGGGATGACAGATCATGGCCCTGACTTTGTCAGCATGCATGCTCTGCCGTACTATAAGGTCGTATACGGCATCATAGCTGTGGCAATACTGATGACCGTGCTGTCTTTTGTTGCGTACGCACCTTGGAGACGTATCTGTCAGGAGATTTCCACTCCTGTCATCACGTTTGTGCTGATTGCAGCAGCAGCAGTAGTAGCACTGCTTGGCGATAAGGGGCTCTTGCTGGGAAATGCCTTTGATGAAAATCTGGAAGAGGAAATGGAATTGCTGGTGTATCTGCTAAACCTATATTTTGCACACTGGTATTATCGCAGATTGGAATGTACAGGTGGACCCGTCGCATTAAAGATGAAAGAACGGTCTAATTTTAAAATAAGATAAAAAGGATTGCAGGGCTATCCTGTAGAATAAATAGATACATATAAGGAATGAAATGAATGTTGGATTATATAAAAGTAGGAAAACTTTTTTACAATACGAAGCGCTCACGCGGCATGAAGCGCTTGGTCGTCTTCGTGGCAAGGTGTCTCTGCCATAACTCGCAGATGGAGCGGCTGCACCAGTTCTTTTCGCGTAATGAACTCCTCGCGAAGATAGCTGAGGCGAACCCCTTTGTCTATGAACAGCCGACGCGAGCATTCTTTTACAACAAGTCGACATTTGCAGAGCGCGCTAAGCTCGTCGAGCAGCATATGGACTATCTGGCAAAGCATCTCAAGGAGGATGTGCTCCTTGGCCTCTACAGCGAGAAGCCCTACATCCTCTGGGAAAGCCACGATGAGGGCGGCCATCTGCGCTTCGAGCTCACCTTTCGTCCGGGCCAGCGTAAGGAAGGGCTGCTGTCCGTCGTCCTGCGCCTCGATGATGCAGACCTCTACCAGATGATGTTCTGGATCGCGCCGAACAAGGCTGGTGAATGGGCACTCTGGATTGGCGCGATGCAGGGCCCGAACATGGAAAACGCCAAGGACATCGTCAAGAAGGTCACGAAGCGCTGCCACGCCTATCGCACGAAGAACTTCATCCTGCACGCGACGCAGGAGACGGCCAAGGCCCTCGGGCTCAAGCACATCTACGCCGTCACGAACTACGGCTACTATGCGAACAACCACATCCGTCGCGACCGCAAGCTCAAGACGAGCTTCAGCGACTTCTGGAAGGAGTCGGGCGGCCGTCCCTGTGCCGACCAGCGCTTCTACGAGCTGCCGATGACAGAATACCGCAAGACCATGGAAGAAGTCCCCACGCGCAAGCGCGCCAACTACCGCAAGCGCTACGCCCTACTCGATGAAGTCGACGCCTCGATTGCAGAGAAGGTCCGTGCACTGTTGAAATGACGAGAGAATGAGGAAATTATGAGCTCACTGGCAATTTTGATCCTGACGCACAATGAAGAAGAGAATATCGTCCCGGTGGTGGAAAATGCCAAGAAATGCACGGATGAGGTCATCATCATCGACTCAGGCAGCACTGACCAGACCGTTGCCTTGGCAAAGGAACACGGTGCAAAGGTCAGCTTCCGCGCCTGGACAGATGACTTCTCGGCACAGCGCAATTTTGCACTCGAGCAGACAAGTGCCGACTGGGTGCTCTATCTCGATGCCGACGAACGGCTCAATGATGCGCTCATTGCTGAGGTCAAGCACATTGTCGCGTCTGGCAAGATGGATGCACAATACGCCATCACGCGAAAATCCGTCGCCTTTGGCGTGACCTTCAGCTATGGCGTGCTCTACCCCGACCACGTCCTGCGCATGTTCCCGAGGGAAAGCGTCACATGGGTCAACAAAGTCCATGAACGCCCCGAGTGTCAGCTTCCTGCAAAGCGCCTGCCCGGCTATATCGAACACCATACTTATGAGGACTGGCATGAGTGGGAAGAGAAGCTCTGTCTCTATACAACCATCTGGGCAGAAGATGCCTACAAGAGGGGTAAACGGATATCCATGGCGAGTATTTTCATGCACAGCTTAGGCGGCTTCTTTAAGATGTTCGTCGTGCGTCGCGGCTTCCTGGATGGCTGGCTCGGGTCGTACCTGTGTTGTACCCATTTTTTCTACACCATGCTCAAGTATCTGAAGCTCCATGAGCTGCAGCGGAAAGGAGACTGAATATGCGCGTTGCGATTCTAGAGTCCATCGTCATGCCCGCAGGTCATGAAGTCGAATTTGACCGCATCCTGGTGGAAGAGCTCAAGAAGCAGGGGCATGAGCCGGTCTTCTTTGTGCCAGAGCATTTCCCATTCAAGCTGGATTATCACTGCGATGTCGAGTATCTGGACGGCGGCGAAGTCGTCACGTATGCTGGCGCAGGGAAACTCAAGAAGATTTTCTTGTCATTGATTCGAGAGCGCCGCCGCGTTGCGTGGTTTAATTCTGCATATGCTAAAGCGTGTGCGCATCATTGTGATGCAATTATCATCCCGACAGGGACGTGGCGCTATATCAGGACTATCCTGCGCAGCAAGCTCAAGGCGTCACCCGTTCCTGTCTATATCATTTTCCATGGTATCAATCCTCATGAGCAGTCAAAGTTTGAGAAGCAAGCTCGTAAAGTGGAATCATATCAGAATATCCATCTCAAGGTCATTACGTTGAGAGATGACTTTAAGAATAGTGGCCTTCATAATATCGATTTGATTGTTCCACCTGTGTTCAAACCATGGGAATTGCCCGTCAATAAATCATTGTCATTCAAACCGCCGATAAAAATAGGATTTTTCGGTCAATTCCGCAAAGAAAAGAATCTTGGCTTTTTCCTTAAAGCATTCACCAGAGCAAATTTTTCAGTTCCCGTTGAATTGGTTGTGCAGGGAGCAACTGCAAAACCAGAAGATGGGGAATTGTTTGAACAGTTCGCGCGGGAATATAAGAACTACAAGAATATCACATTCTTGCATAAGAACCTCATCGGTGTAGAGTGGCAAAAAGCCCTTTTGGGTGTTGATGCCATTATGATGCCCTATGCAGCCGAGCGATATCGTTACCATTGGGGGGCAATGCTCTTTACGGCTATCGGGTTCTATAAACCTGTGCTGGCATCTCCGGAACTCAATCCAGAAGTCTTGCAGCAATTCAAGATCGGTCAGGCAATTGATTTGAGTTCGATAGAAGCATTTTCCCATCAGTTAGAAAGGTTCATTGATGATTTAGTGCATCATACAGAAGAATATCAATATGGACTAGATCAAGCCAATGTTGCATATGGGCAGGATAAGCTGATAAAGAGTATATTGAAGGCAATTTGAGAGTCAAGAGGGATTACGATATGAATATATTGTTGGCTAATCTGACTAAGATGGTTGGTGATAGCGGTGGTATGGCAAAAGTTACATGTGAGTTTGCACATGAGATGAAAAAACGGGGCCATCAAGTCGCATTAGTATACAGTGATGTCCGTACTGGCTCGTTTTACTATCCTTGGGATCAAGATATACCGGCTTATGACATCCGTCATTATAAAGGACAGACCATTACCTATCCATGGTATCTTAAGCTGAAGCGCGAGCTTTATCGTACTTTCGATAAGCAAAAAGCAAGAACAGTCAACGATGATTTCGCTGCGTCATTCCTGCTGGATAATTTACAAGATGTATTAGACACAGTTAAACCGGATGTCATTGTGTCATTTCAGCCTGCAGCTAGTAAGATGCTGTTATGTGATTTAAAGACAGAAATTCCAGTTGTTACGATGAGTCATGGAGATCCGGAGGATTATTTTCATACTTATCCGAAGGCAGAACTTCCCGCACTGGAGAAAAGTGCTGTATGTCAGGTCCTATTACCCTCTTTTGAACACCATATTAAAGATCATTTGCCAAATGCAAAAACAATAGTCATTGGGAATGCTATCCCACAATATGATGTTCAAGCTGATTTGTCAGCAAATAAATCAGTCTACAAGATATTATGTGTAGGACGTTTATCTCGAAATCATAAACGCCCGCATCTGCTTATTGAAGCTTTTGCAGGTCTAGCTAAAGATTTTCCCAATTGGATTGTAGAATTATGGGGAGCGGAAAATGGAAAAGGATATTACAAAGAACTACAGTTATTAATTCGTAAAAATCATTTAGAAAAACAGGTGTTTTTAAAAGGCTCGACCGATGATGTAGCCGGAGTCTTACAAAAGGGCGATATATTCGTTTTCCCCAGTGCATATGAAGGATTTGGGATGGCCTTGGGAGAGGCTATGAGTATGGGACTGCCAGCAGTTGGTTATAAAAGTTGTAGTGCAGTTAATGAGCTGATTAAGGATGGAGAAAACGGATGCCTTTGTGATGATGGAATGAAGGCTCTTTCTCAAAATATAAAAAAGCTCATGAGCAATAAAATATTACGCATTAAAATGGGGGATAATGCTAGGAAGAGTATGGAAAAATATTCGCCTAATAAAATATGGAGTGAATGGGAAACCTTATTAGAATACAGTAGTTTACAACTTTAAGCAACCTCTTCATCAGACCGAATTACGTCCTGCAA
>ENA-ORMX01001961-ORMX01001961.1-human-gut-metagenome-genome-assembly--contig:-NODE-1961-length-12606-cov-111.720261_pt1 | contig 12606 bp, 9 predicted proteins | sample MGYA00242108_ERZ509007 | MGnify/ENA primary metagenome ERZ509007 (study PRJEB26280, sample SAMEA2338745) | human gut metagenome | biome: human gut; feature: human-associated habitat; material: faeces...
AGTGAGCAAGGTGACGGTATTCAACCATCTCTCGAAGGCGATGGACTGGATTAAGAAACAATTTAAATGAGCAAGACAATGACAAACATGAGTAAAGAAGAAAAGCGGATGATGCTCTTTGACATGCAGGAGCATCCCGAGAAATATACCGACGAGCAGGTGGAGCACCTGCTTGCCGATGAGGAAGTGAAGGAGTTCTTCCATGAACTGGCGATGGCGAGAATGGCTGGCAAGAAAGCCAATCCGAAGGAGGTGGATGTGGATGGGGCTTGGAAGGAATTTGTTCAGGCACATCACGAGGATAAAATGGCGATAGATGCCGGCAAATCCAAGGACGCTTATCGCAACCGGATGAAGATTGCTGCATCCATCGTCGGCATTATCTTCCTTTCGGGGGTAGCCTTGGCTGCGATTCACAATGGCTGGTTGGGGTTCTCGGCTTCTGATCAGACAGCGGATAACAAGGCTGTGACAGAACAGATGGCAACAACCCAGGCGCTGACGAATGACAGTCTTCGTGCTGCAACAGCAGAGAGTAAGGATTCTCTTGATATGAAACCCGAGGTGTTTGATGATGCTGAATTGGGAACCATCCTGGCTCAGCTATCCGGTTTCTATCATGTCAAGGTGGAGTATGTGGATGCCGGTGCCCAGCACATCCGTCTCTTCTTCAACTGGAACAAGACGAAGACTTTGGAGCAGAACCTGGAGATTTTGAATGCTTTCGACCGCATACAGATAGAGTATATTGACGGAACATTGATGGTGAAATAAGATAGGAGGATATATTTATGAGAGATTTTTGGAAACCAATGCCCGTTAGCGGCAAGCTTATCAGAGAGCTTCTTCTTCTCTTCCTGTTGCTTTGGATTCAGCAGTCTTATGCCCAGCGCATCACCCGACAATATAATAATGTGTCGTTCTCTGCGGCGTTGAAGGATTTGAACGCCCGCCAGCATAAGTACACCATCAACTTCGTGTATGATGAACTGGAGGATTTCAGGGTAACCAAGAGCATCCGAAACCAGAGCGTTCCCGATGCCATCATGCAGCTGATAGGATTCTATCCCATCAGGATGACGCAGGTGGAGGATAATATCATGGTGGAGTGTACGCAGAAGACTCCCACCAAGATGATAGGTCGCATCATAGATAATAAGAATCGCCCTGTCGATTTTGCCAATGTGGCCCTGCTGAATGTCCGTGACTCTTCATTGATAAATGGCGGCGTGACGAATGAGAACGGCCAGTTCGTGATTCCCTGCGAGGCGAGAAAGGCGATAGTAAGAGTAAGTTGCGTGGGCTATATTACGACAAGCAATACATATAATATAGGTAAGATAGGGACGATAACTCTGAAGGAGGCAACAATGAACCTGCAGAAAATTGTAGTGAAAGGACATCGACAGCCTTTCAGAATGACTTCTGAAGGATTGGTGGCTCAGGTAGAAGGAACCTCCTTGGAGAAAATGGGCTCGGCAGAAGATGTTTTGAAACATCTTCCGAGAGTGATGCAGAAGAACGGTGATATAGAAGTCTTGGGAAAAGGTAAACCTTTGATTTATATCGATAACAAGAAAATCAAGGGAACCATTGACCTCGACAGATTGAGTTCTTCTGACATCAAACATGTGGAGGTGATAACCGAGCCGGGTGCAGAATACGATGCAACCTATCAGTCTGTCATCAGAATCAAGACGACAAGAAAAAAGGGAGAAGGTTTGGGATTGACTTATCGGCAGGTCTATCAGCGCAATCATCAGGACAATCATCGTGAAGTACTCGATTTGAATTATCGTTATCGGGGATTGGATATCTTCTCCAATTTGTATGGTGGTTTGTCTCAGGGCTATCAGGATCAACATAATGATAACAGACTCTACGGCAAGACGCTCATGAATATCAACGAAGACTTGATTATCAAAAACAAGAATTACTATACCAGTGGAAGTCTTGGTTTTAATTATGTTTTTAATGATAAGCATTCTGTGGGTGCCACTTACGAGGTGAACATCAATCCTTATAGTCGGGGTGGATGGAATTCGCTGATGGATGTCTGGAAGAATGGCTCCAAGACAGAAAGCTATACAAATGATATGTATTGTCGTTTCAAAAGCTGACCTACGCAGGATATTACGGCTTATTATGCCGGACAGATAGGAAAGGTGAGCATAGAATGGAATGGGGAAATATATCTTCGTAAAACAGGACAGACTCAATATTCAGAAGAAACAGGAATGGAGGGCAGAGATTCTCGTACGATAGAATCTGATTTCACAGCTGACAGTTGGATGCATGCATCTAAGCTGGTACTGAGCTTTCCGGTATGGAGAGGTACCTTGAAGATTGGTAATGAGTTTACCGAAAGTTGCCGTGCCAATCTTTATACTATAGATGAACAGGGAACTGACTTGCCAGGCAAGACGGACGATCAGGTGAAGGAAAGTAATCTTGCAGCCTTTGTTTCTTATGGATTGAGACAGAACAAGGTAGAACTGAATGCTGGCCTCAGATACGAACATGTTTCTTCCAATTACTATAATACAGGTGGTGATTATTGGAGCGAGGAGAATAAGGATTATTTCGTACCCGACCAGAGTCGTAAGTACGACCATTTCTTTCCGAATGTGTCCTTGACCTTTCCTATCGGGAATGTAAAAATGAATATGGTTTATAAGGTGACGGTGAGTCGTCCTTCCTATAGTCAGTTAAGTAGTAATGTGCAATATAATAGTCGCTATTATTATCAGGGTGGAAATCCATTGCTCAAGCCAACCTTCGAACATGGCATAGGGATTAATCTGGGATATAAATGGTTCCAGTTTTTTGCCAACTGGCGTTATCTTGTAGATCCTTGCTATCAGGTGATAGAACCGTATCATGACAATGAGTTAATCAGTATGTACACCTTTCGTAATTTGAATCATACTCAGGTTTGTTACGTGGGACTGACGGCATCGCCGACGATAGGATGGTGGCATCCTACGTTGGACGCTGGTATGAGAAAGCAGTTCCTGACCATTGGTGGTAAGGCATACAGCAAGCCGATATTCATTGGCTCTTTTGATAATGCGTTTTCACTACCATGCGGTTGGACGCTTAATCTTGATATGAGTTGGAACACGCAGGGCCATTCTGCGCTTCCGCTTTATATGGCACAAGGAGGAGTGGACGTCTCTTTGCGTAGAAGTTTTCTTCACGACCGCCTGAATGTCATTTTGGCGGGCAATGACCTCTTTGCGACGATGCGCAATTCCACAAGATTGGTATATGGTACCAGCGATATCTATACCAGAAAATATACGGATACCCGAATGTTCATGTGCTCATTCAGCTATAAGTTTAATGTTAGTAGAAGCAAGTACAAGGGTACGGGTGCCGGTAATACAGAAAAGAACAGATTATAAAATAAAAAAAAACAGAAAGTATATGAAGCGTTGTTTATGGATGATATTCATGGTGGTTGGCATCTGTATGCTAACTGGCTGTAGTAGTGATGATGATAAGTTGGATAGCCTTCCTTGGAATGACAAGGAACTGTTCAACCAGTCTTTTGTTTTAAATCAGGATGGGTATTGCATCTTAGATGGAAAGGCTCCTGTCTGTGATATAGATAGGAATGTTCTGAATTCGTGGCTTGTAAGTTATGGCTGGCAACCTGTCGGCATCTATCAGATGAAGGAAAACGGTAAACTTGCGAAAACTGATTATCGTGAAGGCATCAAGGATTATAGTCCGAAGGTCTATGAATTCTTATCTGAGAATCAGTTGATGACTTATTATCGTGATGAAGATGCACGTACATTCTGTTTCAAGAAGCAGGATTGGTCGTATGATGATGCGACGGGCATTGTCATCAAAACGAATAAGGCAGGTAAGGTAGATGATTATATGCAAATCCTGGATGTGAAGTTTCAGGAAGATGAAGCTTACCTATATGTGATGGAGAAGATTGGTTCGCTGACAGTAGCTGACAATCAAGAAAAAGCCGTTTATGGCTTGGTGGTATATCAGCGTTTATCTTCATTAGAACTGATTGATGTGCAGAATACTTATACTATTGATAAGAGTGATGAAGAAGACAAGCCAAATGAAACTGAAAAAGTACCGGATGATTGCCGTTATTATATTCGGTGTGTATATGCCAATTCTAAGGATGCCCATGGAATGGGTGATGGACATAGTAAATTTCAGTCATTCAGACTTTTGAGTTTTGATTTGACCGATTATCAGAACAATAACTCATCAGCTAACCCTTATTATCATTATTATGATTCCATTGTATTGTCTTGTAAGGGAATGCCAGATAGGGTAGTGAGTCTCAGAAATGAGAACAATTGTTATGCTGTGTCAATCAACCTTAGCACTTATCTTTTTCAGATCAACCGTAATACTTCTATGACGGAGGAAGATAGAACATTGATTGTTGCTGATGGCTATAAGGGTGGACGTGTGGTTTATTCTTCCGGCATCTATCTCAATATCTATAATACTGGTTTCATGGGTTACGATTTCGGCTCTTCTGATTTGCTGAATCCATCTAATGAAGACTATGATTTGTATTGCATCTTCGACCAGAGCAAGCGGTTCCGGATAGTCTCTCCTCGTTATTCTCCTGATTTTCCAGAAAAGCCATATTCTGAGTTGAAATACATTGTATCAGGGGTGCTGTTGGATTCTGAGGATCCGGAAAGCATGAAGAAGCATGAGGCTGTGTTGTCTGAGCAAAAGCGGATGTTGGTTGAGCTGATGGATATGTATTATGGTCAGTATGGTAAGGGTGTTGTGGTAGATGATTCGAACAGAGAGAAGTACCGCAATCGTTTCAAGGCTTTGCCATCCGATGCTGACCTTGTGATGTATTGGAAGGGCTATACGCCTGCGCAATGGAACTCTGATTATGAGGGATGTTTAGTTGCTTTAATCTTGAAAAAGAATAAGGAAAATCCCTTAAAGAGTTACTATTGTATCCATGCAGAGCCGATTAAATAGATTTCCCTCTCAATACAACAATGAATATATGACAATCGCTCAAGCGAAGGCAAAACCTTATTGTTTTGCTCTTTGCTTGACCGGTTAAAATTTTATACACATATTTCTAAATCCTGATGAACTACATTTAATATCGGAGCTTGGAGAGCATCCTCAATAGATACAAGAGTGTCTATTGTAAAATTATGTGTTCCCCGCATCCATTTGCTTATTTCCGCTTCCCGTTTTCCGAGTAGAAGGGCTAGGTCTTTCTGCTTCATCCCTTTAGAAACCAGAATGTCATGTATCCTATCTACGATTTGGAAAGACAAATCTACAGACTTGCGAATCTCAGGATCAACATGTTTGCGGCGTTCTTCTAAAATCTTACTTCTTTTCATTTCTTGTAAAGTTTAAATTTCCAATTATTTCTTTGTCAACTAATACAATTGTTCCATCTTTAATTCTCGATTGAATGAAACGACTTGTATCTATCAAGAGTTTTACATAGGGAGCTAGTGTTGTACTTTGTTGCCAACTTTTAGCATCTTTGACTCCTCCGTTTCCGAAAATCAGAATTTTGTTAGATAATCTGATACAGTAGAGTCGAATCTTGTTACCAATATCTATTGGGATAACTCCAACACCATCTCCATAGTGGCCTTCCGGACGGAAATAACGTTCCAAAGCTCCTCGTTCGGAGATTTTGTCCAACCATGAAATGACGACATCTATTTCTTCATCGTAAGAACATCCTTCTGGAAATTTCTCAAAGAAATTTTCAAATTCAGAGAGTTCTTCTCCTTCAAGATGAATACTATAGAAGTTTATATCTTCATACTCTTCTATAAGCTCTATGTTGTACTTCTGTTCCATAAGCTTAACTTTTAAGTTATTTCGTTGCAAAGATAATACAATCTTCTTTAAGTTGTTTATAAATTAACTTAAAAATGAAGAGTAGATATGTTTTTTAACTATTATTTATTAGTCTTATAATGAAATTAGGATTACCTTTGCATCGTTTTTTCCAAAGAAAGTAGAAAATTTCTTCATTTTAGGGGTAATTGATTTCAGGAAAGCTTGTATATAAGAGTAGAAACAAGAAGAAAATGACGTGATGACAGAAGAAAATGAACAGCGGATGGAACGGCTGTTCCACGACCATTACGAACAGATGTATCGCTTCGCCTTTGCCTTGCTTCATGATAATGAGGAGGCGAGGGATGTGGTGAGCGACGTGTTCTCCAGATTGTGGGATAAACAGCTGGTTCCAGACCGGGCTTACCTGATGCGGAGCGTGAAGAATGCCTGCATCAATCTTATAGCCAGAAAGAAGAGAGATGAACGACTGAAACGGCTTCTCCCTCTCTCGGAAGAGAAATTGACGGAAGAAGAACCTTCCCGTCTGGAAGAGCGATGGCAGGCTGCCGTGGATTGCATCGACCACGACCTGACTGACCAGACTGCTTCCGTCATCCGATTGTGCTATCGGGAAGGAATGTCGTATAAGGATACGGCGGAGGAGCTGGGCATCAGCGTCTCGGCAGTGAACAAGCATATCGTGAAAGGTTTGCGAACGCTCAGAGAAAAGTTGAAAGGAAAATAATAACCCTAAAATGAAGAAAGGAAAAGAAAATGAAACATGAATTATCTGACATAAATCCTCAGAAGATGGATTCTCTGAAATGGGATATGCTCCTCGATCTCCTGGAGCATCCCGAAAAGTATTCCGAAACCCAGAAGGATGAACTTCTGGGCGATGAGGAAGTGAACGAACTCTATCAGCAGCTGGTAGAGACCCGACAGTCTCTGGATTTTAGCAAGTCGAAGGAAGAGATGAAGATGCCTTCGATTGATGCAGAATGGGAGAAGCTGAAAGAAGAAAAGCTGCAGAAAGAAGAGATGAAGCAGAATGCAGAAACCCAGCAAACCGCCAAGTTGTTTCCTCTCTGGAGTCCGATGAGAAAGGTGGCTGCCGTTGCAGCCGTCCTTGTCGTCTCCGGCATCACCTTTGCTGCCATTCATCTGGTAACCCGTTCTCATCAGCCATCAGATAAGAACAATACCGAACTCGTGGCATCCCGAAAGGATTCTATCCAGCAGGTTGCTGCTCCTCAGAAATCCAACATAGAAGAAAAGACAGATTCTGCAAGTCTTGCCCAGCTCCCATTGGTTTATGAAAACGCTGAGCTTCAGAATATCCTGACTCCTATTGCCGGGCATTTCCATCTCCAGATAACTTATCAGAACGAGTCGGCTCGCCATATCCGTCTCTTCCTGCAACTGGAGAAGAACATGAGTCTGGATGATATCATCGAACTGATGAATCATTTCGAGAAAGTGAATATTCGTCATGAAGGTCAAACTTTAATCGTGGAATAAGATGAAAAGATTAAGATATATCATGCTGCTGGCAGGTCTGATGAGCCTTTCTCTTCAGACCATCTATGCCCAACGTATCACCCGCAGCTTCCGCAACACTTCTATGTCAGAAGCGCTCACCATCCTTGCCAAGAGCACCAAGGATTATCGTATCAACTTTATGTATGATGAACTGGAGGATTTCACGGTTACAACAAGTATCGTGAAGCGAACAGCTCCGGATGCCATCCGCCAGATCATGGGCTTCTATCCGATGAAGATGACGATAGATGGCGAAAACATCTTTGTGGAGTGTACGCAGAAGACTCCCACCAAGATGATAGGTCGCATTGTAGATGCGCATCATCGCCCTGTAGATTTCGCCAATGTAGCCCTGCTGAATGTTCGTGATTCTTCATTGATAAATGGCGGTGTGACGAATGAGAACGGCCAGTTCGTGATTCCCTGCGGAGCCAGAAAGGCGATAGTAAGAGTAAGTTGCGTGGGCTATCATACCGCTGTTGATACTTATAATACAGGTAAGATAGGTTCAATTACTCTGAAGGAGGCAACGATGAACCTGCAGAAGGTGATAGTAAAGGCGGTTCGCCCCAAGACAAAACTGACTCGCGAGGGATTTCAGACCCAGGTGCAAGGTACGATACTGAGTGATGCGGGTATGGTTGCCGACTTGTTGAAGCAGGTTCCAAGAGTGCGTGTGGATAAGGATGGAAACTGTTCGGTGTTTGGAAAAGGCACACCGGAGATTTATGTCAATGGCAGAAAGCTGACCGACAAAAATGAATTGCAAACCATATCTTCAAAGGATGTGAAGAACGTGACGGTTATCACGACTCCTGGTGCGCAGTATGATGCCCAGGTCAATTCGGTGATTCGTATTACTACGGTCAAGAAGCAAGGTTATGGATGGAGTGGTAATTTCCAGGCAAAATATGGTTTTGCCATGAAGAATGCCTGGCAAGAGCAGGCTAATCTTAATTACCGTGCGGGTGGACTGGATGTATTCGGTGGATTGATGTGGACAGATTCGTATTACTATGATAAGTTGGGATTGGATGAATATATCAATGGAAATCAGCATCAGATATACCAAAAATCAGTAGGGCGCCTTGATGGAAGAAAATATGGACCTGATGCCAATCTGGGTTTCAATTATGAATTCAATGAAAATCATACCATCGGTCTGAAGTATAAGTTTGGTTCTGGCAATACTAAGTATTTTACTGTTAGGCAGAACTATTCCATCTTTCAGGATGGAGTTCACCAGGGAGATGTGAATTATTTCAACGATGAGTCCTTGCAGACGCCTATTCATCAGGCTGATTTTTATTATGATGGTAAGATAGGCAAGTGGAGTATAGACCTGAATGCATCTGCGTTGTGGAGGACGAAAGACCAGATACAGAAAGCCACCGAAACCAGTTCTAAGTTGGGCGACCAGATTGTATGTTCTGATAGCCATACCAAAGGAAAGTTGCTTGCCGGTAAATTGGTTGTTTCTTATCCTTTGACCGACCAGTTGAACATAGACTTTGGTTCGGAATACACAAATTCTGATAGTCATACCAACAACAAAAACGAGGGTGGTGTGGCTGCATCCAATGATTCCAGAATCAAGGAACAGAACATAGCCACCTTTGCTGAGGCTGCATGGTCGTTGGGAGATTATTCCCTGAATGCCGGTGTGAGATATGAGCATGTAAAATCAGACTATTATGCCGAGGGAGTGCTCAATCCGGATATGAGCAGAAAGTACGATAATGTATTTCCTAATGTATCCTTGGGATATGACAAGGGCAAGTGGCATTCTTCGTTGAGTTTCACGGCGAAGACCTATCGACCAAGTTACTTCCGTCTTTCCGGTTATACCCGATATACGAGTCGTCATTCCTATGAAAGCGGTAATCCTAACTTGCGACCAAAGGATGCCTATCATCTGGAATGGGATGCGCAATATTCCTGGCTGAGTTTTTCTGCTGAATATATCTACAACAAGAATGCCTCGGTATATATGATGAAGCCGTTCCAGGGCAATAAGGATATAGCTCTGTCATATTACGAGAATGTAGATAAGATTCAGAACCTGAAGTTCTATCTTGAGGCTACTCCGGTGATAGGCTTATGGCATCTTGACTATACGGTAGGTCTGGTCAATCAGTTCTTTGATGCCAGCAAATACGTCAGCGACTATAATGCCAACCGTCCTTCTCTCTATCTGGATTTGGAGAATACCTGGGTATTGCCCCATCATTGGAAGGCTCGATTGGAATACGCTTACCAGTCGCGTAATTATCGCGAATTGGGTGTCAATTATGCATGGAATTCCCTGGATGCGTCTATTTCTAAGTCGTTCTTGAACAACCGACTGGTTGTAAGATTGGAAGCAGAGGATTTGCTTCATGGTCAGAACGAGAGTTGGAAATATAATAATTCGTATGCGCACTTCACCAGAACCGGTATAGATAATACCCGTATGTTCTTGGTCAATGTAACTTATAACTTCAATGCCACCAAGAGCAAGTATAAGGGTACGGGTGCTGGTAATGCAGAAAAGAGCAGATTATAGCTCACTTTTAAAACACGGACAAATTGAATTTGTCCGGACAAATTGTCTGGTTGGTTCTAAGTAGTTGATATTTAGAATATTATAAGCCGTCGGACAAAAGAGCCGGACAAATTCAATTTGTCCGTGTTGCTTTTTTTCTGTGGTTTTGGAGTCAAAATCAGGCTTTTTTAGCTTTTCTCCCTATAGTTTTCTTCTCGTAACCCTATGCTTTTCTCCCCGTAACTCTATGACTTTTGGATGCTATCTCTATGAGTTAGTTTTTTAAGAGATGGTGTATAACAAAACATGGGAATGCATTCCGGGTAGGAGGGATGAAGAACTGGATGGAATTGGTAATTTGATGCAGTTATACAAATTTAACGGAAGAGATGTAATGGCTTTGGATAATAATGTGTACTTTTGTACTAGATAATGATGAAATAAAAACATATTGTAAGGATGAAGACGGTTTTTTGCTCTTTTGGACTGCTGATGGCTGCTGTGCCCGTGTTCGCTCAGAACACTGGGAAGGACTCTATAGTCTCTACTAAAGCTTTGGATGATGTGGTGGTATCAGCCTCCAATATCAGTCGTGTGGGTGATCATCTCGTCATCTATCCCAACAGCCAGCAACGAAAATATGCGGTTAATGGATTCGGGGTGTTGGAAAACCTGAATATCCCAGGACTCTTCATCGACGCGAAGTCGAATCAGGTGGATGTGATGGGACTGCAAGCCACCTTGTATCTGAATGGGCAGGAATGCGACATAAGGGAAATACAGATGCTCCGTCCTCGTGACATCGAGAAGATAGAATATCATGATGCTCCATCGGGAAAATACGCCAAGGATAAGCTTGTCGTCAACTTCATCACCAAACAATACCGATATGGAGGATATGTGCAGGCTGACGGACTGCAGACGATAGGATATGACCATGGCGACTATAACGTTGCCACCAATTATGTAAAAGGTAACAATTCCTATACTGTGTTTGCTGGTGCAAACTATAGTCATGTGGATGGTACTGAGACCTGGAACAATGAGAACTATCAGTTTCCACAATCCCTATTTGATAGGGAGAGCTATAGTAAGAATTCTTACCAGAATCATCAGGAATATATGCAGTTCCGCTATCAGAACCAGAAGGGAAAGAGATATTGGGTGGGCAAGTTTACGCTCGTCAATCTCTCTACTCCAAGAAATGCATCTTCTGGTTTTGCGAGGGAAAGCACAGAGACGGACATCTTCTCAAATATCCGGAAGAAGAGTCTGTCTCCTAAGATTGACCTGAACGCCAACTTGCCATTAAGCAAGAATCAGACGCTTACCTTGGGAGTACATGGCAAGTATTCTGCCAACTCCTATCACCGTCTTTATCAGGAACAGCCTTTCGAGGCAATGACCGATGAAGACGAGAAAGCGCTGTGGTTCCAGCTGTCTGCCATCTATAATTATTTCTCTCAAAAGCATTCTTTATCTGTGGAACTGTTTCATTACCACGATGTCTGGAATGCCGATTATTCCGGCAATTGCGAACTTTGGCAGCATCTGTGGAAAGGGGAGTCGTTGGCTTTCTTCTCCTATAATTTCCAGGCTAGCAGGCGCTTGAGCCTGAAAACCCGCATCGGATTGGATTGGCTTCAATATCATCTGCATGGAGACAACAGTTTTAGCCAGCTGTCTCCTCGCATCAATACGAATGTGCAATACCAACTGAATAAGGGAATGCTCTTGTGGACATTCAACTTTGTGAACTCCAATCATGGTATGGATGTCATCAACCGGGCTATGATTCAGGTCAATTCCCACATGATGGAAAAGGGAATGCCCGAACTGAAGAAATCGCATGACATCAACACCTATTTGTATTATATGGGGCGTTTCAACAGGTTGAGTGTTTCTGCCATCGGACAATTCCGTTACAATCATCATCCTGTAACTGATGATTATTACCTGGATGAGGCAAACGGGAAAATAGTGAAGACTTACTCGAATGGTGGAAATGCTCAATATTATTCTGCTATCCTCGCCTTGCAGTACAAACTGTGTAAGTTTGCCAATCTGTCGGGAGATATCAGATATAGCCATGCGGAGGTGAAGACTACCTGGTCGAAGCATAACAACAATTTGACGGGTAATCTTGGGTTGAATATGTTCATGGGTGATTTTGCCTTAAAGCCTTACCTGCATTTTGGCAAGAAGTCTTTAGATGAAGCTGCTTTGGTGATAAACAAGATTCCTATCGACTATGGAATGTCGTGTTCTTACAGCAGGGGCAACCTCTATGTAGAACTTCAGGCAGTATCGCCTTTCAAAAAGCAGGAGAAGCGATATTGGCTGGATTTGCCTATCTACAGTTACAGTAAGAGCATCAAAGACCAGACGGCTTCGCAATATGCCAGCATCAAGGTTGCTTACTCCTTCGACTTTGGCAGGAAGACCCAAAAAGTAGAGAAGGATGTTAATAAGAACATAAACAGCTCTTTGTTAAGAGTGGAATAGAGTTTTATAAAACAAAAGATATAGGAACGTATGAAAATGTTAGATTTTAAAGTAAAAAGGTTTGTTGGTATTATATTTCATTTGATTTTAGCTCAAATCTGTTTAGCTCAGACTGGTATCGCTAACCAAAATTTGGGAAAGGATACTCTGCAATTAAGGGAGGTTGTTGTTAGAGCAACCCGCCCTTTGGCAAAGTTGAACAG
>ENA-ORMX01001966-ORMX01001966.1-human-gut-metagenome-genome-assembly--contig:-NODE-1966-length-12572-cov-2.212431_pt1 | contig 12572 bp, 9 predicted proteins | sample MGYA00242108_ERZ509007 | MGnify/ENA primary metagenome ERZ509007 (study PRJEB26280, sample SAMEA2338745) | human gut metagenome | biome: human gut; feature: human-associated habitat; material: faeces...
TAGGATACCATGTGATCACTGATGGAGAATTCAGAAGAACATTCTGGCATTTAGATTTCATGTGGGGATTAGAAGGTGTTGAACATAAGAATACCGGTAATGGTGTGAGATTTAATACAGAACTTGCAGTATTGGATGATACTTATCTTGTAGGTAAGATTAAGGCAAAAGCACATCCTTTTGTGGAATACTTTAAATTCTTAAAACAGTTCGAAGATGAAAATACAGTGGCTAAGTATACTATTCCAGCCCCTGCACAGACTTTCCAGCAGATGATTGTACCTGCTAACTTTGAAACTACAAGAAAGTTCTATGCTACAAATGAAGAATTGATTCATGATATTGGTGTGGCTTATCAGGATGTCATTAAACAGTTCTATGATGCAGGATGCCGTAATCTACAGTTAGATGATTGTACTTGGGGTGCGATTGTAGGAGATGCCGCAAAACAGAGATATGAATCTTTAGGAATTGATTTAGAAGAAGTAAAAGCTGAATTACTTGCAGTCAATAACCTTGCATTAGAAAATAAACCAGAAGACATGGTGATTACATCACATATCTGTCGTGGTAATTACCATTCTACATTCTTTGCGAAAGGTCCTTATAATTCTGTGGCTGATTATGTATTTGCGAAAGAAAATGTCGATGCTTTATATCTAGAATATGATGATGAAAGATCTGGACGGTGGACTGAAGGTTAAGGCACTGCTTGCGCAGGCGTTATTTGGTAATCCCGACGTTCTTCTTCTCGATGAGCCTACGAACCATCTGGATATGGATGCGATCGCATGGTTGGAGGAATTCCTGATCAACTTTGAGAATACCGTTATCGTGGTATCCCATGACCGTTATTTCTTGAATAAGGTATGTACTCAGATCGCCGATATCGATTATGCAAAGATCCAGTTATATGCCGGTAACTATGATTTCTGGTATGAGTCCAGTCAGTTGATGATCAAGCAGATGAAAGAAGCGAACAAGAAGAAGGAAGAAAAGATCAAGGAATTACAGGAATTCATTCAGAGATTCTCGGCAAATGCTTCCAAGTCCAAACAGGCAACCTCCAGAAAGAGAGCACTGGAAAAGATTGAACTGGATGATATCAAGCCATCCAGCCGTAAATACCCATATATTGATTTCCGCCCAAAGAGAGAGATCGGAAATGAAGTATTGACCGTATCTCATATTTCAAAGACTGTAGAAGGTGAGAAGCTTTTAGATGATGTGTCGTTTACAGTAGGACATGATGATAAGATTGCATTTGTCGGACCAAATACAAAGGCAACAACCATGCTGTTCAAGATTCTTGCGGGAGAAGAAAAGCCGGATGAGGGAAGCTTTAAGTGGGGTGTTACAACTTCGCAGGGTTATTTTCCGAAGGATAATACAAAGGAATTCGATAATGATCTGATCATCGTAGACTGGCTGACACAGTATTCGGAAGAAAAGGATGCAACTTATGTACGAGGCTTCCTTGGAAGAATGTTATTTGCCGGTGACGATGGTGTTAAGAAGGTAAAGGTTCTGTCCGGTGGAGAAAAGGTTCGTTGTATGTTATCCAAGTTAATGATCATGGCTCCAAATTGCCTGATCTTAGATGAGCCTACAAACCATCTGGATATGGAGTCTATTACAGCGCTGAACAATGGACTGATCAAGTTCCCTGGTGTTATTCTGTTCTCATCACAGGATCATCAGTTCGTACAGACAACAGCAAACCGTATTATCGAACTTACAAATACAGGCCTGATCGATAAGCAGACAACATACGATGAATATCTGGCAAATGATGAACTTGCTAGAAAACGTCAGATCATGAACATGGATATTGAAGGAGAAGATTAAGACAGAGATTAAGGTGGCAGACAGGGGGTGTTTCATATGAATATGAGATTAGTAAAGCCTGAGATTGCAAAACGTGCAGGTGAAGAAGGAAAGATTTATTCGTTTGGCAAGGAAATATGGCGGTTTATTCTGGTATTCCTGATCGGAAGTTTTATTGCAGGTTTGATTCCTGCAATATATGAAATGTACCTGTTCCTGTCAGATATGGAAATGTTTGACCAACTGCAGCGACTGTTCTTAAACGGAGATTCATCTTTCTCGGATATGATGGAACTGGCAACCAATATGACAGACGGAATGTATATACTTACATTATTCTGTACACTGATCCTGATCATTTCTGTTCTGGTCTATTGTAATAAGATAGAAAAACGTTCCTATTATTCTATGGGACTTGTTAAGAAAGATGGAGCAAAGCATTATGTACAGGGCTTGCTTGTTGGCGCGGTATCCTTTTCTCTTTGTGTACTTGCAGGCTTTGCTCTTGGATTTATAAATATTAAGGGATGGAATCAGAACTGCAATCTGCTGATCGTGCTTTTGTATTTTATCGGATTTTTGGTACAGGGCTTCAGTGAGGAGATCGCATTCCGAGGATATTTTATGATAAGCCTGATGAAACGAAGCTCGGCAGTAAAAGCTGTTCTTGTGAATTCACTGGCATTTGCATTCTGCCATATGTTGAATCCGGGACTTACGATTCTGGCGTTCCTGAACTTGCTGTTGATTGGAATATTCTTGTCACTCTATGTGATAAAAACAAATGACATCTGGGGTGCGGCAGGCTACCACAGCATGTGGAATTTCGTGCAGGGAACCTTCTATGGAATCTCTGTCAGCGGAACCAACGTAGGAAGTGCTGTTCTTTCCTCTGAGATCAAACCGGGAAATATATTCCTGACGGGCGGTAAATTCGGCATGGAGGGCAGCATCGTGGCAACTGTTGTGATGGCAGCAGTTTTAGTCCTCGGAATGTTCTATTATAATAGAAAAGAAACAAAACAGAATATAGCTAGATAGAAGAAGATCACACAGGGTTGTCTCTGGAGTGGAGCCGTTATATGAATATCCCCACTATAATATGACGTTTGCGAGCAGAAACCGCAGCAAGTCATTTATAGTGGGGATATTCATATAACGGATCGCTCCGGAGGCGGCCCTGTGTGATCTCCTTCTATATAGGTATTATTTATAAATCCAATCCGAGGTCGAAGATGAAGTTGCAGATCTGCTTGACACGCTTCTGGTTATCTTCGGATACGCCGGGGAAACAGATGTAGACATCGTCGTATCCCGGATTCAGTTTCTTTGCAAAGTCGGTATCACTGATGTTGATCGCGTATGGAGCACTCTTTCCTGTGTAAGCAGGAGAAGTAGTGATCTGATCATTATAATCAGCGGTAAAAATATCATACAGATCGGAAGGTAAGGCTTCGCCCAGTGTATGAATGATCGAACTTTCACTTAAGTATTCCAGCCCTCGTTTATTTGTGATAATAATATCGTAGTAGTTTTCATCACATAGAGTAGGAAATGCAATGTAGTTTCCGCTTTCGGTATCTTTGGATGCTTCGTTGGTGCTGGTGCTTGGATCATACTTCAGATCCAGAACCTTCTGAAACTGATAATTGTCATCAAAACTATAGTAGTTCCAATAATCAGTTTCTATGACAGAGGGATCAAGTGCTTCCAGATCTTCACAGTTTACAACTGCGTAGGAGAGTGCGATCGGTTTGTTGCCGCGGAAGAATGCAACTACGATCAGGCTGATTGCTATGATCACGATCAGCGGTAGCAGGATCTCCATCTTATACGCATATAAAAAGTATTGTAACTTTTGCACCAAGGTCATTCCTTCGGTCGTTTCCTTTAATCGTTTTCTTTTTGCTGCCCGACGCTCCTTACGGGACATGGTTGCAAATTCCAGTTTGTCCTCAATCTTAAGATCTTCCTTTGGTGGAACCTTGCGTGGATCTTTGAACTCGTGCGGCGGCTCCTGTTTGTTTTCGATAGTCTGTACCTTTACCGGTTCCTTCTTTTCGACGGCAGCCTGAGTATTGACAGTTTCCTGTTTAGTTTCGATATTTTGTGCCTTAGCCGGTTTTGCTGTTTGCACAGCAGTCTGCTTTTTTGCCTGTACATTGGAAGTTGCGGAGGTATGGTTGTTTTTCTTCTTTTTCTTTTTGTTGTTGCTCATAGTGTTTCCTTTTCTACTTATATAATAATGATAAGTATAACACAGATGGAAATGGATAAAAAGAAGCAGGCGTGGTAAAGAGTATGAAAAAAGAATGAAAATATAAGAAATGCAATATAAAGAATATGTATTTAGCAGATCATAAAGACGTGTACCTTGTAAAAAACAGAATTGGCGATATGCGTTGTGGTAAAAACGTATACATTTTAACGAATACGCAATGTACATCATATATAGATGAAGTTATACAGAAAGAGAACTGCAACTACGCGAAAAATGAGACAACGGAAAGATAAAGATTTAAATTGTATGTCAATTGAGCTAAAATTGTGGAAATAGTATAAATAAGCTGTGTCGCAAATTGGTAAATTTTTTTAAACGAAAATTTAAAAATGTACAAAAAAGATAAAAAAGAATAAAAAAGGGCTTGCCAAATTAGATAATATGTCCTATAATAAGCCTATGTTGACAAGGAAATTTGTCAATAATATCTTAAGAAAGCCACATACATAATCATGTTTGACATATTGTGTAAATGATAAGTTAATCAGATCATGTATAAAAGTGGCAGGCATTCCAGTAAATAATACAGATGCAGATGTCAATCCGCAGAAGTATGAATGAAAGGAATAGCACACATATTTTAAAAGGAGGGTTTTTTTGTGAGAAAAATCAAAAAAGCATTGGCTCTTTCATTAGCACTTGCTATGGGATTATCACTTGTTGCTTGTGGTGACAAGACAGATAACTCAACAACAGAGTCAAAATCATCAGAAGCAACATCAGAGACAGCATCATCAGAGGATGCATCATCAGAAGAAGCATCATCAGAGGACGCTTCAGGAGCAGCTAAGATTGAAGCTCCTAGCACAGATGGATGGGATGACAGCAAGAAGATCTACGCTTATTCATGGGATGAAGATTTCTCAAAGAAGCTGAACATCGTTCTTGACAAGTTCCCAGAGTACAAGGATTACGTTGAGTTCGTAACACTTGGTCTTAGTGGAACATCAGATGACTACAAGACAGCTATTGATACAGCTCTTACAAGCGGAGACAAGTATCCTACACTTATCCCAGCTGATAACGATGTAGCTAAGTACTGGTCAGAGGATGATTCAAAGACGGCTAATCTGTATGACTTAGGTTTCACAGATGAGATGCTTGCTAACTCATACGACTTCGCTAAGCAGTATGGTACAACAAACGGCGAGCTTAAGTGTGTAACATGGCAGGCAACAGCAGGTTCTGTATACTACAGAAGAGACATCGCTAAGGAAGTTCTTGGAACAGATGATCCTGCAAAGGTTCAGGAAGCACTTGCTTCATGGGATAAGTTCTTCGAGACAGCTGAGACATTAAAGGCTGCTGGATACAAGATCGTGTCTGGTGCTCCTGATGTTAAGTATGCTATCTGGGATACTCAGTCACAGCCTTGGGTAACAGATGATGGTTCAAAGGAAACTCTTACACTTGACAAGTCAGTTACAGAGTATCTTGAGACAGCTAAGAAGATTTACGATGGTGAATATTCAAACAACACATCTATATGGGATAATTCATGGGCAGCAGATATGAAGGATGATTCTAAGGTATTCTGCTACTTCGGATGTCCTTGGTTCATTGGTTCAATGCAGGGTAATGGTGCTACAGATGGTAACTGGGGAGCTGTTACAGGCCCTACATCTTATCACTGGGGCGGTACATATGTATGTGTAGGTAAGGATACAAATAACCCTGAGTTAGCTGCATTCCTTCTTTACGAATTAACATGTGATCCAGACGTAGGTGTTGAAATCACAAACAAGACAGGTGACTGTGTAAACAACAAAGAAGCTAATGCTAGACTTATCGCTGGCGAACTTAGCGCTGACAATGCAGCAGCTAAATTCCTTGGTGGTCAGAATCCTATCGAAGTATGGGCAGCATCAGCAGAAGGTATTAACCTCAGCAACTTAACATACCAGGATGCTTCAATCAAGGCATTTATTGATGAAGCTTCTACAGCATACAATTCAGGAACATACAAATCAGTTGATGAAGCTGTTAAGTATATCCAGGATAAGTGTGCATCAGAATTAGGTATTTCAGCTGAATAATCCCTAAAAACTGATTAAGTAACACAATTTGCACGCATCAGTAATGAAAGTTGCTGGTGCGTGTGTACTATAAACGATTAATTTTTAGGGGGTGCTCTTACACAATGAAAAAGAATAAGACAGTTGAATATGGAAAATATGGTTTACTTTTTCTCATTCCATTCTTTCTTGTATTCTTAGTTTTTCAGCTGTATCCTCTTCTTTATACTTTTTATAATTCATTTATCTATTCCGCTAAAAATGGTAGATATGTAACTGAGACGGTTGGTCTTGGAAACTTTACAAACTATGTATTTGCAAAGACTGGTAGCGAGTTCTGGCAGTCATTAATGGTAACAGTAGTTCTGTGGATCTTAAACTTCATTCCACAGATTTTATTGGCTTTACTTCTTGCTGCATGGTTTACAGACATCAAGATCAAGTTAAAGGGAAGCGGTATTTACAAGGTTATCATGTATATGCCTAACATTATTACAGCAGCTACAATCGCCGTATTATTCTACGGTATGTTCGAGGTTAATGGTCCTATCACGACTATTTTCAAAGACCTTGGCTGGTGTGATAAGGGTGGTATCTTAAATCATGGCTGGGCATCATTGATCATCATTGCTTTCATTCAGTTCTGGATGTGGTATGGTAATACAATGATCGTTCTTTGTGCAGGTATCTTAGGTATTAACCCATCCCTGTATGAGGCTGCAAGCGTAGATGGTGCTTCATCTAAACAGCAGTTCTTCAAGATTACACTTCCATTGTTAAAGCCGATCTTACAGTATACACTTGTAACATCAGCTATCGGTGGTTTACAGATGTACGATATTCCTCAGTTGTTCAATGAGGGCGGTCCTGTAGTTGTAACAGGCAGTGGATCATCCGTTAATTCAACAACAACAGTCGTAATGCTGATTAAGAAGTATGTAAGTGCCGGAGGTACACAGGATTATGGTAAAGCCGCTGCATATTCAGTTATGCTTTTTGCATTCACACTGATTATCAGCTTACTGTTCTACAGATTAACAGCAGAAAAATCATCAAAGGATGGAAGGTAGGTGAACAAAGTGGATCAGACAGAATCAAAAGTATCAGGAGGCAAGATTGTCAGATACGTCGTTTGTATCTTGCTTTGTTTCCTGTCGATATTGCCATTTTATATTTTGATCATTAACTCTACTTTAAAGTCAACAGAAATTGTTACAGGTATTAAATTAATACCGGGTGGAGAATTTATTACGAACTTCAAAGGTTTGTTAGCAGGTAGTGAAAAAACAAGTGGTGTTAACGTACTTCGGGCTATGTTAAACTCTTTACTGGTTACTGTTCCGGCTACAGCATTGCAGATCTATTTCGGATCATTAACAGCTTATGCAGTTACAGTATATAACTTCAAGTTAAAGAAGTTTGCATGGGGCTTTATATATGCGATCATGATGATTCCTCAGCAGGTATCAATCGTTGGTTTCATTAAGATTTGTAACTTAACACACTTATACGGATCATTCTTATCACTGATTATTCCGGCAATCGCTGCTCCTACTACTGTTTATTTCATGAAGCAGTACATGGAAACAGGTCTTTCAGTTGAGATCGTTGAAGCAGCCAGAATCGATGGATCGGGAGAAATTCATACATTCAATACGATTGTACTTCCGCTGTTGAAACCGGCTATGGCAACACAGGCGATCTTCGGATTCGTTGCATCATGGAATAACCTGTATACACCTTCAATTATTCTTGCAACAGAGAGACAGAAGCAGACAATGCCTATGTACGTTTCAGCGTTAAAGGCAAATGATAAGTCAAGAGACTGGGGTCAGATTTACTGTGGACTTTTCACTACAGTACTTCCAATTCTGGTTATGTACTTCTTCCTTTCTAAGTACATTATCGCAGGTGTAGCACTTGGTGGTGTAAAGGAGTAAAGAGGTCTTTTATAAAATATAATGTAGGTATCGGAAGCCATGGGCGATCGATACCCACATTATATATACTGAATAAGTGAGGAGAAGCTGCTGTAGCAGGTTCTCTATATTTTTGTTTATGAGGAAAATTTGATGAATGAAATGACAAACAATCAAGACAACAAGAATAGCGGAAGGGATAAAGAACCGTTTTTGAGACGCGCAATGGATGCATTTGGAACAATGTTTGCATTAAATATCTGCTTTGTGGTGGGATGCATTCCAATCTTTACGATTGGTGCATCATTTACTGCATTGTATGCAATGTGCATCCGACTTCAGGAAGATGAAGAGGAAACTGTTGTTTCTGGTTTCATTCATGAGTTTAAGCGTAGTTTCAAACAATCTACGATTGCGTTTTTACTGTTGCTCGTTGCAGTTGCTGTAATGTTGGCTGAATATATTATGATCAAGCGGGTGACAGGGTTTATTTCAACATTTTATACATTTGTGCTTATAATTGAGGCAGTATTAGTTGCACTTGTTGTACCGTTTTTATTTCCGTTAATTGCAAGGTATAATAATGCGTTGAGTATCACGGTAAGAAATGCAATGGTACTTTCAATCACTTACCTGTGGTCATGGGTAAAGGTCGTTATCGCATGGTTTGTTCCGATATTTATCTGTGTGAAATATCCGGTTGTGTTTGTGAGTATCTGGTATATGTGGCTGTTGCTTTTGTTTGGGGCAATTGCGTGGGGAACAACGCATACGATACGAAAGATATTCCGGTTGAATGAACAAAGAATCATTGATACTGCAGAGAAGGAGAGAAAAGCTGCGGAAGAAGCAGCGAAGGAAGCTGAACCGGATGAATCGGAATCAGTGGATGAAGAGGGAAAATAAAAGAAAAACAAAATAGTTTCTTTAATAATAAAATAAAGGAAAATGAAAAAGTCTGTAGAATAATAAAATTGTACGGACTTTTTTGTTATATTCGTTATGTTGACCATGGAGGATGGTGAAATATGCTGATTCGTGAAAAACAGGAGCAACAGGAACATGAGATCCTGAGTCCTTATGCATCATTCAGTGATCAGAGCAGAGGCAGGGATCGGGAAGAAGAACAGTGCGATCTTCGGACAGTCTATCAGCGGGACAGGGATCGGATCATTCACTGTAAGGCGTTTCGTCGTCTGAAGCATAAGACGCAGGTATTTCTATCACCGGGAGATGACCATTACAGAACCAGACTGACGCATACCCTTGAGGTGGCGCAGATTGCAAGAACGATCGCAAGGGCACTTCGACTGAATGAGGATCTGACAGAGGCAATCGCACTTGGTCATGATCTGGGGCATACGCCATTTGGTCATGCAGGAGAACGGGCATTGTCCAGATGCTCCGGCAGGTCATTCCAGCATAATGAACAGAGTGTGCGTGTGGTGGAAAAACTGGAGAAAAAAGGAGCAGGACTGAATCTGACCTGGGAAGTCCGGAATGGTATGCTGAATCATAAGACCTCCTGTACACCGGCAACATTGGAAGGAAAGATTGTCAGGCTGGCGGATAAGATTGCATATGTAAACCATGATATGGATGATGCCATCCGCGGCGGTATTATGAAAGAATCGGATCTTCCGATCAGTATTGTAAAGGCTCTTGGAAGCAATACAAGGGATCGGCTGGATTGTCTGATCCATGACGTGATTGATACCAGCTATGGTACTGATACAGTTGAGATGTCAGAGGAGATCGGAGATGCATTATCAGCTCTCCGCAGATATATGTTTGAATATCTGTATACGAATCCGGTGGCAAAGAGCGAGGAAGTAAAAGCAGAAAAGTTATTAGAGATATTATATGATTATTACATGGAGGATCAGTCGAGATTGAATAATGAGAGTATAGAGATGCTCTATATGGGTGAAGATCTTACGACGGTGATTTGTGATTATATAGCAGGGATGACGGACAACTATGCGATCGAGACATTTAAGGAGATCTATGTTCCAGGTGCATGGAAGGGTGTCTGAGATGAGACTGCAATCCGTAAGAAAGATGTGTTTGGACAGAAGCTTATGGGCGTATAGATAGAAAGTAGTTGAATTGGAAAGGAAGGGTAGTCGTTGTACTATTCAGATGAAGTGATAGATGAGGTGATATCCAGAAATGATATTGTGAATGTGATATCGGGGTATGTCAGTCTCAGGAAAAAAGGAAGGACGTTTGAAGCCTGTTGTCCATTCCATCATGAAAAGACACCGTCTTTTAAGGTGGACCGGGACAAGCAGTTGTATCATTGTTTCGGATGCGGAGCTGGAGGAAATGTATTTACATTTATCATGGAATATGAGAATATGTCATTCCCGGAAGCCGTACAGTATCTGGCGGATAAGGCAGGCATGACGCTGCCGGAGAGTAATCAGTCCGGACAGGATGCATCAAGAGAGAAATATAAAATATTGCTTCGGGATATGAATAAGACCGCAGCAGCATATTTTCATTATATCATGCGGCATACAGAGCATGGAAAGAAAGCCTATGAGTATTTTAAGGGCAGAGGTCTTTCGGATGAAACGATCAATCAGTTCGGTCTGGGATATGCAGACATTTACCGGGATGATCTGTATCGTTACCTGAAAGGAAAAGGATATACAGATGCAGAGTTAAAGGACTCCGGTCTGGTTGTGATCGATGAGAAAAATGGTGGATCGGACAAGTTCTGGAATCGTGCGATGATACCGATCCTGGATATCAATGGCAAGGTGATCGGATTTGGCGGACGAGTCATGGGTGATGGAAAACCAAAGTATATCAACACCAGTGATACAGTTGTATTTGATAAGAGCCGGAATCTGTTTGCGATGAATATTGCCAGGAGGAGCCGACGAAAAGGGTTTATCTGCTGCGAGGGCTACATGGATGTCATATCCATGCATCAGGCAGGATTTGATAATGCGGTAGCATCACTTGGAACTGCACTTACAGAAAATCAAGGCAGACTTCTTAGAAAATACTCAGAAAAAGTTATTATATCATATGATTCAGATGGCGCTGGACAAGCAGCAACACTAAGAGGTTTAGAAATCCTAAAAAATATTGGCTGTGATGTAAGAATTCTGCAAATGGAAGGCGCAAAAGATCCGGATGAATATGTTATAAAATATGGGAATGGTAGATTTAATTTATTAGTTGAAAATGCTATTTCTTTAGTAGAATTTAAAGTAAAAGTATTAAAAAAGAATTTAAACCTAGAAAATGCAAATGATAAAATTAAGTTTTTAAAAGAAACGGCAAAATTACTACAAAAAATAGATAGCAAAATAGAGCAAGAAATATATATTGATAAAATTTCTAAAGAATATGGAATTTCCAAAGAAGCTATATATGCGGAAATAAATAAACAAACTGGAAATAAAACAGGAAATAAAATATTAGAAAAAAGTAGAAGTGTAGTAGTAAAAAAACAAAATAAAGAAATCCCAGCGGTTCTGCAAAAAAGAGAAGATGCAATTATAGCATTATTAATAAATGGTGACAAAAATGTTTATGAACAGATTAAACATAGAATTTTACCGAGTGATTTAAAACTTGAAGTAAATAAGAAAATTGTGGAAAAAGTGTATAACGAATATGAAAAAAGTGGAGATATTGCAAATAACATAATAGATTTATTTACAGAAGACCAAGAAGCGGTAAATAAACTTACAGAAATAATGGCAGACGAATATCAACAACAAATTGATAAAAAAACAATAGATAGCATAATAAATATTTATGAAAAAGAAAAATTAACACTTTTAAAAAGTGAAATTATACAAAAACTAAAAGAAACTGAAGATAGTGACACAAAACAGGTATTAGAACAAGAATTAAATGATATAATAATAAAGCTTACAAAGCTTAAATAGGAGGGTAAGATGGAAAAGGACGAAATAGAACAAGTAGAAAACAAAGATGATGCAAATAAAAGAGTAGACGAAATATTAAAAAAGGCAAAAGAAAAAGGAAAAGTTACTTATGGAGAACTTGCAAGTGAACTAGGAGAAGCAGATGCAGAACAAATAGATAAAGTATTCGATAAAATGGAAGCTATGGGAGTAGATATATCAAAAGATGATGATATAGAAGAACCAGATTTAGAAGATTTACAAGAAGTAGAAGAAATTCCATTAGAAGATATTAATACCATGAATTTTGAAGGTATTAGTGTAGATGACCCAGTAAGAATGTATTTAAGAGAAATAGGAAAAATTCCACTATTATCATTTGATGAAGAAGCAGAACTTGCTAAAAAAGTAATGGAAGGTGATGAAGAAGCAAAACAAAGACTTTCTGAATCTAACTTAAGACTTGTTGTAAGTATTGCAAAAAAATATGTAGGAAGAGGAATGCTATTTTTAGACTTAATTCAAGAAGGAAATATGGGCTTAATTAAAGCAGTAGAAAAATTTGACTACACAAAAGGATATAAATTTAGTACTTATGCTACTTGGTGGATAAGACAAGCAATTACAAGAGCACTAG
>ENA-ORMX01001967-ORMX01001967.1-human-gut-metagenome-genome-assembly--contig:-NODE-1967-length-12569-cov-5.073598_pt1 | contig 12569 bp, 5 predicted proteins | sample MGYA00242108_ERZ509007 | MGnify/ENA primary metagenome ERZ509007 (study PRJEB26280, sample SAMEA2338745) | human gut metagenome | biome: human gut; feature: human-associated habitat; material: faeces...
TTCTAAATTTATACATATTAAATATCTTTTCATTCTTGCCTGGACGTGGTTGCTTAAAAATCACCGGTGAACCCAATTTTATTTTTACCAAAAGAGCAATTACTAATATCAGCCACCAAAAAAGTATTAAAAATAACATCGAAAATAAAACATCCAATATTCTCTTCACATATTTTTCATATATTCCCTGTTTTCTCTGCATTATTACACCCTTTATTCAAAACATGCTTGTATTACTTCAATGACTTTATCTTGTTCCTCTATGGTCATTTTTATATCCGACGGCAAGCATACACCTCTCTGGAAAATGTCTGCCCCGACATTCTTCACACTTCCCGCAATATAAGCATTTGTTGCTCTGCCGCTTCCTTCAGTAGTTACAAATTCATGCATTCTATACATAGGCTGCATATGCATCGGTTTCCAGATAGGCCTTCCCTCTGCATTAATAGAACTTATCGCTTTTAAGATTTCTGTCGGACAGGTCTTTCCCTGTTCCGGAATATACAAAGCTTCCGTCTCACTTCTTAACTGTTGGCACATTGCCCCGTCATCTATCAGTAGTGCTGACAACCAGTAATTAGGTGCACTTTTTCTTTCATCATAAGGATTCATTGTAAATTTTTAAATCCTTCTTTATACCTTTCATATATCTTCTTTTTTCGAGATATATGATCTTCCAGATGATTATATTGTTCACGTACGATACCAGCAATAACATTGCTCATCCGATAATTATATCCTACTTCCTCATGTTGATACCATGCTGCATTTTCTCGTGCCTGCGTGGACCACTTTCTTACCTTATTAGCCACCTCCAAGTCGTTGGTAAGTAAGCAGCCTCCTGAACTTCCAGTTATCATTTTATTACCATTATACGATATTGCAGAATAATCTCCAAAGCTTCCGGTCTGTTTTCCGTTGTATGTAGCTCCCATAGATTCCGCAGCATCCTCAACGAACAGCGCTCCGTATTTATCGCAAATTTTTCTAATTTCATCTACCTTGGCCGGGAATCCATAAAGATGCGCCGCAACCACAAGTTTCACCTCTGGATACATTTCGAAAGCCTTCTCCAATGCCTGTGGATCCATATTCCATGTCTCACGATCTGTATCAATAAATACCGGAATTCCTCCTTCATAAACCACAGGATTTAAGGTGGCATCAAAGGTCATATCCGAGCAAAAAACTCTTTTACCTTCTAATGCTCCATGACTAATTGCCGGTCTTCCATACAATTTTTCTCCAGCGTCTTTAATGCACAAATGCAATGCTGCAGTACAATTTGATAAAGCGACCGCATAATTCACCTCTGCCTTCTTTGCCGCTATTTTTTCAAGCTCATTAATATTTTCTCCTACTGTTGACATCCAATTGGTTTCATATGCTTCCATTGCATATTTCATGCTTTCCGGATACATGGTAGGACTGGCCAACCATACCTTTTTTTCAAATTTTTCAAAGTGATGTTTTTCTGGTTTATACATATTCCCTTGTCTCCTTCACCTACACTTTTGTCATTTTCCCAGTTGATATGTAGGTACAATTTCTTTAATATCCTCGCGAATACTATCCGTTTCATCGTAAGCATCTTTGTAAATCTTGTCCAATTGCTTTTTGAAGATATCGTCATCAAATTCAATCGGTTTTCCAATATAAATCATCTTGTTCGCAGTCTTCTTCAGCCCCTCTTCGTTCATGAGAAGTTCCTCGTACATCTTTTCTCCGGGGCGTAATCCGGTGAATTTGATTTCGATATCCTCTCCCGGCTTGTATCCGGACAGCTTGATCAGGTTTGTCGCCAAGTCTACGATCTTCACTGGTTCTCCCATATCTAATACGAAGATCTCTCCGCCTCTGGCATAGGCGCCCGCCTGCAGTACCAGGGATACCGCCTCCGGTATCGTCATGAAGTAACGAATAATGTTCGGATCCGTAACGGTAACCGGGCCGCCTTCCGCAATCTGTTTCTTGAACAGGGGAATGACACTGCCGTTACTGCCCAATACATTACCGAAACGCACTGCCACGAAATTGGTCTGTGACTTACGGTTCATCATCTGGATCACCATCTCACACATTCTCTTGGAGGCACCCATGACATTTGTAGGATTCACCGCTTTATCTGTGGAGATCAGCACAAACTTCTCCACACCATACTTATCTGCTGCCTGTGCGGTACGATAGGTACCGAAGACATTGTTCTTGATCGCCTCATTGGGGCTGACTTCCATGAGTGGCACATGTTTATGGGCTGCCGCATGGTAGACGATGTTCGGGCGATATCTGCGGAAGATATCCTCGATGCGTTCCGTATTGCGTACAGAAGCGATCAACACTACCAGATCCAGCGTCGGATACTTACGGATCAGCTCCTGCTGGATCGCATAGGCGTTGTTCTCATAGATATCGACGATGATCAGCTGTTTCGGCTGATGCCCGGAGATCTGCCGGCACAGCTCGCTTCCGATGGATCCACCACCACCGGTGACCAGTATAACCTTGTCCTTCACATAGTTCAGGACTTCTTCCGTGTTGATCTCTATTGGGTCTCTTCCTAAGAGGTCTTCGATCTCCACCTCTTTTAATTTTGCCACGGAGACATCTCCGTTGATCAGCTGATACATACCGGGCAGGGTTCGCATCTTGCACCCTGTCTCTTTACAGATATCCAGGATTTCTTTTTTCACATGGGTATTGGCAGAGGGAATGGCGAAGATGATCTCATCCACATTGTACTGTCCCACGGCGTCTGCGATCTTGTCTCTGCCACCGACGATAGGCACGCCCCGGAGGAATTTACCATGGCAGCCGGGATTATCATCGATAATACATTTGGGGTTCAGATTCAGATAGCTGCTGGTCTCGATTTCCTTTAAGATAGCATTGGCCGCCGCTCCGGCACCGATGAGCATGACATTGCTGCCATCCTTTTTCACCCGCAATTCTGCCCTTTTAGAATTGATCAGGCGTAAGATCCGATAACTGAACCGGATCACCGTAGTCATTCCGAATAGCAGGAACCAATATAGAACATAGTAGCTTCGGGGCATCTTCTGGTTCAGGATATGGCACAGGATCATCTGTGCTATACTGGCACAGGTAGTAGCGAATACAATATTCAGCAGCTCCGTCGCACTGGCATAGCGCCATACACTTTTATACAGCTTCCATAATGCGAAGAAGAGTAATGTCAGTATGATATTGTAGACAATAATATTTTCAAATTTGATAAGGTATTCCTGAGGGATTCCCTCAAAGCTGAAATCGAAACGAATGTATAATGCGGCAAAGGATGCCACAACGATAGACATAATATCTAACAGGATCAGTGCAAGGATTCTGTTAATAGGTATTTTCAAGAAATTCTGCTTCATCTTCTTACTTCCCTCTCGGCACATATAAAAATAGTCATAATTCATTTTATTGTACCACGTAGGGAAGTAAAAAGCAATTTTCACATAAGAATCCACAAAAAAATTAAGAAATCCTCCCTGCAGCTCGGGAGTTTGACACTTCTTTTTTTAACATTTTAATGCAAATCCTTTATTTAAGCCATTTACGGCTTATTTTTTTGTCAAACCATCAAAAATAGCAGATTGAATTGTAAGAAAGAAAAGGGTATAATTGAAGTCAATAAAGGATAATTCAGTATTATCCATTATTGACTTCCATTAAATTCCGAGGATGCTTGTTCATCAATATATCTTTCTGCTTAGTATTCGACACATGTGTATAAATCTCTGTTGTACTAATGGAGCTATGTCCCAGCATTTTTTGGATATATCGTATATCTACATCCTGTTCTAACAAAAGGGTAGCGAAAGAGTGGCGGAACATATGTGGGGTAATATGTTGTTCCATACCGGCCAGTTTGGCATAGCGGTTTATCATAAAACGGACGGACTGGTCAGATAATTTGTGCTTAAGCTTGTTCACAAAAAAATATCCGCAGCAGGCAATGTCTTCCCTGAAGGAATCTTGATATGCAGTCAAAGCAGAAAGTACCTCCGGATTTCCAAGCTGCAAAATGCGTTCCCTTGCTCCTTTTCCATAGATCAACACCGTTTTATTCTCCAAATCTATATCTGACGGCTTCAATGAGCACAATTCAGAGATACGCATACCGGTAGCAAATAGAAGTTCAATAACAGCGATATCCCGGATACTGCAACGAAGCTGGTACGCAGAAGCTGCGGTATTTTTTTGTTCATAAAGCGCAGATAGAAACTTTTGAATAGAATGGAAGGGAATTGTTTTAGGGAGCAGTTTTGCTTCCCGGAAATGCACATCCAGCTTGTTAAAAGGGTTTTCTTCCAATAAATCTTTGTATTCCAGATAATGAAAAAAGGCTTTCAGACTGGCTATTTTTCTTTTGACAGTCTTAGGCTTGTATTGTTTATGCAAATTCGTAAGAAAGGAATCTAAAGTATTACGAGACAGATATTCCGGCAGATCACAGGAAAAGGTATCATATTGTTTCAGGTCTATTTTGTACGCTTTTAGACTTTTGACGTTCAGATGCTTCCGGTATTCACAGTATTCCAGATATTCAGTAATATAATTTCCTAAGGTGTTCATAAGCAGACGCTCCTTTGTTTTTGAATAAATTATGAGTGTCAGCTTATGATTTGTCTATTCATCCGTTGTTGTATTTAACGCTTAAAAATGGAGTTCCGATAGCTGACGCAAGAACATAGAGGTGGAAGTACATCTGTGATTGTGATGATAAACCGAAATACACATCTCGATTTATCGAAAAACCAAACTTTTTATTGACAACTGATAATCAATATCATAAAATATTTCAAAACACTTTATCACGGCAGAGGAACAACGTGTTAAAGAAGCAACCGGAACAAACTTTAATTGCGGTGCAGAAGCACAAATGAGGGAGGACAAATGCATAGTGTAAAAGGAAAGAAGTGGAACAGAAGGCTGAGCTTTCTGCTTGTTTTGGTACTGCTCTTTGGAGACAGCTCATTGCAACACGTCATGGCGGCAGAGACCGGGACAGCAGAGACCCAAATAACAGAGCACCGGGTGGAAACAGAGGTTTCCGTATCCGGCGGCAATCCGGAGCAGACACCGGAACCGGAACAATCGGCAGAACCGGAACAATCGGCAGAACCAGAACAATCGGCAGGACCGGAACAGTCGGCGGAGCCGGAACAGACCATGGAACCGGAACAGACGCCGGAGCAGACACCGACTCCGCAGCCTGTGCCGACACCGGCTAGCGTATCCGGGAACGTTCCGCCCAGACAGCCGGAGAACTATTATCAGGATCCGGAACCGGAAAATTATGGTACGCTGGCAGCTTATGATGCGTACAGCCGAACCTACCATGTAGACGGTGACCGGTATGTGACAGTGATCGGCTACGATGGTAACAGCTATCTTGATGAGGACGGCAATCTGCAGCAGGCAGACAATACTCTGGTAGAGAGTGAGGTCTCCACCTATTCCCTGTATGGAGATGCAAAAAGCTACGTGAACAGTGCTGGAAGCTATCAGGCGATGCTTACAGTCGGAGCGGAGGAAGGTACAGAGCTACTGACCATTGCAAGTGACGACCATCTGCTGACACTGACTCCTGCCCGGGGAGATTTCAGTGACGGTATCGTAAGAGACAACGCTATCCGTTATAACAACGTGCTGCCGGATGTGGATTACCAGTACACCGTATTCGGAAACAGTGTAAAGGAAGACATCATCCTCTTACAGAAAGGCACGGCCCACAGCTTCCGGTACCTGTTAAATACTTATGGACTGGATGCGTCACTGACAGACAATACGCTGTACCTTTATGAAGAGGGAACAGATCCCGAACAGGACGCAGTATTTGTTCTGGAGGCTCCGGAGATGGAGGACGCGGCGGGAGAGATCTCTTTCGGCGTGGAACTTCAGCTGGAGGAAAGCGGTGAAGAATCCAATTATGCGGTTACCGTTTCCGCGGACAATGACTGGCTGGATGCAGATGACCGCGTCTATCCGGTACGGATCGATCCTACCGCTATTCAGGTAGGCAAAAGTGCGATCCATGTGGCCTGCGCTGAGCAGGGCAGCCCGAATTCCGTGATCGGAGATAATGCATATCCTTATGTGGGATATGATGACGGTATCACCTCCGGAAATCTGGCAGGCTTCCACAGCAAACATTTAAATTGCAGATCTTATTTTGCCATTGATTATGATTTCTCAGCGCTGGCGGAGGAGCCGGAGATCGTCAGTGCGGCATTTCAGGTGACCCAGAAGACCCGCTGGAGCAAGGGCAGTTCTGAATTCGGACTTTTCGGAGTGGAAGAGCCCTGGCAGGTGGGAAGCCTTACCTGGAACAATCAGTTAAATTACAACCATTATTTTCTGGATAGCAGAACGGCTTCCACTACCCGCGGAGAGGCATTATCCTTCGATGTAACGGAAGAAGTCAGTGCATGGATCAACGGAACCGCAGAGAATCACGGACTGGTCATGAAAGCACTGGTGGAAGCACCCAACGAGACAGCGGGCGATGCCGGTGCCTCCATGCAGTGTGAGGTATTCTACAACAATTCCTCCGCATCCTATGCACCGAAGCTGATCGTCTCATGGACAGGAGATCTGACGGATCTGGCGAAGCTTACGCTGGATGATACCACGGTGGATGTTTACCCGGTCGTAAGAAGAAATGGGGACAAATCCTGTGATACACTGGGAGTGGCAGCCCATGGACTGGCCAAGCCCGGCAGTACCGTGACCTACGAACTGGTCAACGGCAGCACCGGAGAGACCGAAGCGCAGACAAAGCTTCTCTATCCGGATTCCGATGCTTATGCAGGGGAATATCCGGAGGCGATCGCCTATAAGCGGAGGCTTTCCAACTGGCAGAGCGAGGTGTTTTCCGGATTACAGCCCGGACAGGTCTACTATGTGACGGCGACTGCTTCCTTTGGGGGCAAAAGCGGCAAGACCGTAGAATCCGACCGCTTCCTGATCTATGAGGAAGGTGCTTTCGACCTGATGCCCAGGATCGCACAGCATTACGGTGTGGAACTGAATACGATCCTTGCCGACATGCGGATGCAGGACTGCCTGACCAGACAGGGCAACCGTATTTTCATCAGGGAGCCGAAGAATACCACAGCTTACAGTTCCGGCGTGTTAAGTGAATATTATAAGGCGATCATCGACGGACTGCTGTTAGGCAGGGCGGAGAACTGTGAGTTCGGCTATGAGCCGGTGAACCTGAATACCGGTAATTTCTACATGGAACAGACCGATGCCACGATTGCGGACATCGGCGGTGATTTTGCCCTGACCAGACAGTACAATGCAAAGGGTGCGGCGTATGAGGGAAGCCTGGGCTTCGGCTGGACCTTTGCCTATGATGAACGTATGGGAGAACTGGCCGACGGATCGGTCCTGTGGCTTAGAAATAATGGCGGCATCATCACGTTTACCCCGGCGGGAGAGGGATACCTCGCACCGGCCGGATGCGACTATGGACTTTCAGAGACAGAGAACGGATATGTGGTAGAGATCCTGGATGACGGAAGCCGTCATGAATTCGACAGCTTCGGCCTGCTCCGTGCGGTGGAAGACAGCTGCGGTAACCGGACAGAACTGGCTTATGATGTGGATCTGTACCTGAAAAGCATTACCACACCCTCCGGAAAGGAATTCCGGATCGCGCTGGATGAAAAGAACCGCTTAAGCAGCATTACTCTGCCGGACGGTCACGGTGTGACCTATACCTATGATGAAGCCGGTAATCTGGCGCAGGTGACGAATCCCGCAGGCGGTGTCGTTCGTTATGTTTACGATGACAGCCACCGCATGACCGCATGGTACGATGAAAACGGACACAGAGTCGTAGCCAATGAGTACGACGGGGAAGGCCGTGTGATACAGCAGACGGATGCGGAAGGCGGCGTGGTCACGCTGGCTTATGAACAGACGGCCGGAGGAGGACAGACCACTGCCACGGATGCGGAAGGCAATGTGACGGTCTATACCTATGATGACAATTACCGTACCACGAAGATCGAATATCCGGACGGTACATTCGAAGAGAGAAGCTATAATACCGCCGGGTATCTGGCAGGGCGTCTGGACCGTACCGGCGTGGAGACGACTTATACCTATGACGGAAAAGGCAGGGTAACACAGGAAAAAAGACAGGATGGCGCCACCAGGACCTATGCGTACAATACCGCGGGTAAAATGACGCAGTCTGCAGACTACGACGGTGGAAAGACCGGCTATACCTATGACGGACAGAACCGCCTGACTTCTGTGACCGATGCGGAGGGAGGACAGACCTCTTACACTTATGATGAGAAAAACCGGCTTGTGGCGGTAAAGGATGCGAACGGCAACACCACATCCTATACCTATGACGGTGCCTGCGTCACATCCATGACGGACGGTGCCGGCAATACATGGAACTATACCTATGATGCCATGAACCGGCTGTTAACAGTCACGGATCCCACCGGAGAGACCACCGCCAATACCTACGATGCCCTGGGCAGGGTAATAAAGGAGACGGATGCCGCCGGTGCAGTGACCGTCTATACCTATGATCCGGCAGGCGCAGTGACAGCCATTACCGATAAAGAGGGGCAGACCAGCACCTTTACTTATGATGCCATGAACCGGATGCTGTCCGGTATGGATCCGCTGGGCAATACCCTGACTTATACCTATGACGGTAACGGGAACCGCCTTACACAGACCGATGCGGAGCAGCAGACCATACAGTATACCTACGATGCCATGAACCGGGTAACGGAAACTGCGGATGCAAAGGGTGCGGTACAGAAGAATACTTACGACGGAGCAGACCGGATCCTTACCGTCACGGACCGTCTGGGCAATGCAGAGACTTATACCTATGACCCGGTGAAGCAGAGCATGGTTTCGGCTGCTGACAGAGAGGGTAACGTGACCTCCTATGAAAGTGACGTTAACGGAAGGATCACGAAAATCACCTATGCGGATGGTGCCACGGAGACTTATCGTTATGATCATCTGTCCAGACTCACGGAGACGGTCGATGCGCTGGGAGCCGTAACCACATACATCTACGATGGCAACGGCAATGTCACGAAGATCCGTCAGACCGGTGGTGAGGAACTGGCAAGAGAGTACACCTATGCCTATGATGAGAGAAATCTCCTGACAGAAAGTACGGATCCGCTGGGAAATACGGTCCACTATACCTATGACGCCTGTGGCAGCTTGACCGCTGTGACGGATGGCAGGGGAAATACCACCTCCTATTCCTATGATGCACTGGCGAGACTGACTGCTGTGACCGATGCCTGCGGCGGTACTACGGCATACACCTATGACAAAGAGGGCAGAGTCCTCACGGTGACGGCACCGGAGGGAGATACCCTGAAAAATACCTATGATGCCATCGGCCAGCTGACAGCACAGACCGATGCTCTGGGAAATGTGACGACCTACAGCTATGACCGGATCAGCCGCCTGCAAACGGTAACGGATGCCCTGAAGGGTGAGACCGGCTACACCTACGATGCGGACAGCAACCTTACGCTTACGAAGGATCCCCTGGGGAATGCCCATGCCTATACCGTGGATGCAGAGGGGAATCTCTTAAAGGAGACCTATCCTGACGGGGAGACAGACCGCTATACCTATGATAAGAACGGAAATGTGGCAAGCTTTACCGACCGATACGGTGTCGTGACCACATTTACCATGGATGCCTGTGGCAGAATCGTGAAAGCTTCCGATACGGCAGGCAACGAGATGACCTATACCTATGATGCGGCAGGCAATCTGACCACCCAGACCGATGTGCTGGGCAGAACAGCCTCTGTGACGTATGATGCTTTCGGCAGAGCAGTCTCCGTGACCGGTATCGACGGCGTGACCACCCGTTATACCTACGATGCTTCCGACAGACTGCTTACCATCACGGACGGGGAAGGAAAGGTAACATCCTACGCTTACGATGCGGAGGGGAATCTGATCCATACCACAGAGCCGGGCAAGGCAGAATATGCCTATACTTATGATGCCCTGAACCGGCTGACACAGAAAGTAGATCCGGAAGGAGCTGCCACGGAATTTTTCTATGACAGGAACAGTAATCTGACTACCTTAAAGGACGGCAACGGTGTGACCACAGATTACACCTATGACGCTCTGAACCGGCTGGCTGCATACAGGGATGGCAACGGAGGCACGACTGCCTATACCTATGATGCCCTGAGCCGTCTGACTGCCATTACCACACCGGAGGGACTGAACGAAAGCTATGGATATGATGCGGCAGGCAATCTGACCGGCGTTACCGATGCGCTGGGACAGACCACGACCTATGGTTATGACAAACTGTACCGTATGATCACCGCCACCTCTCCCATGGGAGCTGTGGAGAAATATACTTATGACAAACATGATGTAGTTACCAGTGTCACCGATGCGCTGGGGAACGTTACGCTCTATACCGTAGACGCCAACGGTCAGGTGACAAAAAAGAGACAGCCGGACGGCGAAAGCTATCTCTATACCTATGATGCTGTACAGCGGCTTACGGGTATTACAACGCCTCTGGGCTATGAGACTGCCTTTACCTACAGCAACGGCAATGATATTCTCGTAAAACAGGATAATCTGGACCGTACCACCGAATATACCTATGACATCATGCACCGGCTGACTTCCGTGACAGATCCCGAAGGCGGAGTGACCACCTACGGCTATGATGAGCGTGGCAACCAGTCTGAAGTCACGGATGCACTGGGCTATTCCTGGAATTATGCCTATGACAAGGTAGACCGGATGACCACTGTGACAGACCCGGAGGAGAAAGTAACAGACATTCTCTATGATAAGGTCGGAAATATCGTAAGCATCAAAAGACCCGGAGAACGTACCACAGCCTATGCGTATGACGGCAACTACAATACGACTGCTGTGACAGATCCGAAGGGATATGTCTATAACTACGGCTATGATAAGGATGACCGTCTGACGTTAACGACCGATCCTCTGGAGCAGACCACCGGCTATACCTACGATGCTGTGAACCGGATCACCACGTACCGGGACAAGATGGGATTAACGGAAAGCTATCTGTATGATGCCCATGGCAATGTGCTGGAAAAGACCGCAACAGACGGCCGGGTCACCGAATATACCTATGATGCCAAGAACCGTCTGACCTCTGTCACCGACCCTATGGGAAGTGTGGCATATTATACCTACGATGTGATGGACCGCGTGACGGGCGTGACTGATTATCTGGGAAGAGGAACGGAATTTACTTACGACCGCGAAGGAAATGTGACCAGCGTGACCGATGCCGCAGGACGAAAGGAAGTGTGTACCTACGATATCGCAGGACGGATCACATCCTATACCTCCAACGGAGGAAACCGGATCAGCTATGATTATGACAAGCTGGATGATCTGGTAGAAAAAAGCTACAGCGACAGCACCGGAGAGCAGAGTGCAGAAGGAGTTACCTATGCCTACAATGCTCTGGGAGAGCGGGTAGCCATGCAGGATACTACAGGGGACACGGAGTACACCTATGACGGACTCCGCCGGATCACTTCCGTGACCACTTACCGTGCACCGGGAGAGGACGGCTTCTCCCATGAGGAGACAAAGGGTGACACCATAGGCTATACCTATGACGAAGCGGATCATCTCGCTGCCATTACCTATGCGGATGGCACAAAAGTAAGCTATGAGTATGACAAGAACGACAATCTCATCAAAGTGACCGACAGGGAGGGAAAAGTTACCACCTATACTTATGATGCCATCAACCGTGTGACCCGGATCCACCGCCCGAACGGCATCAGCACCTATAACACTTACAATGCAAGGAATCAGCTCGTGGAGCTTAAAAATGTCTGCGATACCTGTGAGTGGGTGGTAAGTGACTATCTCTATACTTATGACGACAGGGGATTCATCGCAGGGGAGACCGCCATCGAATCTCTGGCAGGTTATGCCTACGATGACAAGCATAACGGACGGCATGAGGACGGCAGACATGACGACCTCTATCCTCATGGCAACCGCCATAACGGCAAGCATGACAAGGATGCCACTTTCGCGTACCAGATCGTGGAGACCGACCGGACATTTACCTATGATGCAGCCGGAAAGCTCCTGACCGCTACGGAGACCGAGGACAATTATGGCACCTGCGTCTACACGTTCGAGTATGACCTTATGGGTAACCGTACCTACATGGAGAAAACTTTGAACGGGACGGTTGTGGAGTGGCACAGATATGAGTATAATGAGAGTAACCAGCTGATCTCTGAAAAGCTCTACAATGGCAAGAAGACCACCAGCCTTGCCTATACTTATGATGCAGATGGCAACCGGATCAGTGAGACCGGGCGGATCGGCACGGACAAGGTGAACAGGACTTATGAATACTCCGTAGAGAATCGTTTGGCGGCAGTGCATGACGGGGATGAACTGCTCCTTGCTGCGGCTTATGACGGTGACGGCAACCGGGTATTCTTATTGAACTATAATCTCCATACCGATGATGACTGGAAGGGTAATTCCGGTAACGGCAA
>ENA-ORMX01001968-ORMX01001968.1-human-gut-metagenome-genome-assembly--contig:-NODE-1968-length-12566-cov-1.807130_pt1 | contig 12566 bp, 8 predicted proteins | sample MGYA00242108_ERZ509007 | MGnify/ENA primary metagenome ERZ509007 (study PRJEB26280, sample SAMEA2338745) | human gut metagenome | biome: human gut; feature: human-associated habitat; material: faeces...
TTGTCGGTCATGATTCAATGCTCCTGGGGAGCGGCAGATGAATAGTAAAACACGTTTCGCCTTCGGCGCAGGAAGCCTTGATTGAGCCACCGTGAGCTTCGCAGATCGCGCGACAGATGACAAGTCCGAGGCCCGTACCGCCCGTACGACGCTTTCGTCCGCTCACCACCTGATAGAAGCGGTCGAAGATACGCTCGGAAAGCGACGGATCAAACCCAATGCCATGATCCTTGACGCGAATAACAGCCCACGGCTGGACCGCCTCGACTTCGAACGAAATGTTGGGCCTTTCGCCAGGCCTGACATATCGACAGGCGTTGGTGACAAGATTGACCACAAGCTCCACGAAGGCGCCGGGATCCACGTTGAGGCACTCCGCCTCCTCGGCCACCCTCATTTTAAAGTCGAACTCATGTCGGCTTCTGACAAGTCTTACGGCACGCCGGATGAGCGGCCCGATCTGTGTTGCCTTCGGATGAACGGAAAAGTTTCCGCCCTCGATCTTTGCCGCCGACAGCCAGTCGCTCACGATGTGATTGAGATGATCAAGGTCGGAGTCGAGCGCCTTGAGTTCCTCGGTGTCGCCCGAGGCCTTTCTCATGAGATCGATCTGAAGCCTGCAGGCCGTCACAGGCGTCTTGAGTTCATGAGCAACAATGCCGATCAGATCATTCTTCATGCGCTCCACTTCCTGGCGCTCCGTGACATCCCTACAGATGACGCAGAAGCCCTCGGCAAAAGGCGCACGTCCTGCCCTGAAGGGAAAGGTTCGGCATTCCCACGCCTTCATTGCGCCGTCAAGCTCCGCCTCGTAGACGGCGACATCCTGTTCCCCCGCCTCAAACTGTCTGCGACAGAAAGTCAGCATCTCATGCTTGAAAGACCCGGGCATCATCGAGGCCGCGGAGGTGTTTTCAAGTTGCGGCCGCCACTGAGGGTCGAGAAGAACGATCCCGTCCTTCATGTCCTCGAAAACCTCCCTGAAGAGACGCTCCTGAGCATCGAGCTCCGATTCACGCCTTACAACCGTGCTCGCCAGATGGACATTCTTCTCCTCCAGAGAAACCTGCCTTGCATGCAGTCTCTTGCGCAGCTCGCGATATGCGGCCTGCACTTCGCGAAGTTCCTCAGGTCCCTGCTCAATCGTGTTCCTGTCGTCCCCGTAGTCCTCATCAATGTCTCCCCTGAGCTTCCGAAGAGCGTTTGAAAGCGGCCAACATGCAAGCCAGCCTGCCGCCGACGTCAGGAGCAGTACGCCAAGCGCCAGAAAAGCCATCCTCACCTCGAGATTCGTACGGACCATCATCCTGCTCTTCTCGGGGCGAGTAACCACGACCGTCCATTGCGGAAGCCCCGCATGAAGCTTCTGGCTCGTCATGTATACGGGACCTGCAGCCGCATCCACCACTGTTCCGCTCTCAAGGGACGCCTCCCATCGCGTAATCCGACTCCTGTCGAGCGGCCATACGTACTGTTTCCTTTCGTCAAGAAGTGCGAAGGCAAGCCCGCGAGATTCGAGGTTCCGGCGTATGTCCTCAAAGACAGGTGAGCACGCAAGTGCCCCCGACAATATGTGCTCGGGAAGCCCCGTCATGCGACGCCCGAAGGTCATCAGGGGTTCAGGCATCCTTTCCGAGCTCAGAAGCACGGGGGAATATAGAGTCCCCGCCCCTTCGGGCGCGCGAATGAGAACCGCATGCCAACGGTTGTCATGGTTCTGACCACGGCGCAGCTCCCCGTCGACCGAGACGGACGGAAAGAAGGCTTCGACCCTTATACCGTCCGCAGTTCGATGGTCAACGTGCAGATTCTTGATGAACGGATGAGATTCGACGATGTCCTGCAAAAGCAGATTGAGATCTCCTCCTTCCTTCAGGGCCGAATGTGCGAGCGTGCGATCAGCGAGCTCCACGACTGCATTGATGCCTTGGAGACGCTCCTCAACCAGAGCAGCCGCATCGACCGTGGCGGAATGTTGCTCCAGATCGGCTTCTGCAATACGTCTTTCCATGTCGCCCAGATGCAGCACGCTCCAGGCGACGAAGGGAACGAAAGCCGTTGCTGAAAGCGCAACGATGATGTAGGTGCGGAACTTCATGTTCAAGAGGATGGATGTCAAGCGCGGTCATGCCGCAGAAGGCGCCAATGGCGCCGTGGCTGGCGCGTTCTGGACCTTGAGATGGATTATCCCGTCTATTCCTCCAGAATGCATCTGCATTCATCGCAAAGGCTTGAACCCATGCCTAAATTCCCCTTCCGTACGGCCCCCACTATTCGCTCTGCTCTGGGTTAACCCTATAGTCAAGTGAACGCTTTTTCCCTATGTGCCACAGCATTTCTACACCTGCAATCTTTTGGCAACTTTTTTCGGCACGAAGGATCGGATGTTTTATTTTGCCGCAATGTTTCTTTTTTAGGCTTATGAGTGTGATGTTCGGCTTCGGCCTCATCTACTGCTATGCATCCCCTGAACTGAACCACTTTGAAATCAAGGGATGACTGAAACATCCAACCAATCAGGAGTTACCGCATATGACTCTTCAGACCATAGCCCAGCTCATAATGCTGGCAACGCTCATATTGATGATTACGGGCCGCACGCCCATTTACATGACCGCCATTACGGGTGCGGCCATTTCTGCCATCGTGGCCGGTTTTCCGCTTGCGGGTGGTCAGGGCATGACCGTCACCAAGATGATCGTCTCGGGTCTCAACCCGGTGATTGCCGACATGACCGGCATTCTGCTCTTCATCGGCATTATGCAGGCCACGGGTTTCCTTGACGTCATCATTCGCGACATCGTCCGTGTCGGCAACAAGATTGGCGGTGGCGTTGGTGTCGGCGCTGCCGGCGGCGTCGCTGCTGGTGTTATCGGCGCTCTCACCGGCTTCACGCAGCCCGTGATCACCGCTGTCATTACTGGTCCGGCCGCCGTCCGCCTTGGCGTCAAGCCAAATCAGTCCGCCGGTATCATCGCCCACGCAGGCCACATCGGCAACCTTGCCGGCTTCACGCACCCGACTCAGGTCGCCATTCTTGCGACCGCAGGCATCGGCTACGGCCTCTTCAATGTCCTTGGTCTCATCGCGGCAGGTTCCATCTTCGTGATGTCCGCCATCCGCATCACGATCGACATGAAGCGCCGAGGCGTCAAGATTGACGCCGCCGAAAAAGAACGCATTCTCAAGGAAATCGAATCCCGCGAATATTCGACGACTTCCTGGAAGGCCTTCTTCCCGTTCATCGTCCTCGTCGTCGGCTTCATCGCCGGCATGCCGATCTTCCTCGTTGGCCTCGCCTCTGCCATGGCCACGATGATCCTTGCGCACTCCAAACCGAAGGAAGCTGAAGCCGCCATGATGAAGGGCGTGTCCCTCATCGCCACTCCGCTCGTCGCCACGATCGGCTTCCTGTTCATGTCCACCGTCATCCGCGAAATCGGCATGGTCAACACGATGTCCACGCTCGTTTCTCCGGTCATGAGCATCTCTCCGGTTCTCGTCCTTTTCGGCGTCGCCTTCCTTACGGGCTTCATGACGCAGTCCTACGCTGCATCCGTCGCCGTTCTGGTCCCGTTCCTTCAGGTCACCCTACAGGCCGGCGCCGATCCGTTTGCAGCCGCCTTTGCTGCCGCTTCGGGCGCCTCCCTTATCCAGTACTTCCTGACGGGCGGTCCAGTTGCCGCTCTTGCCACGGTCATTCCGGTCATCCCGGGCAGCGACCTCAAAGGAGCAAACGCCTTCCAGCGTCCGTCGATTCTCTTCGGTTGCCTGGTGGCCTTCCTGATCACCTTCTGCCTCAACCTCCTCTAATGTAGACAAAGGGCGGGAAGTTCTTCCCCGAACTTCCCGCTCTTGTTGTTTAATCAACGCCATCGAGGAACAGCCAAATGACGCTTGAACTGGTCAGATCACTTGATGTGACAGCCGTGATCGGCATTTCCGGTCACGCGGGTTGCGGCCACGCCCACAGCCATTGCGGTTTCGTCCAGGATGACTCAGGCGGCCTTGCCGCCGTTCTCGCGCTCCTGCAGCGCACCACAGGACTGGACTTGACGATCACCCGCGTAACCGTTCATACAGGTCGAAAGGGCCGCTTTGAAGTTGAAACGGCTTCGGGCGGCAAGGGGAGCGCAGCGGCCCGTCGCGGCATTACGACCGCCGAGGCCCGTCTTGCCCAGTTTGTAGTTGGCCGACAGGCAATCTGCACACAGGCTCTTGCCTCAACAGCCTTCGGCCGCATCTACGGACAGGGCGCCATGGAAGTCCCCGTCGCACTACAGACTGCCATCGCTCTTGCCGCGCTCAACAGTTTCAAAGTCAACTTCCCTGATCAAGTCCTCGTCGCTGACGAAGGCGTGACTGGCAACTGCGGTCGCATTCTGGGCACCAAGATCCGCATCAACGGCGTCGTGGCCTCAGTTCTGGCGGTCGTCAACGCCAGTGAAGGAGGACTTGGACCAAATGAGGATGTCGAGGGCAACGTCAATCTGGGCCCCAAAAAGGCTCTCATGGACAAGCTCGGGCTCGCTACCATGCCCACGCTTCTCATCGAAGGCAAGGTTTGCGCCGATCCAGCCTCATCCTTGATCAGTCGCCCCACCTTCCTTATTCGCGCATATCCTGATGACGACAACGTCGTCGTCGCACAAAGTTACGTTGCAGCCGCAGCCAAGCTCGGCTATCCCAACCTCTATCTCGACAACCTTCTTGCCCGCAGTGCTGACGCAATGCGCAAGCTCGGCAACTCTCAAGGCGAAAATGTCATTCGTCTCGGCAAAGCTTTGCGCGACGCCAAAACGGCCGTTGAAAAGGTTCGTATTGCTGCGGAACTCAACGAATTCTGCAGTCAGGAGCTCGGCGGCATCACCTTCATGTCCGAAGATGTGCATCAGGTCATGGGCGGCGTAGGCATGATCCCCGGCACCTGCGCCTGCCTGAGCCTCTTCATTCCACACACCCAACTCGAGGAGGATGTCATTCCCGTTCTGTCCGAGGCCGATGCAGGCAGGTTTGCCGACATGGTTCTTGCAGCTGCGGAAGATCTTTCCAAACACCTCCCCGAAGCTTGTGAAGTCATTGACCGAATTCAGAAGCGCTACCATGAACAGTCTCAAGCGCTCGTTGAATTCACCCTTTGAATCTCTGGAGAATTGCCATGCAACAGAAGAAAGTCATCGTCGTCGCTACTGGCGGCACCATTGCCATGAAGTACGATGAAGCGAGTCAGGGTCTCATCCCCGCCTGCTCGGGCGAAGACCTTGCCGCCGCCGTCCCTGGCATCGACAAGCTTGCTCAGCTCGAGTTCTGCCAGTTTTCCAACATCGCCTCTCCTGGCATGACGCCCGACGACATGTGGCGCCTCCATCTAAAGTGCGAGGAATTTCTTGCCCGCGAAGACGTGACGGGTGTTGTCGTCACTCACGGCACTGACACGCTGGAGGAGACCTCTTACTTCCTCGACATTACGAAGATCAGCGAAAAGCCCATCGTTACGACCGCCGCCATGCGCGGCGCAGGCGACACTAGTCCTGACGGTCCCTGGAACATCTACTGCTCCGTCAAGACTGCCGCCTCAGAAGAAGCCGTCGGCATGGGCGTCCTTGTCTGCCTCAATGAAACGCTCCATGCCCCGGGCGAAGTGACGAAGACGCATTCCGCCAATCCCGCAACGTTCCAGTCGCCTTGGTGGGGCCCTGTCGGCTACGTAGACCTCGACAAGATCGTCTTCCGTCGCAAGACACTCGGCGTCAAGCGCTTCCACCCTGAAGCCCTGACCGCCCGAGTGGACCTCATCAAGGCCATGACGGGTTCCGATCGCGAATACATCGACTTCGCGGTTGCCCGTGGCTGCAAGGGCATCGTCCTTGAAGGCTTTGGACGCGGCAACCTTCCGCCTCCGATGATTCCCGGCGTGGAAGAAGCCGTCAAGAAGGGAGTTGCCGTCATCCTGACGACTAGAACCTTGGGGGGCCGAGTTCTTGACGTTTACGGATATCCCGGCTCCGTCACTGACAGCCGCCGCGTCGGCATCGCCGCAGCAGGAGAAATTTCCGCAGCCAAAGCCCGTTTGAAACTCATGGTCGTGCTTTCCGAACATCCTGAATACGCCACCAACCGCAACAAGCTTGAGGAAATCTTCGACATCTGATTCGCAGTCTGGGGAACTGATGAAGTCCCCTTTGAGACGGCCGACCGCTGACAGGCGTGCAACGGTCGGCCGTCCGTTTTTTATATGCAAAAGGCGGCAGGAACACTTACCAGAGCAGTTCTGCCGCTTTTCTCTTCTTTTGACGGAGCCTATCAGACCTCCTGATCCTCATCCCTCAGATCTCTCATGACGTACCCAACACCTGAATACGCTGAAATGATTCCCCCCTCAAGACCGGCATCCTCAAACTTTCTTCTCAGGCGGGCACAGGCCACGCGCAAATACTGAACCTCACCCAATGCATTCGCACCCCACACCTTGTTGAGAAGCTCATTGTGTTCATGGAGCACGCCGGGATCCTTAACGAAGAGTGACAGGAGCCTGAACTCAATGTCACCGAGATGCACTTCCCGACCATTGAAAATGCACTGCCGCTTTTCAATGCAGATCCGGATTGGTCCGTTGACGAGCCACGTGAATTCAGATGCTGACGAGTTGTTCTTCGCCTGCGTACGTCTCAGAACCGCCTTGATGCGTGCCAGGAGCTCCTCCATCGAGAAGGGCTTGCAGACATAGTCGTCAGCCCCTAGATTGAAGCCCTTGAGCTTTGAGTTTGAATCAGCCTTCGCAGTCATGAAGATGATCGGCGTTTCACCCAGCTCTCGAATTCGACAAGCACATTCGAAGCCGTCCATTTCGGGCATCATCACGTCCATCAGCACAAGAGCGGGTTTCGGAGATTGCAACTCCAAAATTTCAAGTGCGTGCATGCCATCCGCCGCAGAGATGACGTCATAGCCTGCACGCTCAAGATTCGATGCCACAATGCGCCGAATCTTGGTTTCATCATCGACAATCAAAATGAGTGAGGGGGCTGAGGTATCCATTTTCCAAATTCTGTCCCTTTTAGGTTAGTAAGGCAGCTCGATGGTGAAACAGGTCCCGCATCCAGGCTCACCGTCAAGTGAAATAGTACCCTGATGAGCCCTGACAATGCCCTTGACGATCGCCAGCCCGAGGCCTGTTCCGCCTCTCTGTCGCGCGATGGTCATGTCGGCCTGATAGAAGCGCTCGAAGACATAGGCGGCCTTATCCTTCGGAATGCCAATCCCGTTGTCCTGCACTCGAATCCGTACCTTGTCGCCATCCCTGCGCACGTCAACGTGCACGACTGGGGGAACGCCTTCACGGAAATAACGAGCGGCATTGCTGAAGAGATTGATGAAGACCTGAGTGATACGTTCAGGATCGAATTTGAAACACTCGGCCTCTGGATCGATGGTACGCGTCACCTTGAGCTCAAACCTTGCCTTGACAAGCTTTGCCGCCTTGTCAATCGGCGTTGCAATATGCATGATCTTGGGCATGAGCGAGATATGTCCGTCACGGAATCTTGTCAGATCGAGCCAGTCGTCAACAAGCCTGCGCAGTCTGAAGCTTTCCTCCTGCATGTCCGCAAGGATCTGATCACGCTCCTCATCTTCCAATCCGATCTGAGTGGCCAGCGTTTCGGCCTGAAGGCGAAGGGCTGTGATCGGAGTCTTGAGTTCATGAGCCACGATCGATATAAGCTGATCCTTGAGGCGCTCAACCTCCGCGTCAGCAGAAACATCCCTCACCAACAACCCAATATCAGGCGCCCCCGCATCGGGATTGGTAGACACGACGCTGAAGGCCGTTGCGTGATAGACCCGGCCCCCTTCATCATCCTTGGCACCCTTGACTGGTACCAGCTCATAAGTGCGACCATCCTCGAACTTTTTGGCAATCGGTACAGGCGAGAAGCCGTCCTGATGTTTTTCACGAATTTCAAAGGCCTGCCGCAACTCAGCACTTACCAGACATCCAGGCTTGAGAGCAATCCCATCTCTGGCCATGCGCTCCTCGAGATAGGCGTTGAAACGAACCAGCACCCCATTGGAATCCATGAGAAGCACGCCTTCATTCATTGACGAGAACAGCTCCTCTAGAAGCTGGTGTTGCTGCACCGTTGACACGAGCAGATGATGATTATTGAGCTGAACGGCAAGCGAATTTGCCAAAAGTTCCAGGCTGTCACGCACCTCCCGTTTTTTCAACTCCTCCGCATCGGTCTCCAGCCAACCGTAGATTTTGTTCCCGTAACGAACCTGCACAAAAGCCACACCTGACGGAAGATCCGGCCCCTCGTTCCCTTCCTGAAGGCTCGCGGACGTCCTGAACGCCAGAGAAGAAAGCCTGAGAAGCTGCTTGAAGCGCGCAACCGTCTCATCAGTCAGATGTACCAGTGACGTGTCAATCGGTGCCAGAAGTTTCTGAATGGCGGCCAGTTCTGCATTTCGGGTCGTGAGAGCGTCCGTTTTGGAGCGCACCTTCTGTTCAAGGAGCTTGTTCATCGAACGAAGACGTTCCTGCGTTTCTACAATCTCCCGCCCCATCTTCTCAAATCTTTCCGCAAGTTCCTGAAGCTCTGTTGGTGCGTCCGAAGACATCGCCACCTCAACCTTCCCTGTCCTCGGAAAGTCACCCACGGCATCGGAGAGCTCGCCTACGCTTCGACTCAACGGCCGGCTCACAGCGTATCCGACCACAAAGACAGAGCCGATGGCAAGCAGGAAGAAAAGACTGCCAACGATCAGGTTGTGCTGCAACTCAAGATTCCTAGCAGCCTTTGACTGGTCAAAAATCAGGTAATACTCGGTTTGGTTGAGTTTGACAGCTGTCCTGAAAACGCCATTTTTATTGTCGGCCAACTTGTCGTCCATCACGTGCAGATCGGCATGAGCAAGCCCTGCCTTGATTTGCTCGAAATCCGAGTTTTCAATGGCAAGTGACGGATCGGTGGCGAAAAGCACCTTCCCCCTCTCATCGACAAGAAAAGCCTCTCCCCCACTTTCCTTCATCGCCTCTTGCAGCGAGGCAGCCACCACATCGACAGGCATGGAGATCTCCATGGTGATCTTCTGAAGCCCTGTAGCGGCAAAGGGAACAAGCGTGACATATGGCTTTTCATCCGTAGGGGGCTGACCGAAACTGTAGGTTTTACCCGTATTGAAATCCTTGATCCGCACGTGCGCATCGAGCAGGTCAGACTGAACTGTCCGATAGATCTCGCTCGCACCTGCGAGAGTCAACCCACCCTCCACATAAGAAGTGGTGAGATACTCATTGATTGCCTTGATCGCCCGATTGTGCAGTTCCCCATCAGCTGAATCGAGCTTTGTCTTGATGACCAGCGTCGAAAGTGACTGTCGGTCCACGACTAGAGACGACAGGGTTTCGATGTTTTTTTGATACAAGAGAAGGAACAGGATAAACGGAATAATGACCGTCCAACCGATCAACCCCGTCAGAATTTTTCGAAAGCTTCGAGGCTCTACAGGCTCCTCGATGAAGTCGTAGGGGTTGTAGTCCTTGTTGAGGTCCTCAGGGAAGAGCGAAAAATAGCGGTTCCTGTACCGCATGTTGTACACGTCTTCCTCGGGATTGGGACTCGAGGGGGGAATCCTGTGCTCAAAGTATTGGAAAACGACGTCAAGAACGTTCATGGTGGTGTCGCTTTTTGTCCGGTCATAGAGTCGGACGGGGTGCGCTCGGGATTGGAGTACCCACAACCTTAGCCCGTCCCACAAAGGTTTTCAATACAGTTTTCCCATGCCCTAGAAAGCGCCCGTCTCGGACCAACACCCGAAAATGCCCTCCGAGAGTCGCACTGCCCCCTGTCCGATTCTCCAGATCTGGTCGTGAAAGTTCTTCCTACACCTCCCTTGAGGAAAGCAGTCAGGCAAAGTGCTCTTCGTCCTCTTCGTCGACGGCCATGTTGAAGACGTGGGCGAGCTCCTCGTTCGAGAGGTCCCCGATCCAACTTTCCCCGGTTGCGACCGTCATTTCGGTGAGGCGCTTCTTCTCTTCGATGATCTGGTTGATCTTCTCCTCGAAGGTATTGGCCGAAATGAAGCGGTAGACATTGACGGTCGACTGTTGTCCGATGCGGTAGGCGCGGTCCGTGGCCTGAGTTTCGACGGCGGCGTTCCACCAGAGGTCGTAGTGAATGACGACGGACGCAGCCGTCAGGTTGAGACCCGAACCCGCCGCCTTGAGCGTAAGCACCATGACGTTTTCATCGCGTCGATTCTGGAATCGGTCCACCATTGTCTGGCGCGCATTCGGCTTGAGGCCGCCGTGGATGAACTGCGGGCGACGACCCGTTTCGTTGGCAATCCATTCCTGAAGGAGCATGCCCATCTGTGCAAACTGCGTGAAGACGAGCACCTTGCGGCCGGCGGCCTGCATTTCCTCAAGAATGTCGAAGAGGCGGCACATTTTGCCGGAAAGCCTCGGATCCTCGAAGCCGCCCGCAGGTTCGAAGAGCGCAGGCGAATTGCAGATCTGCTTGAGCTGCATGATCATCTGCAGCACCAGCGAATGGCGCATGAAGGTGTCCTTGCTAGCCTCCACAAGACGCATGGAACGCTTGACCACCTCGTTGTAGAGCGCAACCTGCTCCTTCGTGAGCGTGCAGTACTCATCGATGGAAACCTTTTCGGGCAGATCGTCGATGATGGACTTGTCGGTCTTGAGGCGGCGCATCATGAAGGGGGCCGTTATGCGCTTGAACCGATCGGCGGTGACGGCATCGTGGTCGTTTTCGATCGGATAAACATAGTCCTGTCTGAAGGATGAGCTCGAGCCGAGGATGCCCGGGTTCGATGCTTCCATGATCGACCAGAATTCCATCAGACCGTTCTCGACGGGCGTGCCCGACATGGCGATGAAGCCTTCGGTCTTGAGCTCGCGGACATGCCTGAAGGCGGCCGTCTTGTAATTCTTGATCGCCTGCGCCTCGTCGATGACGATCAGACGGAAATGCTTGTGCTCGAGCTCCTTCATCGATCCGCGAAGGCTGCCGTAGGTCGTGAGCACAACGGCCCCCGTCTCCTCCGCCAGATCACGCTTGGGGCCGTAGAAGAGCGATACCGTCAAGTTCGGTGCAAACCTCGCGATCTCACGCTTCCAGTTTGCGAGTAGCGTGGTCGGCACGACGACGAGCACCTGCTTGACATCCAACTCGCCGTCGAGGCGCAGCTTTTCGAGCACCGTGATGACTTGAAGCGTCTTGCCGAGGCCCATGTCGTCGGCGATGATGGCCCCCATGTCTGCGCGCAGATTGCGCATGAGCCAGGAATAGCCTCGCACCTGATAGGGACGCAACGTCGCCTGGATCGTATCGGGCACATCGAACGTCTTTTCGGCAAAAAGCCTGTCGAAAGCCGCCTGCAGGCGTGCACTCAAACGCACGCCGTTGGCGCGGATGCCGCCCGAGAGCGCAGCGCGGATGAGCTCGGCCTTCGTGAGCTTGCGCTGACCGTGAAGTTCGCGGCGAATGGAACTCAGGAGCCGCTTGTCGACGTACATGTACGCATCGCGAAAGCGCACGATGCGCCCTGCCTGCTCGGAGAGCCACTCGAACTCTTCTTCCGACATCGTGTACTTGCCCGCCGCCAGACGCCAGTCGAACGTCATCGCATCGACGATGTCGAAAAGACCTCGACTTTCGAAGACATTCTCCTTCATATCCAGATCGAGCGTCGCCTGAGGGCGCAAGAGGTTCCGGAGCGTTCTCGGCAAAATGGTCTGCACGCCGAGTAGATTGAGCGTCGGGATTGCCTTGAAAAGGAGGTCCGCCAACTCATCAAGCGGCACAACCGTCGTCGAGGCGCGGTTTTTGAGAAGCTCCGTGAGCTCCGGACAGTAGCCTGAAAGCCGTGACATAAGCTTCAGGCAGTCCCTTGTGCTGCGGCAGATCGAGAATGTCCGCGAGTCCAACGCTCTCCTGCGCACCACCGCCGTCAACCGAGAATCGCATTTCGATGGCGACTGCCTGGTGCGGGTCAAAGTCCGGCATCTCCACGTCTTCGGGAATCGCTTCGTCGTAGCGCGGCTCTTCTGCCTCGTCCACCCCCGCATACGGAATGAACGTCGGGCACTCGAGCGGTACAGGTTCAGGTTGTGCCTCACACGCACCGAACATCGCCGCCAAAGCCGCGCCTCCTGCCCGCGCGCCAACATCGTCACCGCCCTCGCGCTTTGCGGCTGTCGCTGCCGCAACCCAGTCATGCACGATGACGATCCCCTTGACGCGGTGCGACTCGGTCTTGAGAAAGACGGGCGCGACCCAGCCTTCAAGGCGGAATCACCGCCACAGTCGACGGGTTCGCACCCGAAGAGCGCGTGATGCTCGGGAACGGCGTCACCCGTTTCGTCGACATGGGTGCGCCATGCGGCGACGATGTAGCTCTGGATGAAGAGTTCGAGCACGATTTCGCCAAGAAGCAGCGGATGCATCGCAACAGGCGCCTTCGAAATGCGAAGGAACTCCGGACCGACGTGCGAGAAGGCTGCGCCGACGGCTTCGGTGACCGCCTTCACTTCATCG
>ENA-ORMX01001975-ORMX01001975.1-human-gut-metagenome-genome-assembly--contig:-NODE-1975-length-12542-cov-2.370786_pt1 | contig 12542 bp, 5 predicted proteins | sample MGYA00242108_ERZ509007 | MGnify/ENA primary metagenome ERZ509007 (study PRJEB26280, sample SAMEA2338745) | human gut metagenome | biome: human gut; feature: human-associated habitat; material: faeces...
ATAAAAGCAGAACAGAGAAAACGATCTGTCTGGCGGTATCCCCTTCTCTTAAGGCATATGGGATACCGGGCAGGGCGAGATTGTTTGAGGTTATTCAGAAGGTAAGGGAGGCAAATAACGCAAGAAGACGGAATATACCGGATCATCATTTTACCGGGACATCGGATGACAGCATGAAGCTGGGGACAGAGCCGACTCTTCAGCTGGATTATATTATTGCTCCGCCGCGCATGGCACTTTATATGGATGAACGCATTCGAATCTACGACATTTATTTGAAATACATTGCGCCGGAGGATATTCATATTTATTCGGTCGATGAGGTATTTATGGATGTGACCAGCTATCTGAATGTCTATCATATGACAGCCAGAGAACTAGCCATGATGATGATACGGGATGTATTAAAGACGACCGGAATCACAGCGACGGCAGGAATCGGAACCAATCTGTATCTTTGTAAGATCGCGATGGATATCGTGGCGAAGCATATCGAACCGGATGAGGACGGAGTACGGATTGCGGAGCTGGATGAAATGGCATACCGCAGGAAGCTTTGGAGTCACAAGCCGATCACGGATTTCTGGCGTGTCGGTCAGGGATATGCGAAGAAATTAGCGGAATATGGGCTATACACGATGGGCGATGTGGCGAGATGCTCGGTTGGAAAGACAAATGAATTATATAATGAAGATTTATTGTATAAGTTATTTGGCATTAATGCAGAGCTGCTGATCGATCATGCATGGGGATATGAGCCTTGCACGATGGATCAGATCAAGGCATATAAACCGGAGACGAATAGCATTTGCACCGGACAGGTACTGCATTGTCCGTATGATTTTGATAAGACAAGGCTGGTTGTAAAGGAAATGACTGATCTTATGTCGCTTGATCTGGTGGATAAGGGACTTGTTACAGATCAGATCGTGCTTACGATCGGTTATGATATTGATAATCTGACAGACCTGGCGAGAAAGAAGAGATATAAAGGCGCTGTTACAACGGATCGTTATGGACGAAAGGTTCCAAAGCATGCACATGGAACGATCAATCTCAAGCGGCAGACTTCATCGACGCAGATACTTATGGATGCGGTAATGGAACTGTATGACCGGATCGTCGACAAGGATCTTTTGATCCGGAGGATTAATATTACCGCGAATAAACTGGTGGATGAACATACTGTCACGAATGATGATGCGTATGAGCAACTTGATTTTTTTACAGATTATGAGGCTGTAAAAAAACAAAGGGAGAAAGAGGAAGCGAATCTGGAACGGGAACGCCACATGCAGGAAGCCATGCTCAACATCAAGAAAAAATATGGAAAAAATGCGATTCTGAAGGGCATGAACCTGCAGGAAGGGGCAACGGCGAAAGACAGAAATGCACAGATCGGCGGACATAAGGCATAAAGAGGTATATATAATATGCAGGAGCAGAACAACCATAAATATGATGATATTATTCATTTGGAACACCCTGTTTCAAAGACACATCCGCAGATGTCACTCTATGACCGGGCGGCACAATTTGCGCCGTTTGCGGCATTGACAGGACATGCGGCGGCGATTCGTGAGACTGCCAGACGGACAGATGAGAAACGGGTGCTCAGTGATGAAGTATTGGAAGAATTGAATGAGAAACTAAACATTATTTCAGCCAATATAGGTACAGAACAGTTAGTGGATATTACCTATTTCGTACAGGATGAGAGAAAGGCCGGAGGAGAATATGTTACGCATTCCGGTATCGTTAAGCGAATCGATCTGTACAGGAGAGCGGTGATCATGGCAGATGCAACGATCATACCGATTGAAGATATCAGTCGGATAGAAAGCGATCTGTTTTCCGGTTTGGAGTAACGTAAAAATTATATGAAAATGCCTGAAAATTACACCTTTACAGTATTTGTTAATAGATGCTATAATGGACTATATTGTGCGATTTCGGCAGTGTAGTATTCCTGAGTCTTGTGTGGAGAGTCGGGAAAAGAGAAAGGAAGGATAAAAACGTGTTTAAGATTGTTAGAACAGAAGCGTTGACAGATGCAATCTATCTTATGGACGTGGAAGCACCAAGAGTAGCAAAGAATTGTCTTCCGGGTCAGTTTGTAATCGTAAGAGGCTCAGAAGATGGAGAGAGAATTCCTCTTACAATCTGCGATTATTCAAGAGAAGCAGGCACGATCACTATCGTATTCCAGGTAGTAGGTGCAGCAACAGAGATGATGAAGAATTTAAAGGTTGGAGACAGCTTTACAGATTTTGTTGGACCGCTTGGCCGTCCGTCGGAATTAGTAGAAGAAGATTTAGAGACATTAAAGAACAAGAAGATCTTATTTGTAGCCGGTGGTGTAGGAACCGCACCTGTATATCCACAGGTAAAATGGTTACATGAGCATGGAGTAGCCGCTGATGTTATCATCGGTGGAAGATCCAAAGAGCTTATCATTCTGGAAGAGCAGATGAAGGCAGTTGCCGGAAATCTTTACATTACAACAGACGATGGTTCATATGGAAGCAAGGGCGTTGTTACAAATGAGATTCAGAAGCTTGTAGACGCAGGCAACAAATATGATGTATGCGTAGCAATCGGACCGATGATCATGATGAAGTTCGTTTGTAAGCTTACAAAAGAGCTTGAGATCCCTACAGTTGTCAGCCTGAATCCGATCATGGTAGACGGTACCGGTATGTGTGGTGCATGCCGAGTAACAGTTGGCGGCGAAGTAAAATTCGCATGTGTAGACGGACCTGAATTTGACGGACACCTTGTAAACTTCGAAGAAGCTATGGAGCGTCAGCAGATCTATAAAACACAGGAAGGCAGAGCATATCTTGCAGCCAAGGAAGGCGACACCCATCATGGTGGATGCGGACAGTGTGGAGGTGACAAATAATGGACGTTTTAAATAGAGTACCGGTTCGTGAACAGGAACCTGCGGTTCGTGCAAAGAATTTTGAAGAAGTATGTTACGGATATAATGAAGAAGAAGCAATGGCAGAAGCAGCAAGATGTATCGGCTGTAAGAATGCACAGTGTGTAAAGGGCTGTCCTGTTTCTATTGATATTCCTGGATTTATCGCTCATGTAAAGAAGGGCGAATTTGCAGAGGCATTCCAGGTGATCAGCAAATCATCAGCACTCCCTGCTGTATGTGGCCGTGTATGTCCACAGGAGACACAGTGTGAAGGTAAATGTATCAGAGGTATCAAGGGCGATCCTGTATCTATCGGTAAACTGGAGCGTTTCGTTGCTGACTGGGCAAGAGAGCATGGCATTAAGCCGGAACCGGCAGCAGAGAAGAATGGCAAGAAGGTTGCAGTCGTAGGTTCTGGTCCATCCGGAATCACTTGTGCCGGAGAGCTTATCAAAAAAGGCTACGATGTTACTGTATTTGAAGCATTACATAAAGCTGGTGGTGTATTAAGCTACGGTATTCCAGAATTCCGTCTGCCTAAGGCATTAGTTGCAAGAGAAATCAAGAGCGTAGAAGACCTTGGTGTAGATATCGAGACTAACGTAATCGTTGGTCGTTCCGTAACAATCGATGAACTGATGGAAGACGGTTATGAAGCAGTATTCGTAGGAAGCGGTGCTGGTCTGCCAAGATTCTTAAATATTCCAGGCGAGAACTTACTCGGTGTATACTCAGCCAATGAGTTCCTTACTCGTGTAAACCTTATGAAAGGTTACAAGTTCCCAGAAGCTCCAACACCAGTAAAGGTTGGAAAGAGAGTAGCCGTAGTAGGTGCTGGTAACGTAGCTATGGATGCAGCAAGAACAGCAAAACGTCTTGGTGCAGAAGAAGTTTACATCGTATATCGCCGTAGCGAGGAAGAAGCTCCTGCCCGTTTAGAAGAGCTTCATCATGCAAAAGAAGAGGGAATCATCTTCAAGTTCTTAAATAACCCTGCTGCGATCGTTGGTGATGACAACGGCTGGGTAAAAGGAATGGAAATCATCAAACAGGAACTTGGCGAGCCAGATGCATCTGGAAGAAGACGTCCTGTACCAGTAGAAGGTTCTAACTATATCCTTGACGTTGAGACAGTAATCATCGCCATCGGACAGAGCCCTAACCCATTAATCCGCCATACAACACCAGGTCTTGAGTGCCAGAAGTGGGGCGGAATCATCGTAAACGAAGAGACTATGGAATCCTCCAAAGAGAACGTTTACGCTGGTGGAGACACTGTAACAGGTGCCGCTACTGTAATCCTTGCTATGGGAGCTGGAAAGAAAGCTGCCGCAGCAATTGATGAGAAGTTGTCAGGTAAATAATTGCCGCAGGCAAGGTAGACGCTCTAGGAAAAGCTCTGTATGAAAAGTTATTGATTTTGACTCAGTTGTACAAAACACAAAGGTGTCAAAATCAATAACTTTTCATACAGAGCTTTTCTAATATTATGTTATAGTCTCGCAACTCCCAGGCCACATCTGAGCAGTATTTCGTCTTTTGACTTCGTCTGTCAGTTTTCTCAACCCGACAAATCAGAAATCCATATATTATCAAGTGTAAAAGAAAAATAGAGGTCGTGTAAAGTTTTATATAAAATTTCATGGAAATAGAGACTTTTTGACACTATTTTGTCAAAATGGGTTGACGAACAGGCAATATAGAGGGTAAAATTCATAATTGTACAGGATGAAAAAACAATAAAACTAGCAAATCTGTACAAAAGGAGGAGGAAAATGAAAAGAGGAAAGGTTACCGCATTGGTTATGGCATTTATTATGGCAGTGTCTGTTTTGGCATCGCCGGTAACAATGCTTAACACAAACGCAGCAGTGAAGGCAAAGAAAATTACTATGGCGAAAAAGGCAACGCTAGAAGTAGGCGCGAAGAAAAAGTTAAAAGTCACAGTAAAGCCTGCAAAAGCGAAAGTAAAAATTACTTTCAGAACTTCTAACAGCCGTATTGCTAAGGTAAATAGCAAGGGTGTTGTTAAAGGAGTTAAGGCAGGACAGGCAACAATTACTGCAAAAGCAAAGGTTGGAAAGAAAGTTTTAAAGGCAAAACAGAAGATTACTGTTAAGAAAAAAGCAAAACAGACACCTGCCGCAATTAAAATTACATCTCTTACCGTAAAGAAATATGATGTAACAATCAATGAGGGTAATATTGAAACAATGGCTGTTACAGTATTGCCGGCAAATGCAACAAATAAAAAATTGCAGTATACAACTTCTGATAATAACGTTGCAACAGTAGATAATAAGGGGGTTATTACTGCTATTGCACAGGGTTCCTGTAAAGTTACAGCAGAGACGATGGATGGAAGTAACCGAAGCGTTTCTGTAAATGTAACTGTAACAAAAACACAGAGACCAAGATGTATCATAACACAGGATGCAGAAGTAGATGATATGAATTCGTTGATTCATGTTTTATTATATTCTAATGAAGTAGATATTCAGGGTATTGTGCAGTCTTCTTCTAAATTCCATTGGAAAGGTGTTGCAGGACAAAAAGAAGAAAAGTACACAAAACCATATCGCTGGCCTGGAACAGAGTGGATGCAGAAATATCTGAATGCATACCAGAAAGTATATCCAAATTTGAAGAAACATGATAAGAGCTATCCTGCACCAGCATATTTAAAGAGTGTTACAAAGGTTGGAAATATTGGATATAAAGGAGAAATGGATAGTGCAACTGAAGGTTCTGAACTTATAAAGAAAACAATTCTTGATAATGATGAGAGAACATTATATCTTTTGGCATGGGGTGGAACGAATACGATTTCCAGAGCATTAAAAGATATTGAAAAAGAGTACAAAGGAACAAAACAGTGGGATGCGATTCGTAAGAAGATTATCAACAAAGTTGTAATTCCTGCCTGTGGTGAACAGGATGAGACATATTCAGAGTATATTGCAGAAGAATGGCCGGAAATTAAATTTATGAGCTGTTCCCAGATGTCAAGCTATGCCTATATGTGGCGTACACAGCCAGAGGATTCTAGCAAAAAGACACTGTATGCAGACTTTATGTTAAAGAATCTTATAAGAAAACATGGTGCCCTTCTTGATAATTATGTAACCTGGGGAGATGGAACCTACTTAGATGGAGAGGAACCAGGAAGTCAGTTTGGAACAAACGAAGATTTATTAGACAGTTTAGATTGGTGGGGCGGATTTAATCCAGTGCAGAAATATCAGAGATATGATTTCCTTTCTGAAGGAGATTCCCCAACATTCTTTATGTTACTTGACACAGGTCTCAGAACACTTGAAGATGTAACAAACGGCGGATTTAGTGGAAGATATGCAAAAGCAGATAAAAAGAACAGTAAGGGACAGGAAGTAAATTACTGGAGCCCTGTAAAAGATACCTATGTAAAAGAAGATGGAAACACTATGCAGGTAGAATCCAGCTGGAAATACATTGATGATATTCAGAATGATTTTGCAGCAAGAGCAGACTGGTGTATCGTTAATGATTATGCAAAAGCAAACCATGCACCAAAAGTATCCGTAACAGAAGGAACAGATATAAAAGCATCTGCCGGAGAAACATTAAAATTACATGCAATCGCAACAGATCCAGATGATGATTATGTAACAGTAAGCTGGAGTGAATACACAGATGCAAGTACAACAGAAACTGCATTAACATTAAAAGGTGCTGCTTCTGACACCATCAGCTTCAAGATTCCAGAAGATGCAAAAGCCGGACAGAAGATTCATTTAATTGTTCAGGCACAGGATGATGGAGAACATACATTAACACACTATCAGCAGGTGATAATTACAATTAAATAATCCTGGTTTGCCACAGGCAAGGTAGACGCCCTCAGGAGATAAAACAATCCATATTTGTGACTTTCGTCGCTGCGTGTTGAATACTCGCTCTATCGCTCGTATCCAACACTTGCTTCCAGGCCACAAATATGGATTGTTTTATCTCCTGAGGGCTGTGCTTTGGCTGGAAAAGCAAAATTAGCTTGTCCCATCCTCAAATCTTTTTCAAGTGATTTGTAGGATTGGAATATACAGAATTTATTTACTTGATGGAGTAATTTTGGGGATTCTCCAGAAGAAAATGGTATGTGGGATTGCTTTTGTAAACAAGATGAAATATTATGTCTATAAAAATATATTGAATGGGAGATATTCAAAAATGAAAGTACAGATTGAAGTGGGTAAGGGTATTCAATGTGATGGTATAGAGATTATGTTTGGAGATAGTATTTCGTCTGTTGTGAAAGCTGTGGGTGAAGTTGATAAGTACGAAGATAATTACTATTTTTACGAGTCATCACTTTTAGTACATGTAGATTCGAATAAGTGTATCGATGAAATAGAAATTAGAACTGATGAAGAACATAGTCATGTTGTAATGCTAAATGGTACTAATATTTTTTCTGAGATGAAAGATGTTGTTATAGAATTGATTGTAAGATTGAATCAAAGTCCTGTCGAAGATGAATTGGGAACATATGAGGCAAAAAGAATTGGCCTGGCATATTCGTTTAGCATGACGGACGAAAAAATTGAAGAAATGATTTCTGAAGCAAAAGAAGAAGGGACATACGAAGAAATGAAGGAAGAAATAGAAGCGGATATTAAGAGGGCAAAATATCTGCAAACGATTTCTATTCGTAAAACCAAATAATAAAAAAGAACGAGAAGTCTTATTTTGAAGGTTTGAGAATAAACAGAACCACCGAATCCTGTAATATATAAAAATGCACCTTTGAGCAATGCCAAGCTGCGGTTGAGCAGTTTGGATGCCGTGAAACGAAGCATTTTTATATATTACAGGATTTGGTGGTTCGTCTATTTTTTTAAATTTAAAAAGTCAGATTTTTCGTCTATTTTAGAAAAAATATGTTAGAAAATAACAATATGAAAAGATGAAAAAAATAATATGGTTAGTTTGAACTAAAAAACTTGACGTTTAATGGATTATATTATATGATAGTGCTTAATGTCTCGGACGATACAAAGTGATTTCTTTGTATTATTGAACAATGTGGGGAGGCTTTGAAAGAGAGACATTGTCAATTTTATACATTAAATTGGAGGAGAAGAATGAGAAGAAAAAGTAGTAAGCAGTTGTTTTCTGTATTGATGGCAGCTACCATGGTCATGTCGGGTATCAGTATCCCGGTTAATGCATCGCAGGTTGACGATGCGGTGGTGCGTTCTGTATTGACAAAAACAGAAGCAACGGCATCTGAAAGTAGGGAAATCAATTTCAACGAAGGCTGGAAGTTTCATTACGGAGATGTAGAGAATGCAGAGAAAAAGGATTTTGACGATTCTGATTTAGCTAAATGGGGGAATCTAAAACTTCCTCACGATTTCAGCATTACACAGGAGCCTTCTAATTCAAATGAAGCAGAGTCTGGGTTTATGCCAGGAGGTACAGGATGGTATCGCAAGAACTTTACTTTACCATCTGATTATGCAGGAAAGAGCATTGTTCTGAATTTTGATGGATCCTATAACCACACTTATGTATATGTAAATGGTACAAAAGTTGGAGAAAATCATTATGGATATAATGACTTTGCTTTTGATATTTCAAAGCATCTTATCTGTGACGGTAAAACGGAAAATGTGATTAGCGTAAAAGTGGCACATCAGACACCATCCAGTCGTTGGTATTCTGGATCTGGTATTTATCGTGATGTAGAACTGATTGTTACGGATGCTGTACATGTTTCCAGAAATGGTGTTTATGTAACAACACCAAATCTGGCAACAGAGAAAGGCGGAAATGTTACAGTAAAAGTTCAAACAAAAGTACAGAATGACAGTAATGCACAAGTAGAAGCGAAGATTCGTACAACAGTTTTAGATGCAGAAGGTAAGGCAGTTTCTGAACCAAGCACGACGGATGTGACATTGACAGAGAATGGCACAGAAGAAAAAGAACAGAATTTGAAAGTAAACAACCCTGCACTCTGGAGTACAGAGAAACCAAATCTCTACTATGTACAAACGGAAGTTTTGGTTGGCGATGAAGTAAAAGACATTAATAAAGAAACGTTTGGTTTCCGTTATATTGACTTTAATTCCAATACTGGATTTAGCTTGAATGGAAAGAATGTAAAACTGAAAGGTGTATGTATGCATCATGATCAGGGTGCACTTGGATCAGCATCCGAACGTGATGCTGTATATCGTCAGGTAAGTAAACTGAAAGAGATGGGTTGTAATGCGATTCGTACTGCTCATAACACACCTTCTTCCGTACTTCTTGAAGCCTGTAACGAATTAGGTATGATGGTAATGGATGAGACCTTTGACGGATGGGCATTTCCAAAGAACGGAAACAGTCAGGACTTTAGCACACACTATAACAAGACGATTAGTGAGGATAATAAATTACTCGGTGCGACTGCAGGCGATACCTGGTATAAATTTGTACTGGAATCCAACATTGAACGTGATAAGAATGATCCGTCTGTTGTAATTTGGGATATCGGAAATGAGCTGAACTTTGGTGTTACTGATCCTAGCAAGTATGAACAGTATGCAAAAAATATGAAGAGTTATATCGAGGCGATTGATAAGACAAGACCAATCACAGTTGGTGATAATAATCCATACGGGTTACGATATAACACATACGGGGATTTCCGTAATAAAGTTACTGCGGTTCTGGCAAATAATGGAGAAGGCTTAGCAGGAGCAAACTATTCTATGGCAGCTATGAGTGGTATTCATAGTGCTCATCCAGATTGGAAAATTATTGCTACGGAGACTGCTTCACCAAGTAACAGCCGAGGTATCTACACAACATTGTCACAGTATGGTAAGTCTGGTGATTATCAGTGTACAGCGTACGATACTAATGCGGTAAGCTGGGGAAATACAGCACGTGAATCCTGGTGGTATACGATTAAAGATGACTTTGTATCCGGTGAATTTATCTGGACAGGATTTGATTATATTGGTGAGCCAACACCTTGGAACGGAACAGATAAAGGAAGTGTTAGTGGTGACAAATTGGCTGTACCAAACTCCTCTTACTTTGGAGTAATCGATACGGCAGGATTTGAGAAGGATTCCTTCTATTTCTATACTAGCCAGTGGAGAGAAGATAAACAGACACTTCATATTGTACCACAGAGTTGGAATAAAAAAGATCTCAGTATTTCAGGAGGTAAAGTACCAGTTTATGTTTACTCCAATGCAGCAAAAGTAGAGTTGTATCTGAATGGAAAACTGATCGGTACTTCCACAAGAAATCCAATCAAGACGGCTGCCGGTCATGAATGGGCTACATACAGTAATGAATCTAATGATGAAGAACAGTGTGTTGCAGTCAACGAGAGTCAGAAGTGGAAAGCTCAGGCAATTCAGTTTAAGGTAAAATATGCGGAAGGTACACTTAGTGCGAAAGCATATGATGAAGATGGCAAAGAAATTACAGATACGCTGGGATCACAGAGTGTGACAACAAACAGTGATGCTGGAAGTAAGTTATCTGTTAAAGCAGAGAAGAGCAAAATTACAGCAGATGGAAGCAGTCTAAGTTATATAGCAGTAGATGTAAATGACAAAGATGGACGTTTTGTAAGTTCTGCAGACAATAGTATTCGTTTTACTTTAACAGGTAATGGAACAATTGTTGGTGTAGATAATGGAAATCCATCTACCGTTAATAAATTCCAGCAGAAATCCGTATTAACAAGCAGTAAGACAGCTAAGATTAAAGCATTTAGCGGAAAAGCACTTGTGATTGTACGCAGTACAAAGGATGCAGGTGGTTTTGCATTGAAGGCAGAATCTGCAGGTCTTACTGGAGAGACTGTATTTGTAAATACTGTAGGTGAAAAGAATGGTGAAGTATTTCTGAAAGATTATACGATAAAACCAGAGTACACTGTTATGATGGGTACAAAGCCTGAATTAGAGACAACCGTAACAGGTACTATGAGCGATGGATCTAAGCAGGAAGGTACGATTGATTGGAAACTGACAGAAGATGTGTACAATCATCCTGGTGAGTACGTTCTGGATGGAACAATGAAGTTTGGTAAAGAAGAAGTAGCTGTATCTGCAAACCTTCATGTAAAACCGATTATCGTAGCGGTACAGAACTATACAAGAGCAACTGTAAAAGGGCTTGTTCCAACTTTACCTTCAACATTAGCAGGAATTCTTCCAGATGGTACATCATACGGTGCATATCCGGTTACATGGGATAGTATTAAAGAGTCTGATTTGGAAAATGTTGGAGATGTCGTAAAGGTAAAAGGTAAAGTTGACGTAGAAGGTAAAGAGATGACAGCAACTGCAACGATACGTGTGGCAGAAGGTGAAGTAAAAGAAGCAGTCAATATAGCTCCAAAATATAAAACTTTAAAAGAAAGCTGTGGCGAACCGGCAGATAATCTGCTTTCTATTGTAGATGGTGTTAATAATGTATTGGATAGGCCAAATATGCGTTGGACAAACTGGAATGACCATTTATTAAACTCTTCGCCAACCATCACATTTACCTGGGATGAGGTCTATGAGTTGGCAAGTATCAAAGCATGGTTCTTTGGTGATATGAATGTAAAAGCACCAGAGAGCGTAACGATTGCAGTATCTGAAGATGGAGAGAACTTTAAAGAAGTTGAATTTACACATAATGATTATCAGGTAAATCAGAAGAGTGAACTGGTATTTAATGAGGTTCAGAAAGCAAAAGCATTGAGATTTACCATGAAACAGGTAGGAACAGGATATGTTGGTCTGACTGAGTTAGAAATCTGGACAAGTGAGAAGGGTTATACTTCAAACAAGACAGCGGAGTTAGAAGAACTGAAAGTGGATGGAACAGCAGTGGAAGGTTTTGCAGCCGATAAATATGAGTATACTGTAGTTGTAGACAAAGTAGATCAAGCTGTTGTGGATGCAGCTGCAAAAGATAATGCATCAGTAATGGTAGTACCGTTTAATAAGGACAATGTTGTAAAAGTAATCGTTACTTCTGAAGATGGCAAGACAACCAATACTTATAAAGTTAAGTTAATTGCAAAAGATCAGATTGCAGATAAAGTCTTGATTGAAAAAGTAGAGGGCGAGATTAAACAGGCAGAATCTTTGAAAAAGGATGATTATACGAATAGTTCCTATGCAGAATATGAAAAAGCATTAAAGGAAGTAAAAGCAGTCATCGCAAAAGAAATAGTGACAAAAGATGAAGTAAATGCGGCACTTGAAAAATTACAGACAGCAAGAGGCAATCTTGTAAAAGTAACAAAACCGGCACCAGATACAAATAAGAATCCAGAAAAACCATCTGCGAATAAACCAGAAACAGGGGTTCCTTCTGTTGGAATGTTAATCAAGTACAAAAAAGCTATCTATAAGGTAAGAGAAGTTAACGCAACAGGTGGTACGGTAATGCTTGTTAAACGAAATAGCAAGAAAGCAAAATTTGTTATTCCAGCAGCTATTAAGAGTAGAAATTATACCTTTAAAGTAACATCGATTGCAAATAAAGCGTTCAAGGGTGATAAGAAACTCAAGAAAGTTGTAATTGGTAAGAATGTTCAGGTAATCGGCAAACGTGCATTTGAGAA
>ENA-ORMX01001990-ORMX01001990.1-human-gut-metagenome-genome-assembly--contig:-NODE-1990-length-12465-cov-4.048348_pt1 | contig 12465 bp, 10 predicted proteins | sample MGYA00242108_ERZ509007 | MGnify/ENA primary metagenome ERZ509007 (study PRJEB26280, sample SAMEA2338745) | human gut metagenome | biome: human gut; feature: human-associated habitat; material: faeces...
TCCAAGCTGGATACGTGGGTTCGATTCCCATCACCCGCTTTTTTGTTACCCTTTTTTGTTTGTCCACTAAGTATTTATGCATTTAAACTGTCATACAGCTGCTTTTACACATACTTATACACAAAACAAAAGCCGATACACCGTGTCTCCACGAAATGTATCGGCTTTTATTATGCGCTAGATAAAATATGTATTCCCTAATAATGTCTGACTAGAATAAATCTACACGACCTGAAAACTTATCATTTATAACATAGTATGCAGAATACTCCTCCGGCTTGATGTAGATGTTAAGCTTTCTGATGAAGCCTGCCTTGTGTCCCTCAGCAACGAACTGAGCCTTAACACGCTCCTCGACAGCTGCTGTATCAACCTCGCTGTTCTGGTACTGAACAATAATCTCCGGCTTTACCGGCTCCTTCTTTGCAGGTTTTGCCTCTTTAGCTGTCTTTGCAGCTTTTGCTGCCTTTGCTGTTGTCTTCTTAACAGTGTCCTTTACATCAGCCTTAACCTCAGCGGCCTTCTCAGCAACCTTCTCAGTTGTCTTTTCAACAGCCTTCTCAACCTTCTCGGTTGTCTTCTCTACGGCTTTTTCTACCTCAGCCTTTACATCGGCTTTTGCATCAGCCTTAGGCTCTGAAACCGGCTGTGCCACTGTTTCCTCTTTTTTAACTTCAACCGGCTTTACTGCCTGCTTAACTGTCTTTGAGTTATTCTTTTTACGCATACTATTTTCCTCCTCATGCTCATTATTCACATACTAAAAAATTTTCAATTGCAACTAAAGCTTCCTGCTCATCATCACCCTTTGTAACAATATCAACAGACATTCCATCTGAAGGATTAAATGCCATAATACCCATGATGCTTTTTGCATTGATTTTGCGATTGTCACTCTCCAATGTAATCTCACTATCGAACTTGCATGCCACTTGAACAAGCTCTGCGATTGGATTATCATGACCTTCACATACTTTTGTAACGACAATACTCTTCTTACTCATACGTTCTCCTTAAACAAAAAGTATTAAACCTGTTTCATACTTATTTAATATATCCCAATTGTAACCGCTTTTCAATACTTATGAAAATTTCTGTTAAACTTTACCTAAGGAGCTTACATTTAATGTCACAAAATCGGCATTATTACAACATTATTCTGTTTATTTTGTCATGTACGTGATAAAATGCAAGCCACCATTATAAAACATTCTGTCAGCATCCTCATAGCTCATCGATGTTGTTGCGCCATTATCCGGATTATAAATATATAAAGCTCCATTTGAAGAGTATCCTGTCACAAGCACTGCCGACGTATTTCCCGTCATCGCAAATACCGGATTGCCCTGGCTGATATAAAAGATAATATCCTCAGAAGACACTCCCTGTAAATCCAGGATTTCCTTGTCCGGCAGGTTGTTTTTGAGCACATCAACAGCACTGCTGCCTGCTCCAATCAGCTCAGACACACTTACCGTAACATCATTGTAGGTAAGCATTGCACTTACTGACTTCACGACACTGTCAGCATCCTTATCGGTTTCATTACATGCAATATTCGCAAATGCATTTACTGCATTTTTTCTTGCCCTCATCCATACATACTGCTGGTTTGAGTCAATTACCACTCCCATGCTGTCATTTGCCTGTTTTATGGCATCCGAGATGTTATCAGATGCAAAAATCACATTCCCCTTTGCATAAACATAGAAATGGACTGTATTGTCATCAAACTTTAAATCAACAGCAGTATCATGCGAATTTATAGTCATCTGTGCTGTCAGCTGCTTCAGCTTATCCGGCTTTTTACCACCTGCTATACTAATAGCGCTGACCGTCAGCTTTGTATCGGACTGGCTCGTATCAAGAGCTATCTTCTGCTTCGAATCAGCCTCCCGGTTCATAATGGTATCCTGACCGATTTCTGCATACACACCATTGTTTTGCGCAATCAGATCTATCGTTACCGTATATCCATCCACAGAAATTTTCTCGACATAGCCGCCCGAAGGGGTATATGTCTTAAGCTCCGACTGGTCAGATGTATCAAGAATAATAAGGCCATTCATAGGAAATGTCGTGTTTCCGGCTGCATCAGAGACCACATCAGCAGCATTCGCCTGTCCATATATGAAATCCTCACCTATGAAGCCAAGCGGACGTAGATACTGGTCGTCGCCCTTTTTGACCTCAAAGGTCTTGCCACTCTTTAAATCCATCACTTTTATGGTATTTGATGAGTACTGATTTGCAGAATCCACCCATGCAAAGTATCTGTTACTCTCCGATGCGCAGTAAGAGCCTGTGGACAAGCCCTCAACCACCTTCTTTACTGACATCGAGCCTAAATTAATCCTATAGAGACTGTCATCCATCATGAGATAGAATTCATTCTTCTCATTGAGATAAAGCATCTTGCCCATCTCAGCCTTTAGCACCTCATATGATGTCTTAGAAGGAATAAACGCTTCCTCATCTATAGTATGTGCCAGACCGTCATAATGGTACACACCGGTTCCCACCTCTCCCTCGTGGGTGCCTCTGTTCATATATCCGTATACCACAAAATCAATACTGCCCGCTTCGTCTACACTGACAATCTTTATATCGTGATGATTCCAGTTCTCACGCTCATCAATGCCCTCAGCGTCCCTGAAGCTGAATACCTTGATTATCATTCCATTGTTGATATCATAGGAGTATAAATCTCCCTCCTGGACAAAGCATATCACACTGCCTGCTTCATTGGCCCTGTACTCTGCCTCACTGCTTCTGATGCCAAGCATTACGCTGCCAGAATCCGATATAAAGCTGTTTTCACTGTTAAAAATCTGATTTGCCGTTCTCTCATAGTTGAGCACGTACATACGGCTTTCCGTCTGGCGCAGCCTGAAATACTCTCTCACATTGTAATACTCAGTCTCCCCCTTACCGCCCACACAGCTCATCACATAGTCTATTGTGACCACATCATAAGAATCGTTTATTTCCTTTAGGGCTATGACAGGATTCGTATACTGTGCAGCGGCCATTGAGCCCCAGGTAATCTGACTCACCGTAGATGTCAGATCCACATGTGCAAGCGTATTTCTGTCACCGGTTGTTGTCTCCATATATGTTGTAAAGAAGGATTTGTCATCCTTTATAAACGTCTCATCATGAAACTTCTTTGCAAACTCAACAACCTTTGCAGCTGCCTTTCCATCCGTCTGCATAATCCTGCTGTAATAATATACATTATCCTGACCGCTTGTGATGGTAAACACCAAAAGATACTCAGTATTTTCATCCATAACATTCGGCATGCTTACGTCCGCCTGAATAGTATTATCCTTATTAGAAAAAGAAGATATCTCGTCATCGGCCACCAGCCTCTTGCCATCCATGCTTCTGATCTTGTATGATATTCTGTCAACAGCCATACCATATGTTGAAATGGATAATGAGAGCTTCCTGTCATCCGAAATTGGAATAACGCAATCGCGCATCTTTGTCGGATCCATCTCAGTAGTATATCCATGGAGGGTGTTTATCTTTATTTTATCCAGATTAAATGACATAACCGGCAGCGTTGCATCCGCCTGCTTCGTGGTCATATCCTTATTTCCCTTGTTTGTAGTTATGCAAAATGTAATTAATGCTGCAATAAATACTACTATAAGTACTATCGGCTTTATCACTTTCTTACTCATAAAATCATATCCTTATATCTACCAGAATCTTTGGTACCTTCTGTATCTGCATCTGCGTCTGCAGAGTTCACAGTTAAAAAGTATGCCCGCTATTGTACAGATAAAGCACCTGCTGCTTTGCTCTGAGATAAATCTGCCGGCAATCCTGTCTGCCTCATCGAAAAGACGCTGTCTGTCAGGCACCTCATCATAGATAAAGCTGCCCTCATACTCCAGCTCATCCATGCGCTGCTCTACTGCGGACTGTATCATCGCCGTATCAAGCGGATACATATCCTTTATCATCCCCAGGTCCTTTGCAAATGCCTCCTCATTTTTATAGTAATCCATAAACGGAAATGTTTTATAAAAAGGTAACATCAAAAAACCTCTTTTTAATCATTATATGCTATATTCAGCTATTAGTTGCATGCTATAACAAACAATGCTGCAATAAAAATGCATGCGCCCAGGAATTTCTTTCCCGATACCTTCTCCTTCAGTATCACGCTGGAGCATATCATCATCACAATAATCGTCAAATTAAAAATATACCCTGCATAGCTGCCGGACATTGAAACTGCCCTGCCATAAAAATCATATGCTAACGGGTATGCAATGCCTGCAAGAATCAGGCATATACCATCAACAAATGACATGGATCTGATTTTCTTCATGCCTCCTGTCGCAATAGTAAATATAATAAGCACCAGCGTTCCTATAAATACACACCAGAACGCAATAAAGCCCTTATCCGGCTGTATCCCGCCAAGTGACACCAGAATATGTGCTGCCGACGCACAAACTGCAGCAAGAAGCGCAAACAAAATACCGGTTCCATCCAGATTTAAAATAACCGTTCCAACAATCATGAGTGCAATCGCTATATAGTCAAAAGTGTCAGGAGTGTTATGAAACAGAAAAAATCCCGCTGCAAGCGTGATTATATAGCTGCATTTAACTATAGCTGTAACCTGAAATGTGTAGCCCTCATGTATGGACTTAAAAAAACAGATGCCAAAAAGCCCTGTTGCAAGCCCTGCCAGAAGTATAAATATAACGCTCCTTTGGCCGAGTGCAATCAGGCTGCTTCCCATTATATTATCTTTCCTGTAAAAAAATATAGACGCACATAAAACAATCCCGGCAATGCTTCCCGCCAGCGCCGGGTCTGTCTTTTTAGTTCCAACCTTGGCCAAAATAGGCACACATGCTGCAATAAATGTTGCAGCACATGCCCATATAATTCCTGTCATATACATTACCTCACCACGTATCTATTACTGTGACTGTGCAGCACTATCTGCAGCTCCTGTTGTACTGCCATCTGCTGTACCCTGACTGGCAGCCCCGCTATTTGCCGCACCTGATGTGCCGCTGTCTGTAGTGCTGTCAGCCATATCTGACTTGACGTAGTCAGAGCTGACATAGCCTGTCTGTCCCTGGAAAATAACCTGTGTCCATCCATTGTCCTCTGATACAAACTCAAGCTTCACATTCTGTCCTATAACAGTAACTATATTTGCGTTTTTATCAGGCTTCTCTCTCATGTTTACACTGCTTGTAGTAGTGACGTAAGTTTTTTCGGTACCCTCTGTAGTCTGCTGTGGCAGATATATGGCGCCTATCTCCGTATCACTATCGCCGGCACTGTCAGTTTCACTTTCGCTAACTGCATTCTGCTGTACCTTGTCCTGCTCCTTTTTTTTGCCGCCCTTTGAATTAACGGTAATCACTATTGTAACAATCAGGGCAATAAGAAAAAGACATATTGCTGCAAAAATCAGTCTGGCGATTATAACATCTTTTCTGTGGCTTGCTTTCATATTATTCTCCTTTTGTATTATCTGTGTTTTGGCTCATTATAGCATAATAATCTAAAAAGAAAAAGGCAGTTAATAGAATGTTTATTGGTAAATTTCTATAAATTACCTTATAATATTTTTAAACTACAGCACATCATATCAGAGGGAGATAAAATCATGGAACAAAAGACACCTTTTAAGGAGCTGACATTCAGTCAGAAAATACAATATATATGGGACTATTACAAAATACCGATATTTCTTGTCATTATCGGAATCATAGCAGTCACAACCTTTATTTGCGGCCGGCTTGCGCAGAAAAATACTGTTTTGAGCGTATTATGCGTAAATGCAGAAAACAGCACCACAGAGGACAGCGGCGCCGATATTTTCAATGACTTTCTCACAGATAACGGCTATGATTTGTCAAAGGATGAAATTGCCTTAAACAAAAATATCTGTGTCGATGTAGACAAAAGCGGCCTAGACTATCAGAACATGGCAGTCCTCACAGCATACTTTGCTTCTAACGAATACGATATATGCTTTATGGATGATAAGACCTTTGATTATTACGCCAAAAATGTCTGCTTTGAAGATATAAGCAAATATCTGGATAAAGCCGTCCTTGAAAAATATAAGGACAGGCTTGCATATGTGACAATAGATGGTAAGGAATATCCTTGTGGTATCAGGCTTTCAGCAGATGACAATGAATTTGTCAAAGCCTCCGGCTTATACTCTTCATGTACTGTCGGAGTGTGCTGTGACTCCTCCCACGATGCTATGGTCAAAAAATTATGCGGCTACATATTACAGTAGCCGCATTTCTATTTCTTCTGCTTTTATCTTATGAATTTCTCCTGTTTTTAAGCTTCAGGATTCCACCTATTGCAAGAAGTACTACACTCAGGCATGAAACAATAAACAAATCAGGAACATAATCCTTTATTACCCAGTATGGTATGCCTCCGACAATAGGCGCAATAACTATGCCCACCGGCAAAAACAGATGCAGGAAAATATTTGCTATCAGGTTTCCGCTATTGTCTGTTCTCCATTTGTGCGACTTGATAATCTCCATCAGCGCAACCAATATAAATGCTGCAAAAACAAGGTCATAGAACAGGTGCGCATCGACATAATCCTTTGGGTCAAGCTCGTCTGTTGCGTATCCCATAAGTGTCATCACAACCTTTGAGGTTACCTTGTTCATCAGATTGTTTGTGACCATATAGTCATTGGTATTTGCGAGGAATACAACGCCCACACCGCTCTCCGGAAGCAGATACATGTCTGCGATATAGTTTTCCGTGAGACCTGTATGATTGTACACTGTCTCAACATATTTATCCGAACGCACCCAGCCCATACCATAGCCTGTCTCACCGGACTCATCCATAGGAACTGTTGCCCGAAACATTGTGCTAAGGCTCTTGTCAGAGAGTATTCCATAGCCGCCACGCAGATACATCTGCAGATATTTTCCCATATCATTTGCGCTGGATGCAATATAGCCCGCCGGTACAGTGGACCACGAATCGCTGAGCGGATACTTCACATCGCTTTCCACCGAAAAACCGAAATAATTGTTGTGGCCTGTAATCAGACCATCCTCCTTCGCTTTTGCATAGGCTGCGCTGCTGTGAGTCATGCCAAGTGGTGTAAAAAATGTCGTTGTCAGATAATCGCTGTAGCTAACACCTGATACTTTTTCCACTATAAGACCAAGTATGTCATAATTGACATTCGCATAGGTATATTCTCCATTTTTGCCAACAATCTTTGCATTTCCCACATGCTGGTACACGCCAAGTCCACTGGTATGATTGAGCAGCTGTCTTATTGTAATCCTTGTCGCATCCTTTGGATTTTTGAATACCTCAGCTGCATCCAGATAAGGATTTACCGGGCTGTCAATATTCAGATGTCCTCCCTCATACAGCTTCATGATGCATGCCGCAGTAAACGACTTGCTGAGTGAACCGGTGATAAACGGTGTGTCAAGGCTCTTGCAATCCCCATATGTACCGGAGAAAAGCACGCCCTCTGCATCTACCACCTCAACAGCCATGCCCGGAATCCTGTAATTGTCACAGGCTGCCTTTAAGGTATCCTCTATCTCTGTATATTTCGGCGAATAATTGTTGTTGTCAAGCCTTGGAATCATATCTATCACAAGACCCACTATAATAGCAACCACTATTCCCATCAGAGCTCTCTGTGGTATCAGTCCGATATAATGTGCATAATTGGTATATGTCTTTTTCGCCATATCCTCGGTACCCTTTATCCACACCTTCGGTGTATGTGCATACCAGCCACAGTATACTACCAGTTCAAGAAACAATAGGACTGCCATCCATATCAAAAGTGCAAACACAAAGCCCGTCGAAAAACTTTTTGCCCCTGCTATTGATGTCAGTATGACAAGCGCTATCGTCCAGAATATAAGTGTCGGAAGCTTCTTTACAAACTTCTCCCAGTCTGTCATGATACGGATATTCCGATTTCTGTAGCCACGCATATGCATGACCTTTTTCTGCAGCTTCTCGGGCATATTGCTTATCTTATATGCCGGATCCCGCTTTATCCGTATTACTCTGTATATGCCAAATATTAAGCAGCAGACTATTATCTCAACTGCCAGTACCATTCTATCAACCACCTTATGTCTTATTTACAGTCATTTGAAACTGTACTTTACATAAAAATTTAGCACATTTTTTGTGCTATGTAAACACAAAATAATATGAATACTGCGGGCCCAAAAATGAAATTTTAAATTCCACCACCACATTTGGTGGTGGAATTTACTCCCGCACAGTAAAGGTTTACTCTTTCATATAAAAATGGTAAGGTTATCTTTCTTTCTGACAGCAGTAGAAAGAAGGATATCCATGAGTAAATATATTCCAGGAAACCAGAAGCACCTTTCCCTTGAAGACCGTATCTATATCGAAAACGAACTGAACAAGGGAGAAACCTTTAAGAACATTGCCCGCTTTCTTTGCAAGGATCCAACAACCATTTCCAAAGAAGTAAGGGCTCACCGTCTATCCGACTGGTATCACAAAGGTACTTTCTATAATGCCCATAACTTTTGTATTCATCGCTTCCATTGCCGGAAAACCAATGTCTGCGGAAAAATCATTCTCTGCGATGTAAAATGCACTTCCTGCCCCACCTGTAATCAAACTTGCAAGGATTTTGTGAAGGAACAGTGCAAAAGACTGGATAAGGCGCCCTATGTCTGTAATGGCTGCACAAAAAAGATAAATCATTGCACCATCGCCCAGAAATACAGATACGATGCACGTTTTGCTGATAGAAAATACCGTGAAAAGCTTTCCGGTTCCAGAGCCGGTATAAACATGACAAAACATGAATTACGCAAAAAGGATGGCATTGTTTCTCCTTTAATCGAGCAGGGACAATCTCCATATCAAATCATTACCAATCATCCAGAACTGGATATGTCAGTCCGTTCCTTGTACACCTATCTGGATCAAGGTCTGTTTACAGCCAGAAACATTGATTTAAAACGTAAGCCCGGCTTCAAGCCACGAAAGTGCCATAAAACACAGATTACAAACAGAACCGTCTTCGAGAAAAGGTTATTCAGTGATTTTAGTGAGCTGCAGTTATCCTCTTTTGTAGAAATGGATACGGTACACTCATCCAGAGAATCCAACAAGACGTTACTGACCTTTTTCTTCACTAAGGAAAAGCTGTTCCTTGCCTTTCTCCTGAATCGTTGTACTAAAGGCGCTGTCCGGCTTATTTTTGACCGTTTAGAAAAACGTATGGGCACCTATGAGTTCTTATCTGTCTTTGAATATATCTTGACAGACAGAGGTTCAGAATTCGGAGATCCTGTCGCTCTTGAAACAGGACTGGATGAAATTCAGCGTACCAGCATCTACTATTGTGATCCCATGCGTAGCGGACAAAAAGGAGGTCTTGAGCAGGCTCACACCATGCTTCGCATGGTGCTTCCCAAAGGAACTAGTTTTGAATTTTTGACACAATGGGATGTGAATCTAATCGTGAATCACATCAACTCCACTCCAAGGGAAAGTCTTAATGGAAGCACGCCTTATGACGCCGCATTAGAGACACTCGGAAAAGAAACCCTAAACGCATTTCAGCTTAAGCGCATTGACCCTGATTTGGTCAATCTAACGCCTAAGCTGATTCGCTTCAACCATTAACAACCACTTAGAAATCTGCTGTCGGACTGGAAATTAAACTTTCACATTTTCCTCACATGACCGGTGGAATTTAGTCTCGCACACTACCTTCCAGTGGTCCGTTTGTCATACCATCAAATCAGTTTTTTCCAAGAAGTTACTCCTATTATAACAGAAATAAGCGTTTTGAGCTTATAAAACTCTTAGAAAATCAAGAACTTTTAAATGAGTGTGGAATTTACTTCTGCACTGGAATTTACTTTTTCAAGTTAGCGAATACTGCGGGCCGTATAACAGCTACAAATCAGTTCTGGCCATAGTATGCGTTAGCCCCATGCTTACGGTAGAAATGCTTCTCCTTTATGTTGTCCGGGGCTGGCTTCACGTCAGGATTTACTGACTCTGTGAGTCTGGCCATCTTTGCCACTTCCTCAAGGACAACGGCGTTGTGCACAGCCTCAGCCGCATCCTTTCCCCAGGCAAACGGTCCGTGATTCTGACAGAGCACAGCCGGTGTGTATACAGGATTGATTTTTCTGTTCTCAAAGGTCTCTATGATGACAAGACCTGTGTTTTTCTCATAGGCTTCGTTGATTTCCTCTGTGGTGAGATTTCTCGCACATGGAATTGAGCCTAGGAAATAGTCTGCGTGAGTGGTGCCGTAGAGCGGAATATCCCTGCCGGCTTGTGCCCATGCAACCGCCTCAGGTGAGTGCGTATGTACAATTCCTCCAATATCCGGATACTTTTTGTAGAGCTCTAAGTGTGTTGCTGTGTCTGACGAAGGCTTGTATTTTCCCTCTATCTTATTTCCTTCAAGATCCATGACTACCATATCATCAGGGGTGAGCACATCATAATCCACTCCACTTGGCTTGATGACAAAATAGCCTGTTTCCCTGTCAATTCCACTGACATTGCCCCATGTATATGTGATAAGCCCTCTTCTTGGGAGCTCCATGTTTGCTTCGTAAACCTGTTTCTTTAATTCTTCAAGCATTTTCTGTTCCTCTCTTATTATTTTTTACTGCTATTACAGCGGGAGTGCCTTTACCATGGCACGCTCTGCCTCAATTGCTGCCTTATATGTATTTATGTACTCATCAAAGCCCTTTACATCGTCAGGATCCGGCTGCATTACTATGCCCTTTTCGCCATTAAATACCTTGTCTGAAAGATATTTTTCCAAAGGCTCTCCATCTGCTTTATTCACCATATATGCTGCAAGCACTGCCATGCCCCACGGGCCGCCCTCTCCGGCAGTCTCCATGACCGCAACCGGTGCATCCATGGCCGCTGCAAGTATGCTCTGGCCCACACCCTTTGTCTTGAACAGACCACCATGACCGTAAAGTGTGTCTACCTTTACTTTTTCCTCTTTAAAGAGAATATCACAGCCGATTTTTAGTGTTGCAAGACTTGCATAGAGATGTGTGCGCATAAAGTTTGCAAGATTCATCCTTGCATCCGGCTTTCTGGCAAACATAGGTCTGCCCTCGTTGAGTCCGATGACAGGCTCTCCCGAGAAAAGGTTAAAGGCTACAAGGCCGCCACCGTCCTTATCGGCTGTAAGTGCATTGTTGTAGAGCTTTCCATATATGTCATTCATATCTATATCCATGCCAAACAGCTCTGAAAATTCCTTGAATAATCCCACCCATGCATTTAAGTCTGACGTACAGTTGTTGCAGTGCACCATAGCTACCGCATCTCCCGATGGTGTGGTGACCATATCAAGCTCCTCATGAACTGCCTTAAGCGCCTTTTCAAGCACCACCATAGCAAATACAGATGTGCCCGCTGATACATTTCCGGTGCGCACTGCAACAGAATTGGTTGCGACCATTCCCGTGCCTGCGTCTCCCTCAGGCGGTGCAAGCAATATACCGCTCTCCAGATTGCCTCTTACATCAAGCCTTTTAGCTCCTTCCTCTGTCAGCGTACCTGCCTTTTCTCCAGCCGTAAGCACCTTTGGCAGAATGTCCCTTATATCCCACGGATATTCTTTTACCTTATCTAATGCTGCAAATTTATCAAGCATTGCCGCATCATAATCCCTGGTCTTCGAATCGATAGGAAACATGCCTGATGCCTCACCGACACCCATGACCTTTTCACCTGTGAGCTGCCAGTGAATATAGCCTGCCAATGTTGTGAAATATGATATCTTTGATACATGCTCTTCTTTATTTAATATAGCCTGATACAGATGCGCTATGCTCCACCTCTGCGGAATATTAAAGCCAAGCACCTCAGTAAGCTCTGCTGCAGCCTCACCTGTGATGGTATTTCTCCATGTCCGAAATGGCACAAGTAGATTATCCTCCTTGTCAAAAGGCAGATAGCCGTGCATCATGCCGGAAATGCCCATTGCGCCGACAGAAGTCAATTCAATATCATATTTGCCTCTGACATCCTCGGCAAGGGTTCTGTAACATTCGCGCATACCCGTCCAAACATCGTTGAGATGATATGTCCAGATGCCGTTTTCGAGCTTATTTTCCCATGAATAGCCGCCAGACGCGATTACTTCATTGTTTTCATCAACAAGTATACCCTTGATTCTCGTTGAACCGAGTTCGATACCAAGCGACGTTCTACCTCCGAGTATCGACTCTTTTATTTTTTCAGTTTTCATACAGCACTCCTTCTTGTCTTTTTAAACAACAAAATTTTATCACATTAAACAAAAAAATGAAAGAGAAAAGCGAAACTAAATTTATTTTATATTGAAATTATTGTCGATTTATGTTACCATGTTGAAAAAATATACAAGGAGTGGATAATTTGACTTAC
>ENA-ORMX01001999-ORMX01001999.1-human-gut-metagenome-genome-assembly--contig:-NODE-1999-length-12424-cov-1.843965_pt1 | contig 12424 bp, 10 predicted proteins | sample MGYA00242108_ERZ509007 | MGnify/ENA primary metagenome ERZ509007 (study PRJEB26280, sample SAMEA2338745) | human gut metagenome | biome: human gut; feature: human-associated habitat; material: faeces...
GGGTTTGTTCTACTGTGTGAAGCGTGGAATCGTTAATTTTGCACTTCATTACGTTAAATATAAGAACAAAAGAAAAGAAACACGAAAATGAGAGTGGGAAAATACTTTTTAGGTCTGTCCGCTTGTTTGTATGCAGCGGCGGCAGATGCGGAACGCGTACCGATGAAACTGTGGTATGACGAGCCGGCTAAAGTGTGGATGACATCGGCCTTGCCGGTCGGTAACGGGGGAATCGGGGCTATGTTCTTCGGGGGTGTGGCCAAGGAACGGTTGCAGTTCAACGACAAGACGTTGTGGGCCGGCAGTACGACCCGGCGTGGGGCATACCAGAACATGGGCGACTTGTTTTTCGAGTTCGATACGCCGGAAACTTGCACCAATTACCGTCGGGAACTTTCCTTGGACGATGCCATAGGACGTGTGTCTTATACGATTGACGGAGTGGACTACCTGCGCGAATATTTTGCCAGCAATCCGGACAGCGTGATTGTGGTGCGGCTGACGACGCCCGGACATAAAGGCAAACTGAACTTCTCCCTGCGGATGCAGGACGGACGGCAGGGGATGACCCGGGTGGACGGCCATACGATGACCATCAAAGGCACGTTGGATTTGTTGTCCTACGAGGCACAGGCTCGCTTGCAGGCCGACGGCGGCATGGTGGAGACGAAATCCGACCGGTTGGAGGTGAAAGGGGCGGATGCGGTGACGGTCGTGCTGACCGGTGCGACCAATTTCGACCTCGCTTCGCCGACGTACACGCACGGAGATGCGGACGAGATACACCGACGGGTATCGGCCCGGATGGACAAGGCTGCGCGGAAGTCTTACAAGAAGTTGAAAGCAGCGCATCTGGCGGATTACCAACCTCTCTTTGCCCGTGTGGAGTTGGATTTGGATGCGGAGCAGCCGGACTATACGACGGACGTGCTCGTGCGTGAGCATAAAGACAATGCTTACCTTGACATGCTCTATTTCCAGTATGGGCGTTACCTCATGCTCGGCTCTTCGCGCGGAGGCCAGTTGCCTAGCAACCTGCAAGGGTTGTGGAACAACGTGAACAATCCTGCATGGGAGTGCGACTACCATAGCAATATCAACGTGCAGATGAATTATTGGCCTGCCGAAGTGGCCAACCTTTCGGAATGCTATGCCCCGTTCATCACCTACGTGTCTACTGAGGCTTTGAAGGACGGAGGCTCGTGGCAACAAGTGGCACGGAAAGAGAATTGTCGCGGATGGGCCGTACACACGCAGAACAATATCTTCGGTTATACGGACTGGTTGATTAACCGTCCGGCCAATGCCTGGTATTGCACTCACCTGTGGCAACATTATGCTTATACTTTAGATAAGGAATATTTGCGCGACACGGCCTGGCCCGTCATGAAGGTGACTTGCCAGTATTGGTTCGACCGCTTGAAGGAAAATACAGAAGGACGGTTGGTGGCTCCCAACGAATGGTCACCCGAACACGGGCCTTGGGAAGACGGCGTGGCCTACGCCCAACAGTTGGTGTACGCCTTGTTCGAGGAAACATTGGCTGCAGCCGGTGTGTTGGCTGTCGATGATGCTTTCGTATCGGAACTGAAAGAGAATTTCTCCCGTTTGGACAATGGCCTGCATGTCGGTTCATGGGGGCAAATCAAGGAATGGACCATACAGGAGGATAAACAAGGAGATCATCAGCGACACTTGTCTCATTTGATGGCCTTGTACCCCTGCGATCAGATTTCTTACCTGAAAGACAAACGTTATGCCGAGGCGGCCAAAGTGGCTTTGGATTCACGGGGCGACGGTGCCACGGGATGGAGCCGGGCTTGGAAAGTGGCTTGTTGGGCACGCTTGTGGGATGGCGAACGGACTTACCGTTTGTTGAAACAGGCGCAAAATATTACGGACGTGACGGTGGTGAGCATGGACGACAATGCAGGAGGTGTGTATGAGAACCTGTTCTGTGCCCATCCTTCGTTCCAGATAGACGGAAATTTCGGAGCCACGGCCGGTATCGCCGAGATGATGTTGCAGAACACCGTGAAGGGCGTGCATCTGTTGCCTGCTTTGCCTTCGGCGTGGGATGACGGGCATTTCAAAGGTCTGAAGGCAAAAGGAGGTTTTGTTTTCGACGTGGCGTGGAAAGACGGGAAGATGGTGGAAGGCCGGGTGCATTCAGCTGCCGGACAGGAATGCCGGATGTACCTGCCGGATGCCAAACTTGTCGAGGTGAAGAAGTCGAAAGGCGGTAAGGTGGCTTTTACGCAGGAGGCCGATGGCGCAGTGGTATTTCCTACATCGGCCGGGAAGAGTTACCGTCTTCGTTTTGAATAAAGATATAGCCCTAAAAAACGTGCTACTCCGCCGCCTTTTCATGGAAAAAGGCGGCGGAGCTGCGTTTGTTCATTACTTTTTTTGAATACTTTATCGGAAAAAGATGCTTCTTTCTTTTATTTTCGTTACCTTTGTGCCTATCTAATATCAAAATTGTATGAAAATAACACTTTTGCAACAAGATATTTCATGGGGGAATCCGGAAACTAATGTGAGGAATGCCGAGCAGGCGATGGAGGCTTGTCCCGGGTCGGATGTATATGTGTTACCCGAAATGTTCTCCACCGGGTTCTGTACGCAACCCGAAGGACTGGCCGAACCGGCGGACAGTGATACGCTGCGTTGGATGCGCCGCTATGCCGCAGGGCACGATTGTGCCGTGGCCGGTAGCGTGGCCGTACAGGAAGGCGGAAAGTATTATAATCGTTTCTATTTCGTAAGTCCGGACGGGGCGGTCCGTTCGTATGACAAAAAGCATTTGTTCACGTACGGTGGAGAGCACTATCGTTTTACAGCCGGGCGGGAACGTGTGGTCGTGGAGTTCCGGGGTGTACGAATCCTGCTCCAGATTTGCTACGATTTACGTTTTCCCGTATGGGCGCGCAACCGGAAGGACTACGACGTGGCGCTCTATGTGGCCAGTTGGCCTACGCCGCGTGTGGAAGCCTGGTTGGCCTTGCTACGGGCAAGGGCCATCGAAAACCAGTGCTATGTGGCGGGGGTGAACCGTGTGGGGACGGATCCGTCTTGCGAGTATTGCGGAGGCACGTTGGTGATAGACCCTTACGGACGTACGGTAGCGGCCTGTGAGCAGGGCCGGGTAGATGCCGTGACGGTGGAGGTGGATATGTACAGCCTGGCCGAATTTCGCCGCAAATTTCCGGTATTGGATGATGCCGATGATTTTACATTGAATATTTAAACTCAGTAGATATAAAGATATGGAAAAGAAACTTTTGTTAGGTGATGAGGCCATAGCTCTCGGGGCTATCCATGCGGGCATTCGCGGAGTATACGCTTATCCGGGGACACCGAGCACGGAAATCACCGAATATATCCAACGGCACCCGTTGGCGCGTGCGCGAGGCTTGCACAGCACGTGGTGTACGAATGAGAAGACAGCTGTAGAAGCGGCTTTGGGGGCATCCTACGCCGGTGCGCGTGTGATAGCCTGCATGAAGCACGTGGGGCTGAACGTGGCGGCCGATGCTTTTGTCAACGCTGCCATTACGGGCGTGAACGGCGGCATGATCGTGGTTGTGGCGGACGACCCTTCCATGCACTCTTCGCAGAATGAACAGGACTCCCGTTTCTACGGTAAGTTTTCCATGATAACGACCTTGGAACCGTCAACTCAACAAGAGGCGTACGACATGATGCAATACGGCTTCGAACTTTCCGAACGGGAGAAGTTGCCGGTGCTGATGCGTATCGTGATGCGTTTGGCGCACTCCCGTGCCGCTGTGACGGTGAAGGAAGAAGCCGAAGAGGTGAGGGCGTTGCCCTGTGCGAAGGATCCGGCCAGTTGGGTGCTCCTTCCTGCCAATTCGCGCCGGAAATATGCCGCATTGGTGGAACAGCAACCGCGTCTGGAGCAGGCTGCGGCCGAAGCTCCTTACACGCGTTACGAACAGGCTTCGGGAGAGAAACCGGTGGGCATATTGGCCTGCGGTATAGGATATAACTATGTGACGGAGGTACGCGAGGCGGCGGAGAAGTTCAACGTTCTTAAAATCACCCAATATCCTTTGCCCGCTGACTTGGTGCGGCGCTTGGCTGCCGACAGTCGTGAGATTCTGGTGGTGGAAGACGGCCAGCCTTTTGCCGAAGAACTCGTGAAAGGGATGCTGTCCGCAGACTATCCCGTACGAGGTCGTCTGACGAGCGACTTGCCGCGTACGGGGGAACTGACGCCGGACAGCGTGGCAGCGGCTATGGGACACCGGCCGGAGCGTTACTTCGATGCCCCGAAGAATGTGGTGGGACGCCCGCCTGCCTTGTGCCAGGGATGCGGCCACCGCGACGTGTACACGGCTTTGAACGAAGTGGTAAAGGAATATCCCGATGCACGCGTGTTTGCCGACATCGGTTGTTATACATTAGGTGCTTTGCCGCCTTTCCGTGCCATAGACACTTGCCTCGACATGGGGGCTTCCATTACGATGGCTAAAGGGGCGGCCGACGCCGGTGTGTTTCCGGCCATCGCAGTCATCGGCGATTCCACGTTTACCCATTCGGGGATGACGGGATTGTTGGATGCCGTGAACGACAAGGCGCAGATTACCGTCATCATATCGGACAACCTGACTACGGCGATGACCGGCGGGCAAGACTCTGCCGGTACGAACAAGTTCGAGGCGATTTGCCTGGGGCTTGGGGTGGAGCCGGAACATGTGCGTGTAGTGGTGCCGTTGCCTAAGAACATGGACGAGATTACGCGTATTCTTCGTGAAGAGATAGAGTACAAAGGGGTGTCGGTCATCATCCCGCGCCGGGAGTGCATACAGACCTTGAACAGAAAGTTGAAACAGAAAAGAGCAGAAAAGAAAGCATGAAACAAGATATAATTCTTTCGGGCGTGGGAGGACAAGGCATCCTTTCCATTGCCACCATCATCGGTGAGGCTGCCACGCAGGCAGGGTTGACCTTGAAACAGGCTGAGGTGCACGGCATGAGCCAGCGCGGAGGCGACGTGCAGTCCAACTTGCGTTTGTCCGACGGGGAGATTGCCTCCGATTTGATTGCGGTAGGAACTGCCGACATGATTCTCTCGTTGGAGCCGATGGAGGCTTTGCGGTATATACCTTATTTAAATAAGGAGGGTTGGGTGATTACCTCTTCTTCCCCGTTCAAAAACATTCCCAATTATCCCGAAGACGAGGCTTTGATGGCCGAATTGAGGGCATTGCCCCATGTCGTCATGGTGGATGTGGACGCATTGGCCAAGGAACATTCCATGCCGAAGTGCGCCAATGTGATGCTGTTGGGGGCTGCGGCCCGTTACCTGAACATCCTGTCTGTGGAGGAGTTGCGTGAAAGTATCGCCCGTGTGTTCGGGACAAAAGGGGAGGCTGTAGTGGAAATGAACCGCCGGGCTTTCGATTTGGGGCATGCGGCTTCGGACTTAAAGTAAGCGGATATGGGACATCAGGTTTTTAGTGAAGAGTTGGTGGCATCTGTAGTAAAGGAGTTGCAGATTGCCGACCTCGCCCATGCCACCATCGGCGAGGTGCTGTTGGTGGCTTCCCGGTTGGAACAACAGACGGGGATTCCATTCATCCGAATGGATCAAGGTTCGCCGGGCCTGCCTGCCAATCGTGTCGGCGTGGAAGCGGAGAAGGCCGCTTTGGACCGTGGAGTGGGGGCGCAGTATCCTGCAGCCGACGGGATTCCAGAACTGAAGCGCGAAGCTTCGCGCTTCGTGAAGGCTTTTGTCGATATAGACATCTCGCCACGGGCTTGCATTCCGACGACTGGTTCGGTGGCTGCCTCGTTCGGGGCATTCGTCATTACCACACAGTGCGTGCCGGGAAAAGACAAGGTGCTGTTCATCGACCCGGGATTCCCCATCCAGAAATCCCAGTTGCGCATCATCGGGGCGAAGTGGGAACAGTTTGACATCTACCATTACCGGGGAGAGGCGTTGAGGGAGAAGTTGGAGAGTTATCTGAAACAGGGCGACATCGCGGCTATCGTTTACTCCAATCCGAACAATCCGGCATGGATTTGCCTGGAGGACAGCGAACTGGCGATTATCGGTGAGTTGTCCACCTGTTACGGGGTTATCGTATTGGAAGACATGGCTTATTTCTGTATGGACTTCCGTCAGGACTTGGGCCAACCTTGGAAGGCACCTTATCCGCCTACGGTGGCTCGCTATACGGACAATTACATCCTTATGCTGTCTTCCTCCAAAATCTTCAGCTATGCCGGGCAGCGGATGGCCGTGGCTTGTGTGTCCGACAAATTGTTCGACACGCATTATCCGGCGTTGGCCGAACGTTACGGTGACTCCGGCGTGTTCGGGCAGACTTTCGTGGCTTCGGTGCTGTATATGATAACTTCCGGTTGTACGGCCTCCACGCAGTATGGCTATGCCGAAATGCTGCGTGCGGCCACGGACGGCGAATTGGATTTTGCAGCCGACGTGCGTGAATATGCCCGGCGGGCCGAACGGATGAAGAAGATATTCACCGACAACGGGTTCCACATCGTGTATGACTACGATGTGACGCGGCCGGTGGGTGACGGTTTTTTCTTTACCGTGGGTTATGGCCGGATGAGTGGTGGCGAATTGTTGCGCGAGCTGTTATATTATGGAGTGAGCAGTATCTCGTTGGAGACAACTGGTAGCGGTCAGCCCGGCGTGCGGGCGTGTACGTCTCGTATGCGTGAGGAACTTTATTCGGTCATGGAGGAGCGGATGAAGGCTTTCCGTTTGGATCATCCTTTAAATTAGACGAAATGGAAAACATGATTTGGAACAAGAATAAAGAGTGCATGAGTCGTGAGGAATTGCGTGACTTGCAGGGGAAACGGCTGCACAAGTTGGTGGATTTGGTATATCATAACACGCCTTTCTACCGGGCTAAGATGCAGGAAATGGATTTGCTTCCGGATGATATCCGTACGATAGACGATATTGTGAAGTTGCCTTTTACGACCAAGGCGGATTTGCGTGATAATTATCCGGTGGGCCTGTTGGCTACGCCCATGTCCGAGATAGTCCGTATCCATGCCTCCTCCGGTACGACGGGTAATCCCACCATAGTAGGTTATACTTATCGTGACCTGGAGATTTGGAAAGAAGTGATAGCACGTGCGTTGACGGCCTATGGCGTGACGCGTGGAGACATCGTTTCCGTGGGATATGGCTACGGGTTGTTTACGGGCGGACTGGGTGCCCATTATGGCGTGGAGCATCTGGGGGCTACCGTATTGCCTACTTCTACCGGGAATACGGAGAAACATATCCGTCTGTTGAGAGACCTTGGAGTGACGGGTATTGCCTGTACGCCTTCCTATGCCCTGTATCTGGCGGAGGCGTTGCATAAGCAAGGGCTTTCGGCCGACGATTTAAGGTTGCGCATCGGCGCGTTCGGGGCGGAGCCGTGGACGGAGAACATGCGCCGCGAGATAGAAGAACGTTTGGGCGTTCAGGCCTACAACATTTACGGATTGAGTGAAATCATGGGGCCGGGCGTAGCTTACGAGTGCGGCTGCAAGAACGGTTCGCATATCGCGGAAGACCATTTCTATCCGGAAATCATCCATCCGGAAACCGGCGAGGTACTGCCGCTCGGGCAAGAAGGGGAGTTGGTGCTGACTACGCTGACGAAGACCGGAATGCCGCTGTTGCGTTACCGAACGAAGGATCTGACGGCATTGATGCCCGGCACGTGCGAATGCGGACGTACCAGTGTACGCTTTACGCGTATCCTCGGACGGAGCGACGATATGCTGATCATACGCGGCATTAACGTGTTCCCCTCGCAGGTGGAAAACGTGATTCTGGAGATGCCGGAATTTGCGCCCCGTTACATGTTGGTGGTAGACCGCAAAAACAACATGGATATGTTGGAGGTACAGGTAGAGTTGCGTCCGGATAATTTCTCAGACGATTTAGGCGGTATGCTGGCTTTGAAGAAATGTTTGGCCGAACGTCTGAAAAGCGTGCTTTCCATCAGTGCGGAAGTGAAATTGGTGGAACCCAACAGCCTGCCGAGGAGCGAAGGGAAAAGTACGCGAGTGATAGATAAACGTGTGTTGGCTTAATTCAAAAACGAAAGAGTATGACTATCAAACAATTATCCGTTTTCTTGGAAAACAAAAGCGGGAGAATCAACGAAGTGACCAAAGCTTTGGGCGAACAAGGTATCAACATGCACGCTTTCAGTATGGCGGAGACTACGGATTTCGGTATCCTTCGTTTGATTGTGTCCGACGTAGACAAGGCGGTAGAAGTATTGCGTGCGAAAGATTTCGCAGTGATTCTGACCGATGTGGTTTGCATCAGTTGTCCGAACGTGGCCGGTGCGCTGTCTAAGATTTTGGAGAAGTTGGCCGAGCATCAGATTTTTATCGAGTATATGTATGCCTTTGCCCAGGGAGACGGGGCGAATATCGTTATCCGGCCGAGCAATCTGTCCGAGTGCCTGAAACCGCTCTCTGAGGAAGACTGCCATATTTTAGGTGGCCAACAGCTTTAGAGGTAAGCTAAGGAATAGAAAGATTAAAGAAACCCAAGTAGGATTGTCGCGTGGAAAGGCAACCATCTTTCATGTAATTGAGACGATGGTTGCTTTTGTCTTATAGTAGCAATTCTGGAATTTGATAATAAAAAAGGAAGAAAATATAAATTATTTTCTTCCTTTTTCCTTTGAGCCGACACGGGGACTCGAACCCCGGACCCTTTCATTACGAATGAAATGCTCTACCAACTGAGCCATGTCGGCTTTTGATTTCGCGTGCAAAGGTAGGATATATTTTTTAAATACAAAAATAAAACCGGATTTTTTTCAGGGTAAGATGAAAAAAAACTATCTTTGCTCTTATTAATACCTATATTAAATGAAGAAAACGCTGTGGTTAATCCTTTTTATATCTTGTGTCACTGGGCTTATGGCCGGTCGGCGACCGGATAGGAAGCTTATGATAGAGCAGATGGTTTTGGTGAACGAACGTTTTATGGCTCAGCACCCTGTGGCGGGGGATTCCATACGGATAAACGGTGTTCGTCCCTCTAATATTTGGACGCGCAGTGTGTATATGGAGGGACTGTTGGCTTTGAACGAAGTTGCTCCACAGCCTCGCTATGTGGAATATGCCATGGATTGGGCTGTGGCGAATTTGTGGGGATTCCGTGGAGGTTCGCATACACGTAATGCCGACAACCAATGTTGCGCGCAGGTTTATATTGATTTGTATCGCCTGCATGAAGATGCCCAGGTTTTGGGGAATACGGAACGTATGCTCAATAACGTGGTGAACAGTACGGAACGAGGGGATTGGTCGTGGATAGACGCCTTGCAAATGGCCATGCCCGTCTATGCCAAAATGGGCGTAGTCAAGCAGGATATCCGTTATTTCCGTACGATGAGAGAACTGTATGGCTATACGCGCGACTGTGCCGGACAGGTCGGACTGTTTAATACGATAGACGGTTTGTGGTGGCGTGACGCCGATTTTATTCCGCCTTATAAGGAGCCGAACGGGAAGAGTTGCTACTGGAGCCGTGGGAATGGTTGGGTCATGGCAGCGTTGGCACGTACGATAGACGAGATGGAACGGGCGGAGGATTTGTTTGTCGGAGGCGAGAAGCAGGAGATTGCGGACATCAAGAAATTGCTGACGGATGATTTCCTTGCCATGGCTTTCACAGTGAAGAAATGCCAGCGGGGAGATGGTTTCTGGAATTGCAGCCTGACCGATGAATTTCATTACGGAGGTCCGGAAACAACCGGTACTGCACTGTTCCTGTATGGTATGGCATGGGGAATGCGCAACGGGGTCTTGTCGGACGAAGTTTTTGGAGAGCCTGCATTAAAGGCATGGAATGCGTTGATGCACGACGCGGTGCATCCGGACGGATTTCTGGGATACGTGCAAGGGACCGGTAAGGAACCGAAAGACGGTCAGCCGGTAGGATATGACAGCAAGCCGGATTTCGAGGATTTTGCCATCGGTTGTTATTTGTTGGCCGGTGCCGAGATGATAAAGTTTTTAACTCAATAATATAATCGTTTTATTAACCTAATTTTCATGAACAAACATCACATTTGGGCATCGGCTTTTGCCATGCTCGCTTTGACTTACGGTGGGAAGCTGTCCGCACAGGGTCGTTTGGACTTGGCGGGACAGTGGGAGTTTCGAATCGACAGGGCTGATAAGGGAACAGCTGATAAGAGGTACGACCGGCCTTTGGAAGACCGTATCTTGTTACCCGGCAGTATGCCGCAACGTTTGAAGGGCGACAGGCCGTCGGTGGAAACGCAGTGGACAGGGTCACTCTACGACAGTTCCTATTTTTATAACCCTTACATGGAGAAATACCGTCGGGAAGAGAACTTCAAGTTGCCGTTTTTCCTGACGCCCGACCGCCACTATGTGGGGACGGCGTGGTACCGGAGGACGGTGGAAGTGCCGGCTGATTGGAAGAACCGTCGCGTCGTATTGTATCTTGAGCGTCCGCATATCGAGACGGAATTGTGGGTCAACGGAAAGAAAGTCGGGGGCGGCAACAGCTTGTGCGTGCCTCATTGTTATGACGTGACGGACTATGTCAAAAGCGGGGAAAACGCCTTGGCACTGCGCGTCAGCAACCGTATCGACGGTGTTTGTGTGGGAGCGGACTCGCATAGCGTGACCGACCAGACACAAGGAAACTGGAACGGTGTGGTGGGGCGTATGGAATTGCGGAGCACGCCTCTTCTGTATGCCGAAGACATACAGGTTTATCCGAACATACACGACCGTACGGCCACCGTGCGGATACGTTTGAAGCAACATGGCGGCAAAGGACGTCCCGATGCCGAGGTCAAGTTGTCGGCCAAGAGTTTCAATACCGATGTGGTGCACGAGATACCGGTTGTGTCCCGTCGGGTGAAGCTAAAAAAAGGACAGGCGGAAGTAGAGGTCGTGTTGGATATGGGCGAGAAAATGCAGTTGTGGGATGAATTCAATCCGGCATTGTACGAATTGACGGCAGAAGTCTCTTCCGAACACGGGACGGACAAACAGACCCGTACTTTCGGGATGCGTGAGTTCAAGATAGACGGGAAGATGTTTTATGTGAACGGTCGGCTCACTCAGTTGCGCGGTACGGTGGAGAACTGCGATTTCCCATTGACAGGGTATGCTCCGATGGACGAGGAGTCGTGGGAGCGGGTGTTCCGTATTTGCCGGAGCTATGGGCTGAACCACATGCGTTTCCATTCTTTCTGTCCGCCCGAAGCCGCCTTTGCGGCGGCCGACCGTGTGGGATTCTATTTGCAGCCCGAAGGACCGAGCTGGCCGAACCATGGGGTGAAGCTGGGGAACGGAATGTACATCGACCGTTATTTGATGGAAGAAACACAGCGCATGAACAAGGCGTATGGCAATTATGCTTCGTTTTGCATGATGGCCTGCGGCAACGAACCGGCGGGCAACTGGGTGGCTTGGGTGAGCGATTTCGTGGACTATTGGAAGAAGACGGACAGCCGTCATGTGTACACCGGCGCGTCGGTCGGAGGCGGTTGGGCTTGGCAGCCTAAGAGCATGTACCATGTGAAAGCCGGTGTGCGCGGGTTGGACGAATGGCGCCGCCGTGCACCGGAGAGCATGTCCGACTTCCGTGCGAAAATCGACACGGTGAGTGTGCCTTTTGTCTCCCACGAGACCGGACAATGGTGCGTATTCCCTAATTTCGATGAAATCAGTAAGTACACGGGGGTGAACAAAGCCAAAAACTTCGAGATATTCCGCGACATACTGAACGACAATCACATGGGCGGGATGGCGCACAAGTTCATGATGGCTTCCGGTAAGCTGCAAACCCTATGCTACAAACATGAGATTGAAAAGACCTTGCGTACTCCGGACTATGCGGGATTCCAATTGTTGGCCCTGAACGACTACTCCGGGCAGGGTACGGCCTTGGTGGGATTGACGGATGTCTTTTTTGACGAAAAGGAATACTGTTCACCGGAAGACTTCCGTGAATTCTGTTCGCCGACGGTGCTGTTGGCGCGCATTCCCAAGTTCACCTATTGGAACCGGGACGCTTTTACGGCGGCGGTCGAGGTGGCCCATTATGGCAAAGCGGCGATTCGTGACGCAGAAGTGTCTTACCGCATCTGCGACAAGTACGGGAAAACGTATACGGAAGGGACTTTGTACAACGGTGATGTGGCTTTGGGCAACAACATCGGTTTGGGCAGCGTGATGGTTTCTTTGGATAAGATAGATGTGCCTCGGCAAATGGTGTTCGAGGTGATGCTGAAGGGGACGTATGACCTCGATGGCCGCAAGGAAGAAGTGCGCAGCAGGAACCATTGGGACGACCAACCTTCCGTTCTCCAAGTGGACGGAGTTGTTTGAAAACACCACGAGATCG